>OCTX012250393.1_pt1 | contig 10398 bp, 8 predicted proteins | sample 1539691 | NCBI WGS metagenome assembly OCTX01 (sample SAMN02144231, study PRJEB22623) | gut metagenome | biome: sheep rumen | host: Ovis aries | place: New Zealand | reverse complement strand
TCAAATTTGCATTTTCAATGACTGCATGATAGACTGAAGCTTACGAATGAAAGAAAAGGAGCGTCTTCATGCGCAGAAAAGTAAATCGAACCAATCAGATTCTGGAATTGATAACAGGAGAAGGGAAGATCGAGGTCGCGGAACTCGCCCGCCGGCTGGATGTCTCCCAGGTGACTATCCGCAAAGATCTGGATAACCTGGAGGAGCGGGGTATTATCCGGCGCGAGCACGGCTGGGCTGTCCTTCATAACGGCGATGACCTGAGTGCCAGGCTCGCTTACCACTACCAGGAGAAAGAGCTGATCGCACGCCGCGCCGCGGAACTGGTTCAGGACGGAGAGAGCGTGATGATTGAGAACGGAAGCTGCTGCGCGCTCCTTGCGGAGACGCTTACCCGGACGCATCGGGATCTGACTATCCTTACCAACAGCGCCTTCATTGCTTCCTATATCCGGGACAGAGAACATGTCCAGATAGTTTTACTGGGTGGAATCTATCAACCGGAAGCCCAGGTGATGGTGGGCCCCATGGTCCGTCAGTGCGCGGAAAACTTCTGGGTGGATCGCTTTTTCATCGGTGTAGACGGCTGGAGTGAGCGCACGGGCTTCACCAATCGCGACCAGCTCCGGGCGCAGGCAGTTCGTGATATGGCCGGGCAGGCGGAACAGGTGATCGTCCTGACTGAGAGCGAGAAATTCGGGATCCGCGGCACCGTCCCTCTGAACTTAAAGAATCAGATCAAAATGGTCATCACGGACGACCGACTGGATCCCCGGACCGCGCAGCTCCTGTGCGACCAGGGGATTGAGATCAATACCGTCGATTGAAGAATGATGTTTGTTCCGTTTCCCGCATCAAACCACGTCGAAGTAAAAAACACAGTGAACCGGGTTTGGCGATTCACTGTGTTTTTATATGTACCGGGCAGGACACACAAACAAAGAGACAGGGGGCAGAAAACCATCCCCTGTCTCTTTATCTCTTTATCTCTTTGTCGATTTGTCTCTTTGTCGATTTATCTGTTTATTTCTTCTGTCCCTTTTCAGATCTGCTGTGTGTATGCCTTGTAGATGTAGCCGTTGCACTCGCCGCCTTTGGGATCATAGATCCAAAGCTTGTACCAAAGACCGTCTGCAGTAATTCCGTCAACTTTAAGCTTGTGGCCATACTCATAAGTCTTGGCAATATCTCCGTTGGGCCAGTACCTGCAGTTGAGAGAATCTGCCGTTACCATGACCCAGATCGGGTTGATATCATACACGCTGTATGTCCCCTCTCCCATGCCGTCATTTCCGCCTGCAACTTCTTTAAGAGCTTCGTCATTCAGTTTCTCATTCTTCAGTTCACTCATGATTTTTTCCTCCTGCTTTTAAAATGTTTTAGTAATATATACCTGCTGTTTTGCAGTCAGTTGTTTTTCTTTGTTGATATGAATATATCAGATGAACCGTCACAAAACTGTCACAATCTGCTTTGAAAATAGTATTCCCTGAATAGTATTTTCTGATTGAAGTTTCCGGGCGAAAACATGACCTCCCGACTAGTGTTATACCCCAATAAGCCTCGAGGTGTAAGTACCGTTTGTGCGCAGGCTCAATGAGAAGCTCAATTGAGAAACTCAATGACGGCTGACCGCAGTGTTTCGCCGCAGTATTCCACCGCAATATTTCGCCGCAGTGTTCCGCCAAAGTGTTCCGCCGCTTACACCGCAGTATTACGATACTCGCTCCACTTGATGAATGAAGACAAAGAGGAATATAATAATAATATCTTTGTACGTATTGATCTTCCGGAGCCTTCCGGACTATGAAAGGTCGGAAAATGAAAATAGAAAAAGCTTCCTGTCCATACTGCGGCGCCGCTCTCAAAATCCGCCCGGGTCAGCAGAATACAGAATGTGAATATTGCGGATGTACCGTTCTGATCACTGATACAGATGAAGACGTTCGCAGGGGTCGCCCCGAGCAGCACCGGAATGTCGAACAAAACAAGCCGTTCGTACAACAGAAAGACATGCAGCAGGGTTTTCAGCCAGGCCCGCAGAAAGACATGCAGCAGGGTTTTCAGCCAGGCCCGCAGAAAGACATGCAGCAGGGTTTTCGGCCCGGTTCGCAGGCAGACGCCGGCAGGAGTGTCCCCCCTGCATATCACTACGGTACTTCAGTAAACGGAAGGCCTGCCGCATATTCCGGAGGCGCACAGCAAGGCCTGCAGCAGAAAAAACATTCTCTTTTTCCGCCCCCGGGATTCCGTCAGAAAAATATCCTTCATATCCTTGTGGCTTTGACCGGTTATCCAGTCATTTTTCTCATGGCAAAAGAAATGGACAACCCGGTCCGCAGCATTGCCATACTGCTCTCTTCCTTATCCGCACTTGATCTCTGCACAGACTGGACAGGTATATTTTCCCGGCTGCCGGGCATCTACAGCTCCGGATTATTGATCCGCTTTCTGTCGAAAGTACTGTGGAGCATCCTGGTCATCTTCCTGTGGCTTGTTCTCGCGGCAGTCGTGGAGATCTCTTTAGGAATCTGACTTCAAGACCGGCCTGCGAACCTTGCAGGATGATGAATACAGCCTCCGCTTTCTCCGGATACGGGGCTTATTTTTCTAATACCTTGATGACTTCCTGCGCAAACTGATCAGGCTGATCATTTAGCATCATATGCGTGCTGTTATTAAATGCGACAGCTTCAAAGGGAGCGTTAACGTGCTCTTTGTACCAGTCCGCCAGTTCAGGACAGAAAAGGGAGCCGGGCACAGCATAAAAGTAATGTACCGGCACTGTAATCTTTTCGACACCTTCCCTGAAGTCCCTGACTTTCATATCTGTTCCGAGAGACTTCAGCACATCCTCGTCACAGGCGGCAAGGATCTTTTTCAGAGGGCGCCTGAGCAGAAAGCCGGGCACTCTGGCAAGCCTGGGCATGGCACCGATGGCAAAGTTTTTGTAAAGGGTGTAAAAATCCTTGTCCTTGTCTCTCTCCATGTCTTCTTTTGTATATTTTCCCTGATACAGGCCCAGCTTCCAGTTTTCGTCATTGAGCTGCCTGGGCGTCATGTCACACAGGATAACCTGACGCAGCGCGTCACAGCCGTAAATTGCCATATAATTCAGGCACACGCCGGCTCCCATGGACCATCCCAGAAGAGTAATATCACGAAGACCAAGCCCGCAGATCAGCTCATTCAGGTCACCTGCCAGTGTATCCATCGTCACATGATCATGATTTGCAGCCTTGCTCTTACCGTGCCCCCTGTGATCATAGGTGATACATCCGGCATGCTCACGGACCGCAGGCATAATCGGCTCATATACCTCATGTGTGTTGGTCCAGCCGTGAAGGAGCAGGATTGTCTGACTGCCCTTTCCGGTCTTCTCATAATACAATTTCCCGCCGTTGCTCAATGTAAAATAACTCATTTCCAAACTCCTTTCCTGCCTTTTACAGCAGCATCGAAAACCATCATATCATATTCACATCAGAAAAAAAAATAATAGCTGCACAGACTATGCTTCGGGTGGTTATTTTTTTTAGCCTCCGCGTTACTATCACAGTCAGGAGGGACTGTGGACAGCGGCTCCGGGAAAAGCTGTCCGTCCGCGCAGCGTCTCTCATCGTTTTGCGGCTGCGATGTATGTGAAGGATCCCCGTATAATTTGACCGGCTCGGCGCACTTGTTTTTTCGCACATCTATTTACAAAATAACCGCAAAAAAATATCATTAAAAAAGCAGGCTGAAGAAATATGCCTGTCTGCAAATTGATCAGTGTATGGTATAAAGGAGGATCCGGATGCTCTACAGAAAAGATCGCAATGGAAACGAGCTGTCGATGCTGGGCTTCGGCTGCATGCGTTTTACCAGAAAAGGAAACGGTATAGATCTGGAAAAGGCGGAAAAAGAAATCATGGCCGCCTACCGGGCCGGCGTCAATTACTATGACTCCGCCTACATTTATCCCGGGAGCGAAGCCGCCATCGGGGAAATCTTCGAAAAAAATCATATCCGGGAAAAAGTCAGAATCGCGACAAAGCTTCCCCAGTATATGATCAAAAACCGCAAAGGCCTGGACAAATATTTCAATGAAGAGCTGGCGCGCCTCAGAACCGACTACATCGATTACTATCTGATGCATCACCTGACCGACCTGCCCATGTGGGAAAAGCTGAAAGCGGTCGGCATCCTGGACTGGATCAAAGAGAAAAAAAAGAGCGGAGCCATCCGGAATATCGGTTTTTCCTACCACGGAAACACCGATAATTTTCAAAAGATCCTGAACGATTACGACTGGGATTTCTGCCAGATCCAGTACAACTACCTCGACGAGATCTCCCAGGCCGGCGTGGACGGTCTTCGCGCCGCTGCCGCAAAGGGAATTCCTGTCATCATCATGGAACCCCTCCGGGGCGGCAAGCTCGTCAACATGCTCCCTGCCGGCGCAAAAAAGGTTATGCAGGACAGCGGCCGCGGATGGTCGCCCGCCGAATGGGCCTTCCGCTGGCTCTATAATCAGCCGGAAGTGACCGTCGTACTCTCGGGCATGAACTCTATGGAGATGGTTGAGGAAAACTGCCGCATCGCGTCGGAAGCCGTGCCCGGCAGCCTGACGGAAAAAGATTTCGAAGTCCTCGAAGAAGTCAAAAGGAGTATCCGGGAAAATGAAAAAGTCGGCTGCACAGGCTGCCGCTACTGCATGCCCTGTCCTAAAGGAGTCGACATACCGGGCATCTTCCGCTGCTACAACGCCATGTTCACCGAATCAAAGAGCGCAGGCCGCTTCCAGTTTGCCCAGACCGTCGGACTCACCAAAGCGCCCGCTTTTGCCAGCCAATGCGTACAGTGCGGCAAATGTGAACAGCACTGTCCTCAGAGTATCCCGATCCGCGAGAAACTAAAGGAGGCGGATAAAGCACTCCGCCCCCTTCCCTACAGACTCGGGATCAACCTTGCCCGCTCCTTTATGTACAGAAAACCCGCCAAAACCGTACGCCGCAGAAAGCGCAGATCCAGGTCGGACCGAAAAGCCTGACGCCTGTCTCTGACTCTTTCCGACATACCGCTCGCCGGAGCGGTCCCGAGGAGAAATCCGCATTTCACAGCCTTACGTAGAAGGGCTTTGAAATTGCCGATATTCCCGGATGGGATCATCTTATCCCTGACTCTCCTCCCGGCTCTTCTCCGCGCCGTGGTAGTGCAGGCAGAGCATGGTCAGATCATCGAACTGAGGGGCGCTTCCGACAAATACCTGTACGTCATTTTTAACAGTATCCAGGATTTCCTCCGGCGTCCCCTCTTCTCCGCTCCGCAGGGCTTCGATCATCCGGTCTGTGCCGTAGAGCTGGTCGCGGGCATTGGTTGCTTCCGCGACACCGTCCGTATAGACAAACAGCTTGGCGCCGGGCTCCAGCTGCATCTCGTATTCCCGGTATCTGGTCATATCTATACCGCCCAGGACAAGGCCGTGTCTGTCCTTGAAAAGTTCAAAGCTTCCCCCGGCCTGTTTCAGTGCGGGATACTCATGACCGGCATTGGACGCCATCAGTTTTCCTGTGGATATTTCCAGGATGCCCAGCCAGGCTGTCACGAACATTCCCTCGGGATTTCTCGAGCAAATCTGTCTGTTGACAGCCTGCAGCACTTTTGAGGGACTTTTTTCATACACTTCGTTCATGGCCGCATGACGCAGAAGGGCCATGGAGACCATCATAAACAGGGCTGCAGGAACGCCTTTTCCGGATACATCCGCAATGACCAGCCCCAGATGATCGTCGTCGATCAAAAAGAAGTCATAGAAATCTCCGCCGACTTCCTTGGCAGGTGTCATGGATGCAAAAATGTCAAATTCTTTTCTGTCCGGGAACGGCGGAAACTCTTTGGGAAGCGCGCTTTCCTGAATACGCACTGCCAGTGAAAGCTCCGCTTCGATCCTTTCCTTCTCCAGAGCCAGAGCCTGCCGTTCCTTCGCGGCGCGGATATAGTGCGCGGCAAGTGACAGAATATAGAGAATCAGCACAGCAAAGGGCATCCAAAGAGGATGCGTAACAAATCCCGCCTTATAAAGGATAAATGTAAAAAGAGCGCTGAGCAGGATCAGGCCTGCACACAGGGCACCGCCGTGTGCAACTTTTGTGCGCAGGAACAAAATCATGACCGCGGCACAGATGAGAAAGAGGAGAATCAGCTGCGGCGGATCGGATGCTTCTGTTTTTCCCTTGTTCTCCAGAAGGCTCTGGATCACATTCGCCTGAATCTCCACGCCGTACATCTGCGTGCCCTTGTCAATGGGTGTAAAATAAGCATCCTGCAGAGCCGGCGCGTAGGGCCCGATCAGAACGATCTTGCCTGCCCAGTAATCTGCCGGCACCTCGCCGCTGAGGACTCCGGCGACAGATACGTCGTCATAATACCCTCCGGGGCGGGCTGTATAGGGAATATAGAAATGCCCTCCCGCGCTCACCTTCGGCAGTTTCAGTTCCTGTCCCTTCTGCGCCAGATAAGTCCTGGCTGTCTCGCAGGCCATGGAATAGACCCGGCTGTCGGGGGTTCCGTCCGGATCCACATACAAAAGGCCGTGGCGCATCACGCCGTCCACATCAGACATGGCATTGATATGCCCCTGGGTCGTGCAGTCCCGCAGTGACTCAAATGGTTCCGCGTATCCCACAATGGCGGATGAACTCATCGATACCGCCCGTCCGTTTTCCCAGACAATCTTCTCACCGAATTCCGCCATACAGGCAGTGATCACATTTCCCAGATCCCGGGCTGCCTCTGCAAGCCGTTGGTCGGCCTGCTCAAAGCTTTCCCCCACATAGAGAATATCCACTGCCGTGACCGCAGGTTTTTTATCCGGATCCTCTGCAAGCACCTCCAGCACAGAAGCCACAATATTTCTGTCCCAGGTATTGTAAGGGCCGAGAAGATCAAAAGCCTTTTCGTCGATTCCTATGATCACAATATCTCCGGATGTCACACCCGGGCGCTGAAAGAGCCAGTCCTGCATCCATCTGTCCATGCGCTTGATCACACCCAGGCCCACCAGCACTGTCACCAGCAGCGCCGCGGCCAGGGGAAATATGTATTTTTTGAACCTTTTCATGGATTCTCCTCTTTCCGATGATACTGCCCGCCGGAGCGGCTCTAATCTCACTTCGCCCAGGAAGCGGACTTCAGGATTTCCTCAATGACAGGAACACTCTCTTCTTTCAATGCGCTTCTGTAATAAATGTGGATATAATAAAAGGTGTTTTTATTTTTCATACCGAAGCTCATACCTGTCATGTCATTATCCTGTACCTTGTACTCGTAGCGAAATCCCTCTGCCTCTTTTCCTCCCGGGCTGCGGGAGATAAAATCATCGAGGCGGTAGTCATAGGCCTTCATGACCTGGGCCATCTGCCCTTCCATGCTCTTCGCGACATCCCTGATCTTCAGCATTCTGGCAAAGATCCCGGGAATCTTCTTCCAGGAGACCGAGATCATGATGTGCCTGTCGGCGTCATTGATGCACCAGCCGGGTGCTTCCGAATAATAATTAAATCCGCTCAGCTCCTCCCTGCTCATCACATGAAATCCGTCGGGATATGACAGGTTCAGTTCATTGTTCAGAAGTGCTGTTTCCATAATCCATTGTTTCCTTTCTGCTGCCTTTCCGCAGCCTTTCCGCTTACGCTTCAGCCCCCCTGGCTGTATGCCGCGATCGATACAGGAGTAAACTGCGTCCGGCTCTGCATCATCCGTCATCTCAGAGATTCATTTTTAATATCTCCGTCTCTGTATTCCTTCATCAATTTAATATATTCCTCAGCGTTTCGGCGGATCATGTCAAGATGCTTTTCTGATACAACGGATATGACTTTGGCCGGACTGCCCACAACGACACTTCCGTCCGGAATCACTGTTCCTCCGGTCACGAGAGAGCTCGCGCCGATCACGCAATGGCTGCCGATCACAGCTCCGTTCAGAACGATGGCACCCATGCCGATGAGTGTATGACTGCCCACTTTACAACCGTGTATGATCGCTGAATGACCAACTGTCACACCGTCTCCGATTTCAACCGGAAAGCCGGGAGCACCATGGACCACGGTATTGTCCTGGATATTTGATCCTTCTCCGATCCGGATCGGAGCCTCATCTCCGCGTATGACTGTATTAAACCAGATACCGCTCTGTGCCCCGATGGTCACATCTCTCAATACTACACTGCCGGGGGCAAGAAAAACGCTCTCATGAATTTTACTCATGGTTTTTTCCTTTCTTTTCCAAAACTTTCAACATAATATTACAGGATAAATGCATTATGCTGTTACCGTTTTGTCTGACGTCTTTTCGCTGAGGCATTGATGTGCCTTCCCCCGTCTTTTCCCTGATGATTGTCAGACGTTTTTTCCGCGCGCCTGTGTCCGGGTCTGACTGAAGCTGTATCTGCGTATTTTCTTTTGCTTTCTCCTCTGTTTTCTCTTCTGTTTTCCCCTCTGACTTCCCCTCTCTTGTTGTCCCTTGTGTTTTTCCCGCCTCTTCGATCTGCGGGTCTGCTTCCCTTCTTTCCGCCATTCTGATCTGCAGGCCTGCCCGCATGCTCCTCCCTCTTCATTTTCCTGGGCGGAATAAGGCACTTCTCACCGAATCCTATAAGATCGGTGCGGCCGGTGCGCAGGAGTGCCTCCTTGACCAGCTCATAATTTGCCGGATCGCGGTACTGGATCAGAGCCCTCTGCATGGCTTTTTCGTGAGGATCCCGGGGAACATAGACCTTGTCCATCTGTGCGGGACCTGCCGCAGCCTTACCGGTGATTTTTCCTGCCTCTTTCCACGTGAGGGGGTCCAGCCCCGTATAGTACATACAGGTGGAAATAGTTCCGGGTGTCGGATAAAAATCCTGCACCTGTTCCGGCATATAGCCCAGCTCGCGTATATATTCAGCCAGAGTGACGGCATCCCCGAGCGTGCTGCCGGGATGAGAAGACATGAGGTAAGGAACAATATACTGGTCCTTGCCTGTCTTTTTGTTCATCTCCTCAAAGGTCCGGACAAATTCACGGTATACATCATTCCCCGGCTTGCCCATTTTCGACAGCACATGATCGGAGACATGTTCAGGGGCAACCCGCAGCTGACCGCTGATGTGGTATTGGCAGAGTTCCCGCAGAAAAGTCCGGTCGCGGTCCGCAAGCAGGTAATCAAAGCGGAAGCCGGAGCGGATAAAAACCTTTTTTACGCCGGGCAGGGCGCGGAGCTTTTTGAGCAGGGACAGGTAATCTCTGTGGTCGATCTCCAGATTGGGGCAGGGCTGCGGGAAAAGACAGCGTCGGTGCCTGCAGGCACCGTGGGTCATCTGCTTTTTACAGGCCGGTGCGCGGAACTCCGCGGTCGGACCTCCGACATCATAAATATTGCCCTTGAAATCTGGCTCCTGCAGCATCTGCCTTGCCTCCTGCAGGATGGACTCGTGGCTGCGCACCTGTACGATGCGGCCCTCGTGGAAGGTTAGAGCACAGAAATTGCAGTCACCGTAGCAGCCGCGGTTGGATGTAAGGCTGAACCGGATCTCTCCAAGAGCAGGCACACCGCCTTCGGCATCGTACATGGGATGCCAGGTGCGCATATAGGGAAGCGCATAGACATCATCCATCTCCCGCGTGGAGAGGGGCTTCGCGGGGGGATTCTGCACGACAAAGGTCTTTCCGCCGTAGGTCTCATAGAGCCGCTTTGCCTGAAAAGGATCGGTATTGGCGTGCTGCAGGGCAAAACTCTGTGCGTAGGCGCGCTTTCCCTTTTCGTCAGGTACACGCACAAGCTCGTGATCCGGCAGTCGGACCGCGTCGAAAATGTCTTCTTCGTTTTTCGTCTTGTATACAGTGCCGTCAATATAAGTGATGTCGCGCACATCCATGCCGCTGGCCAGGGCATCCGCGATCTCCACGATGCTGCGCTCCCCCATGCCGTAGGAAATCAGGTCCGCGCCTGCTTCCAGAAGGATCGATCGGCGCACGCGGTCCGACCAGTAGTCATAGTGGGACATGCGCCGCAGGCTTGCCTCCAGTCCTCCGAGAATAAGGGGTGTCTTTTTAAAGGTTCTGCGGATCAGGTTGCCGTAGACCACGACTGCGTTGTCCGGCCTTTTTCCCATCACACCGCCCGGGCTGAAAGCATCGCGGCTGCGATGTTTTTTGCCGACCGTGTAATGGTTGACCATGGAGTCCATATTTCCGGAGGACACCAGAAAGCCAAGACGCGGCTCCCCCAGCACTGCAGCACTCTCCGGGTTTCGCCAGTCCGGCTGGCAGATCATTCCCACTGTATATCCTCTGGACTGAAGAACACGCGAAATAATGGCCGATCCGAAACTCGGATGGTCCACATAAGCGTCTCCGCAGATATATACAAAATCCA
>OCTX012054384.1_pt1 | contig 10398 bp, 4 predicted proteins | sample 1539691 | NCBI WGS metagenome assembly OCTX01 (sample SAMN02144231, study PRJEB22623) | gut metagenome | biome: sheep rumen | host: Ovis aries | place: New Zealand | reverse complement strand
AGCAGTTCAACATTTTTTCCATTTATGAGGTCATGCCGGTCATCGTGACCATGTGGAACGCGAGTCTGAAGACAAGTGTGGTACCTAAAAAAAAATCCGGACGCAGAAGGCGCAGGAAGAGCGCGAGCTGACCACTCCCCTGTTCCTGCTCAGATGTCTGGAGGTCGGGCTCTCGATCAGGGACCTGGACCTTCTGACGGTCGGCATGGTGATCGACATATGGACGGAGATGGCCAACGACCGCGCTGACAGCGATACAGGCGAAGGCGAAGGATCTTCTGTCCGGATGGCCACGCAAGAAGATTTTGACAGATTCTAAGGAGCAGTTTATATGGCAGCAGGAGGAAGAATCAGAGGTATCACCATCGAGATCGGCGGCGATACAACAAAACTCGAACGATCATTAAAGGATGTCGACTCTTCCCTGCGGAAGACTCAGTCGTCTCTTAAGGATATTGACAAGCTGCTGAAGCTGGATCCGAAGAACACGGAGCTGCTGACACAGAAACAGCGGCTTCTGGGCGACGCTGTCCAGGAGACAAAGACCAGGCTCGGCAGGCTGAAAGACGCGGCGGCGAACGTCACTCCAGAGGATATCGGGCAGGACAAATACGACGCCCTGCAGCGCGAGATCGCCGAGACAGAGCAGAGCCTGAAGAACCTTGAAAAGCAGGCCAGGGAGGCCGCTTCGGTCCTCGGCTCACAGATGCAGGCTGCCGGTGAGAAGATGAAGGACGTCGGTAAGAAGGTCACTGACCTCGGAACCGACCTGACTACAAAGGTCACGCTCCCACTGGCGGCCGTAGGCGCGGCCGGCGTAAAGAGCTTTGCTGAAGTCGATAAGACAATGCAGCTCACGAACAAAACCATGGGCAATTCCGAGGAGCAGGCCCAGATGCTCAGCAGGGCCATGAAGGACGCGGCATCGAATTCCACCTTCGGAATGAAGGACGCGGCGACCGCGACCCTCAACTTTGCCCGCGCCGGTCTGGATGCCGAACAGGCGGCGGCCGCGCTGGCCCCGGCCATGAACCTGGCTGCAGGCGAGGGCGGAAACCTGGACACAGTATCCGCGGGCCTGGTGGCCACCATCAACGGCTTCCACGGATCCTTTGAAGAGGCCGGGCACTATGCCGACGTATTTGCTGCTGCATGTAATAACTCGGCCCTGGACGTGGACAGCCTGTCCTCCGCCATGAGCGTAGCGGCTCCCGTTTTTTCGGCGGCAGGCTACAGCATCGATGATGCGGCTCTCTACATGGGCGTCATGGCCAATGCCGGTATCGAAGCAAACAAGGCGGCCAACTCCCTGAAGACCGGCCTTGCCCGTCTCGTGGATCCGCCAAAAGCGGCCGCGGAAGAACTGGACAAGCTCAACTGGTCCATCACCGACGGCAACGGCCAGATGAAGGACGCCACCACGATTCAGGCAGAGCTGCACGATGCTTTTGCCGGTCTGTCCGAATCGGAGCAGATCGCGGCGGCATCGGCGATTTTCGGAAAGAATCAGTTCGCCCCCTGGCTGGCGCTGATCAACACGGCGCCGGGTGATGTGGGTGAGCTGGACACCGCTCTGGCCAACTGTGCCGGCACGACCGACGAGATGTCCCAGGCCATGATGAGCGGCTTCGGCGGCTCTCTGGAGCAGCTTAAGAGCTCTGTTGACGTTGCCGTGACGTCCCTCGGCGAAGCGCTGGCACCTACGATCCAGAAGGTCTCTGACAAGATCCAGGAGCTGGTGGATGCATTTAATTCTCTGAGCCCTGAGCAGCAGGAGATGATCGTTCAGATTGGCCTGGTCGTGGCGGCCATCGGCCCTGTGCTTGTCATTATAGGCACGCTGATCACGACGATAGGCACCATCGTGGGAGCCATCGGAAGTGCGATTACGTTCTTCACGGGGCTCAGTGCGGCGGTCACGGCTGCAGGCGGAGCGGCGGCATTCTTCTCGGGGGCCATGGCGGTCATCACGGGACCTGTCGGAATTGCAGTGGCAGTCATCACCGGGCTGATCGCGGTCGGCGTTTCGCTTTGGCAAAACTGGGACACAATCAAAGAAAAGGCTGCAGAGCTGAAAGAAAATGTTTCCGAAAAGTGGAATCAGTTCAAGGAAAACACTTCCCAGGCATGGAACAACATTAAAGAATCGGTCAGCACGGCAATATCCGACGCAAAAGAGAAAGCTGTAGCGAAGGCCGGAGAACTGAAGGACGGAGCCGTTCAGAAATGGGAGGACTTCAAGTCCAGCACTTCTGAGAAGTTTACAAGCATCCAGTCTGATATCCAGGCAAAGCTGGCAGACGCCAAGGCAAATGCTACATCTAAGGCAGAAGAGCTTAAAGCATCTGTCGGTGAGAAGTGGGACAGCCTGAAGCAGTCGGCATCAGAGAAATGGGCGTCCATAAAAGAGTCCATCACATCCAACATGACCGGGGCCCAGGGTAATGCATCCGGGAGCGCCGGAACTTTACAGAGTGATCTGGCATCCAAGTTCGCAACGGCCCAGGCCGACGCGGCCGCGAAGTTCGCATCCATCAAGCAGAGCATCTCCGAAAAGATGGCTACAGCGAAGTCTGACGTGAGCTCCAAGATCGAGAGTATCAAAGGCTATTTCACCGGGATCAATGCCGGGACAATGGCTCAGAAGTTCAGCGACATCAAGGACAAGATCAAAGAGAAGATGGACAGCGCCAAAAAAACCGTTTCCGACGCCATCGAGAACATCAAATCCAAGTTCAACTTCTCCTGGAGCCTTCCGAAACTGAAGCTCCCTCACGTGAGCATCAGCGGAAGCTTCAGCCTGGTTCCTCCCAAGGCGCCGAGTTTCTCAGTGTCCTGGTATAAAACGGCGATGGAGAACGGCCAGATCCTGACCAACCCCACCATCTTCGGAATGTCCGGTGACAAATTCCTCGGAGGCGGTGATGCGGGCCCTGAAGCGGTCGTCGGCGTGACGAGCCTCAAGAACATGATCAGGGATGCCGTCAAAGAAGCTGGCGGAAACGATCCCGAAGTCATGTACGAAGCTGTCAAGGCCGGCATGCAGGATGCTAACATTGGCATCTATGTCAGCGAGCGCCAGCTGGGACGTACTCTCCGGGAACAGGGGGTAGTAATGGTATGAGCATGACCAATGTTACATATACAGCATCAGATGGGACCGTCTACAACCTGATGGCTTCCATGGCGATGCGGCTTAAGACCGCGAACTTCCATCAGTCCGACTGGAAGGCGACTACTACATCGAGAAAATACGGCGTCCGTGTCAATGGATGGAACAAGGAGGCAAAGAGCTTCAATATGTCCATCCTTTTCAGGGGGACCAGGGCAAGGCGTGTCAGCGCTCTCAACCGGTTCCACGCTTCTATCGACCGCGACATCATTTACAACACCCCGGGCGTCCTCGCCTGGGGTGATTGGCATATAACGGCTTTTATTTATTCCACCAGCACGTATCCTTCCGATAAAGAGGATCTGGAGACCATCAATGACGTGACAGTCCTGTGCCCGTCGCCCTTCTGGGTGTCGGAGCAGACAGTCATTGTGGACCCTGCAGGAGATACGTCGCTCCGTCCCACTGATATCCAGTTCAATCCCAGCTACGCCTATCCTTACAGCTACCAGAGATCTGCAGAGTATCCCAGGATCTATATTGATCACTACGCACCATGTGACTTCCGGGCTAAGATCTACGGCCCGGTAAGCAGCGTTCATCTGCAGATTGGGAATGCCGATCTGTCCGTCTCAAAGGCGGTCCCTGCCGGGGCCTACATGATCATTGACACCAGGGAGCACCTTAAGCCCGAAGAACACTGTTACATGGTCTTCGGGTCAACCGTGACGAACTGCTTCAATGACAGGGACCCGTCCGCATCGCTCCTGGAGAAGCTGGAGCCCGGCTTTGCCCGGATCCGGTATGACAGGACCACACGCCTGGAGCTGACGATATTCAAGGAAAGGAGCGAGCCCGAATGGACAGTCTGATCTACCTGACGGACAGCCTGATGGAAATCGGGCCATGCTCCGCCGACATTGACTTTGATGTCGGCCATCCGGACAAGTCGACCAACGACTTCATGATGCGCAGCGTCCTTCCGGATGACGTCGGCGGCATATATGTACCAGGGACTGAGTTCGGCGGTCTGATCGACCGTCTGCAGAGCAGGAATACTTCGGAGACCGTCACTAACAGGGGATTTACCTGGCGCGGTCTCCTGACGCAGGGCGTGATCGAGCCCCCGGCCGGGGAGAATTATAAAGTAGTATCCGGAGACGCAAATACGATCATCCGGGATCTTTTATCCTCCTTCCTGGGAGGGCTTTTTTACGTTCCGGAGGAAACATCCGGGATCATGATCACAAACTACCAGTTTGTGAGGTTCTGTACGATTCTGGATGGCCTGACCGACATGCTGGCCGATAACGGGGCGAAGCTGGTCGTAAAGGCCGACAAGCTCTCGGCCGGAGCTCCCGTCCGGGTTCAGGTATGCGCCGCTCCCATCACCACAATAGGAGACAAATATTCGAAAGAATACCCGGTCGACATGACCTATACAGAGACTCGGAGGGGCATCACTCATCTGATCTGCCTGGGCCAGGGCGAACTGAAAGACCGGACCCGGATCGACCTGTACGTGGGGGCTAACGGAGAGATCACTGATACGCCCTACTACACTGGCATAAACGACAGGACGGCCACGTTCGATTATTCAAATGCCCAGTCAGAATCGGAACTCCGGAAGTACGGGACCCGGCGTCTGAACGAGCTCAAGCCCGGAAAGGCTATCGGGATCAATGACGCCGAGGTCGACGGAGACATTGGAGACCATGTCTCCGGATATATGAACGGAATGAGCACAATGGTCACCATCGTTCAGAAGGTTCTGACGATCTCAGGAGGGACCTGGACATATGAAAGCAAGATAGGAGACACATAACCATGGCTAAACTTATTAACGGCAACGGCAGCGAGGGCATCACGGCTCAGATCGATGCCGATTTCTGGTCCGGTCTCACTGGTGGCGTGACCGGAATCATGCCTGCCGGCGGCAGAATGACCTGCACCATTGTGGACAATCAGCCCCGCGTCGCTGACGGCGTCCTGCTCACGAAAGAGGGCCGCCGGGTCCAGATCGATTCCGGAGACTATGAAGACTTCAGTATCCCTGCCGGCGTTGACGGAGTAACCGCATATTACATCATCGGCTTCAAGCTGGTGACAGCGGCCAATGAGACTCAGAGCGTGGAGACATTTGTGCAGCAGTCTACTGCAGACGGCACTATCAACGAGGGCATGATTCGTGACGGAGATGCAGAGGTGTATATCTCCCTGTACAGGATCATTCAGACCGACACAGTCAATGCTGTTGGAGACTGCCTGCTCCCGGTCTTTTCCCCGCTCGGATCCACGGCAGACAGCGGCGGGTCCGATGACGAAGGTGGCGGCGAAAGCGGCGGCGAAAGCGAAGGAGAATCTTCCGAGGATGCACTTCGCTGGGTCATGAGCGGCACCAAGAATGGCCTCAAATTTAAGATCGTGGCGTACAAGAAGACCAAACTCGTATACGTCCAGATCGACGGTACCACATCCTCGAAGATCTCCTGCAAGAATTCCTGGTACACGATCGATTATGAATCTGGCATCAGGCCTCTGATGGAGCTGTCCGGATACGCTATTATCAACACTCTGCAGATGGCCAGATGGTGCTGGACATCGGACGGCTATCTCAAGATCGGCTATGCGAAGAGCGTAGCAGGCGGCGGCACACAGGACATTGAAAAGGGCTATGCCGTACACATGAGCTTTATGTTCGCCGCCGACAAGGTGGAATCGTAAGGAGGATATGGATACATGCCTGACATTTTAACCATCACTGCCAACTGGGCGACAGGATCTCTTTCGGATTCTGTGCTCTCCAGGCAGTACGACAATAACAGATATCGGGTCGAATTTATGGGCTATCCTGAATCCATATCTGAGGACCTGCATTTCTATCTGCTGGTATGGATGAAGGCGGATGAGCAGTCTCCCGCCCGGGAGCTTGCTCCCATCGAGCTGGATTCTGACCAGTGGGTCATCACCAATTACTTTACACAGCTGGTGCAGTCTATCCGCTTCCAGCTCTGCGTAAAAAGCGAAGATGGATCGTTTGAAGCTCACAGCCCCATCTTCACAGGATCCGTCGTCGATTCCCTGGAGCACGACGGACAGACGGCGGATATCGACATTTCGGGCCTGTTCGACAGATATAAGCAGTACATCGAAGATCTGATCCTTGATTCCGGGGCCAGGATCGTTGATACAGAACTGGATGAGACATCTGACCATCTGGTCACCAATGCAGCTGTAGCGTCCAGGGTGGCCACCATCCTGACGCAGCTGAACACTCTGAATGCCAGGACATGGGGCGTTACCATGTACCAGGGCCTGCTGTACATCACAAAGGACGGCGTCAGGACCGGCACAGGAATCGCCGTGGCTTCTGACGCTACGGTCTTCGACAATGTTGTCTACCAGGATGGCTACCTGCACTTCACAAATGGCGGCGTCGAGATCTCCGGCTCTCCGTTTTATATCGGGGAGATGGGCGGGGGCCTGGCTTTTGATTCCGGATACCAGGATGAAGAGGGTTATATCCATTTGACCATGGACGGCGAAGATCTTCCTTCTGAGGTGTTCACTCCCTTCCAGATCTCCGGCGGCGGAGGTGGCGGCGGCTCTGATTCCGGCTCCACCATGACCGTCTCCATGATCACGCCGGCGGTCCTGTCGATCGTTGACACGGCGGCCACCTGTCCGATCAGCGCAAGATGGTCCTCTGTGGACTCTGCAACATCTGCTTCCACGGGCCCCGGCACTCTGACAGTCTTTGTCGGAGGGACGCAGCGCCTGGTCCAGACCGTGGCCCAGGGCGAGGTCACCGTGGACGTCAGAGAGTATCTGACTACCGGCACGAACGTAATCAAGTTCACCTTTACGGACAGCTACGGCAAGAGCGTTTCACGGTCCTGGAATGTTTCAATGGAGTCCTTTGCCATCACCTGGAGCCTGTCGGATGTCCAGAAAAACACGGACGCAGATCTGAGCTTTTATCTCACTCCTGTGGGATCAGGAGAGAAGACTATCTACGTTTATGTTGACGGGCAGCTGTACAGCACTGACACGGTCACTACCAGCGGCAGAAGACTGACAAAGGCCATCTCCGGCCTGACCCATGGCGACCACACAATCGAGGCCTACGGCACCCTCACGACGGGCGGTGTGACCATCGAATCCGAGCATCTGACATCCACCATCGCCCAGGTCGTGGCAGGGACTAATACCCCCGTCATCGCCGTCAAATGGCCCACGGGAGAGCTGGCACAGTACACGGCATTTGACATCAAGTATCTTGTCATTGATCCGGTAAATAACCCCACAAATGTGTCGCTCCTCCTTGGAGGCGTGGTCCAGGCTACGGTATCTGCAGACCAGTCCGAAAAGACCTGGGCATACCGGCCTATGGCGGCGGGCACATTCACTTTCGGTGTAATGTGCGGCAGTGTTATGGAGACCAAAGATTTGACAATCAGCTCCATCGGCTCTGACATTTCAGAGATCACGGACGGGCTGGAGGTCAAGGTGGATCCTTCGATGATCAGCGACCTTTCCACATGGAGATATGGGAGCTACGGCTTTACCCTTTCCGAGAACTTCGACCTGATCAACGGCGGCGTGCAGACTGACAGCGAGGGCGTGCCCTGCATCCGGATCACGGCCGGGGACCGTCTGACCCTCAATTATCTGCCCTTCTTCGGAACTGACGCCAGGCGGACCGGCAGGGAGCTGAAGATCATCTATAAGATCTCCGACTGCTCCAGCAAGACAGCGGTCGGCATCAGCTGCAAAAATTCCGGGATCGGCTTCACATGCGAAGCTAACAACGTGTATGCATCTGGCGACCAGACCAGTGTCACCCTTTCCACCTGCGAGGATAAGAAGGTAGAGCTGGATATCAACATCCAGCAGAACACAGAAGACAGCCTGCTCTATATCTGGGAGGGATGCTCCACGTTCTCTTATGGCCAGTATGCATCCAATGAATCCTTCTCCCAGTCGGTCGGCACGGGCATCACATTCGGATCCGATGATGCGGATGTTTATCTGTACCTCTTCCGTGGGTACAGCCGTGACCTGACCAATGAGGAGCTCATGGCCAATTTCGTGGCCGACGGCAAGAACGGCACGGAGATCCTGGCCAGACACGACCGCAACTCCATCTACGACAGTTCCGGGAAGCTGGACATCAATGCCATCGTGGCTAAATGCCCGGATGTGGACGTCTACCGTATCGATGCGGCCCGCATGACAACGGGCAAGAAGGACTATGTGACAGGATCCCTCCGGCACTGGCGTGGTGCTTCAGAGTACCATAACTGGACGGCGGACATGAGGATGTCCGTACAAGGTACATCCTCTGTGGAGCACGCCACCACGGCCGGCGGCAACCTGAATTTCTTCCTGTCCAACATCGTGTGCGAGAACGGAACATCCCTGGAAGGCTGGGCTTTCAACGGTCCTGAAAATTCGATCCCCACGACGATGATCAATTTCAAGAAGAACATTGCTTCTGAAGAACATATCGTGAATGTTGCTACGGCCCACTGGTACAACACCTATCAGCCGAGCAAGAGAGCGGCCCGGACGGCTGATCCGAGGGTGCGTGACTGCCTCGAAGGCTTCATGGCGGCGGTCTTCTTCCACAACACGGGCAGTACGGCGGTCATGGTCGGTCCCGATCTGGTGGCACCTGACGAGACGGTTTTCTTCGGCCTGGGCAACACCTGCAGCAACAAGGACGCTGCAGAGGTCTTCCAGTATGATCCAATCGTCATCGAGGTCAAGAACAACACGGAACCTCAGGTACGCTTTAAGACGACAGATCTGACAGGTGACAATTTCGACAACAACTACGAATTCAGATACCTGGATGAAGAACAGTACACGGAAGCCCAGGCGAAAGCCCTGTGGCAGGAGATTCAGAACTTTGTCTATGAGACGGACTGGACGGCCGCTACGAATCAAGCCCTGTCTCCGGTCAGAACGGTCGGCGGGCAGGTATTTTCCGTTGACTCTGCCGAATACCGGAAGGCCCGCTGGATCGCTGAGGCACCCAGTCACTTCGACATGGATACGCTGTACTTCCACCATAACCTTACCCTGCTCCTGCTTCTGAGAGACAACCGGGCCAAGAACATGTTCTGGTCTTACAACACATCTAAACAGCGGTGGGGCCTGTGGTTCAATTGGGACAATGACACCGGCCTGTGCAGGAACAACCGTGGCTACATCGACATGGAGCCCGGTTACATGGACTTCGACACACTGGGAACAGCGGACGTCTTCAACGGTGCCGACAATGCTGTTTTCACTTCCCTCCGGGAGTGCAACTGGTCCCAGCTCCAGGCGTCCTACCTGGCGATGGAATCGGCAGGAACAACGGACATTGATGCTTTCTACGCTTACTGCAATACCATGCAGTCACAGATCTGCGAATCCCTCTGGATCGAGGATGCGGAGCACAATGCAATCCGTGTCATGCAGAACCTTGGCTCCACGGCCTACCTTGGAAGGGCTACGGGCCGCCTGAGGCTCCACCTTTACAAGGCGCTGCTGTTCCAGCGGGCCCTGGTGGACAGCTACTACGTGGCTACGGCGACCACTGCAGGATCTGCAGCTATCAGAGGTTACACACCTTCCGAATGGGCCGGCGTGCGGCCTTCTGGACTGCTTTCAGTCACTCCCTATACCAATCTCTATATCAATGTCCTTGCGGGCTCCACACCGTACAAAGTGAGGGCCTACGAGGGCCAGAGCTGTCAGCTTGATATTTCTGCAGCGCTGAATGACACAGAAATCTATCTGCGGTCTGCAGAATGGATCCAGGAGCTGGGAGACATGTCTGGCCTGTATCTGGGGCAGTTTGAAGCGGCTAATATGAAGCGTGTGCGGACACTGCTGATCGGATCTGAAGTGGAGGGCTACCGGAACACATCCTTCCGGACCATCAGCTTCACAAACTGCCGGAACCTGAAGACCCTCTGCCTGGGGGGCATGGTCAATGCGGCCATGGCCTTCGATTTTTCGAACAATATCTATTTGGAGTACATCTATACGAAAGGATCCGGGATCACCGGCATAACCTTTGCACCGAACGGCAGGCTGAAAACGGCCCATCTCAATTCCCTGGCGTCCCTGTCCATGAAGGGCTTAAGGCTTCTTGAGACCTTCGACATGGAAGGCTATACGAATTTAGCGTCTCTGGTGGTAGAAGACAGTCCTGCGGTCAACAGCTATGCACTGGCGGCGGCCGCTGTCAACATCGCACGAGTAAGACTTCTGGCACTCAGCTGGTCGGT
>OCTX012263117.1_pt1 | contig 10401 bp, 10 predicted proteins | sample 1539691 | NCBI WGS metagenome assembly OCTX01 (sample SAMN02144231, study PRJEB22623) | gut metagenome | biome: sheep rumen | host: Ovis aries | place: New Zealand | reverse complement strand
CTGCTCTACGCCCGCATCGGCAAGGCCTACAGCATAGAGAGCGGCAAGCCCATGGTGAAGTACAGCGAGGAGAAGATACTGGAGATTATCACCAGCGAGTACGGCAGCCGCGACATCATGGTGCTGGCGCCGCTGGTGAAGGGGCGCAAGGGCCACTACCGCGAGCTCTTCGAGCAGGTGGCCAAGAAGGGATTTCTGAAGGTGAGAGTGGACGGCGAGGTGAAGGAGATTACATACAAGATGCAGGTGGACCGCTACAAGGTGCACGACATAGAGCTGGTGGTGGACCGGCTGCGCGCCGACCGCAACGCCAGCCGCCTGCGCGAGGCTGTGCAGACGGCCTTCCGACAGGGCAAAGGGGTGCTGATGGTGCTCAACAACGAGGACGGCACGGTGCGCCACTTCAGCCGCATGCTGATGGATCCGGACACGGGACTCTCCTATCCTGAGCCGGAACCCAATACATTCTCGTTCAACTCGCCCTACGGCGCGTGCCCGCACTGCAACGGACTGGGCGAGGTGGCGCAGATAGACATGCAGAAGCTCATCCCCGACCCCAAGAAGAGCCTGCGCGACGGCGCCATAGAGGTGATGGGCAAGTACTCGCCCACGAACTACGTATACCGCAAGGTGGAACTCATGGGGCGCCACTACGGCTTCACGCTCGACACGCCGGTGGCCGAGCTCAGCGACGAGGCCCTGAACGCCATTCTCTACGGCAGCAACCACTTCACCGGCATCGAAGACCCCGAAGACCCGGGCTTCCTCAGCGAGTTTCCCGGCATAGTGACCTATATGTCGAACCTGGCCCTCGACGACGCCTCGTCGAGCCTGCAGAAGTGGGTGGCCTCGTTCATGAACACGGTGCCGTGCCCCGAATGCCACGGCCACAGGCTGAAGCCCGAAAGCCTGGCGTTCCGCATACTGGACAAGAACATCGGCGACATGGCAGACATGGACCTGCTGGAGCTGCAGGAGTGGCTCGAAGCCCTGGAGCCGCAGCTCGACAAGCGCGACGCCGCCGTGGCCCACGAGGTGCTCAAGGAGGTGCTCAAGCGCCTGTCGTTCCTCAACAACGTGGGCGTGGGCTACCTCTCGATGAACCGCAGCGCCAAGAGCCTCAGCGGCGGCGAGGCGCAGCGCATACGCCTGGCCACGCAGATAGGCTCGCAGCTGACCAACGTGCTCTACATCCTCGACGAGCCGAGCATAGGCCTCCACCAGCGCGACAATCGCCGCCTGATAGACAGTCTGAAGCAGCTGCGCGACCTTGGCAACTCGGTCATCGTCGTCGAGCACGACCGCGACATGATGCTCGCCGCCGACTACCTGGTCGACATCGGCCCCGGCGCCGGCGTGCACGGCGGCAAGGTGCTCTTCGCTGGCGAGGTGACCGACAAAGTGCTGGCGAAGCACAAACCAAGCATAACACTCGACTACCTTTCGCGCCGCCGCGACATAGAGCTGCCCAAACGGCGCAGCGTCAAGGGCCGCGAGCATATAATACTGAAGGGCGCCACGGGAAACAACCTCCGCGGCGTCGACCTCGACCTGCCGCTGGGCCTCTTCGTCTGCGTCACGGGCGTCTCTGGCTCCGGCAAGAGCACCCTCATCAACGACACCCTGCAGCCCATCCTCAGCCAGCACTTCTACCGCTCGCTGCGGGCGCCGCTGCCATACCGCAGCATCGAGGGTATCGACAACATCGACAAGGTCATCCAGATAGACCAAAGCCCCATCGGACGCACGCCGCGCAGCAACCCCGCCACCTACGCGGGCTTCTTCGACGACATACGCCGACTCTTCGCCGAGCTGCCGTCGGCGCGCATCCGCGGCTACAAGCCCGGCCGCTTCAGCTTCAACGTCAGCGGCGGCCGCTGCGAGCACTGCAAGGGCGCCGGCCTGCGCACGATAGAGATGAACTTCCTGCCCGACGTGTATGTGCAGTGCGAGGTGTGCGGCGGCAAACGCTACAACCGCGAGACGCTGGAGATACGCTACAAGGGCAAGTCCATCAGCGACGTGCTCGACATGACGGTGGACGAGGCCGTGGAGTTTTTCGACGCCTACCCCAAGCTGCGGCGCAAGCTGCTGGCGCTGCAGGACGTGGGCCTCGGCTACATCACCCTCGGCCAGCAGAGCACCACCCTCAGCGGCGGCGAGGCGCAGCGCGTCAAACTGGCCACCGAGCTCTCGCGTACCGACACCGGCAAGACGCTCTACATCCTCGACGAGCCCACCACGGGCCTCCACTTCGAGGACATCCGCATACTGCTCGGCGTGCTGCAGAAGCTCGTCGACAAAGGCGACAGCGTCCTCGTCATTGAGCACAACATGGACGTCATCAAGGTGGCCGACTGGGTCGTCGACCTCGGCCCTGACGGCGGCCGCGCCGGCGGACAGGTCACCTTCGCCGGCACCCCGGAGGATTTGGCCAGACAGAAAGGCAACTTCACTGGCCAGTACCTCGCCGAGGAGCTGGCAGCGATGCGCCGATAAATAAACAAGGCCGTTATAAACGCGTTGCCGCAGATTGCGACAGCGCGTTTATTTTTTGCATGGCATTGTAATGACCCATTTCGGCCGTTTCCGAGACTGCTTGGCCTTGGCGGCTTAAAGAAAAAAGCCCCGCGACTGCGAGGCTGCTATTTCATTATATTATATATTACAAATCATCTATCGCCCTCGCTCGGACCTTTGAGTCATTCTCGCCATCGATATAAAGCAATACGACCATGCAACCAAGCATCATCTGATGATCAATTCTTAATTCAATGGCACCATTCTCCGTTTCCCAATCGCATATATAACGACACCTGCCCATCATGACTTCATGCATTCTGTCGCTATCATTGAAGTTATATGTTGACGCGTCCGGAAACTCCTCCTGTACACCAGCCGGCTCGCCATATTTCTCCGTCAGCATATCCTTGAGGTTTCTGTAATCATTGTACAGATAAGTCCATGTATCTTTGCTCGGGAACATGACCACCACTCTGTTTACAATCTTCGACTCGTGCTCGTACACCCCAACTACACAATTTTTCTGTCCGGCAAAGTCGCCTTTCAGCATCGCAACACCATTTTCTGATTGCAAAACGGAAAACCCTTTTTGCTTCAACTTGTTCACAAATGTGGTCAGGTTTCCATCAATCGGAATACCCTTGAACATCATGTGACCATTCTGTGCCGCGGCGGTCATTCCCGCCAGCAACATCAATACGATTAACAACTTTTTCATTGTATCTATCAAGTTTCTACTTATTACCGTTATTCATTATATGATTCAGCCTGTTTATATCCTGGCGGTTTTGCCATACTGTCACGATAACTATTCTGTCTTCGTCGACGAAATAGACTATCCTGTTCATCTTGTCTGTCAAGACTCGGTAGGTGATGCCAAACTCGGGGTCATCCACAAACTTGCGGCCGATGTTCGGAAAGACCTTCAGCAACTCGACACGTTCGCGGATGTCCGACAGCACCTTCCCTGCCTTACGTCGGCCGAATTTCATTCCCACATAGGACAATATTCCGCGTAGATCTCTACGCGACTGTTCGCTCCATTCAATCCCCATAGGTCGCCAGCATTTGTTCCATCTCCTGCATCACGTCGTCGTGTGCAATGAGTTTGGCTCTGCCTGCTTTTATGTCACGACCTCGCTGGAGCGTCAATGCCTTGGCCTCCGTCTCTGTAAGGGGGTACGGCTCCGCACTTGCATCCTCCGAAATTCTGATGCGGAATGCCTCTCGCACACGGCGCGGCTGCTGGCGATAGAGCGTCCACAAGGCTTCCACCGCCGACATTTCCTGACTGTTTACTGATGTTTGCATATCCACATTTTATCTATTTCCGACTGCAAAGGTACACATTATTTCGCATCTGGCAAAATAATTATTTGTTACCGGCTGAGCCACTGGCGCACCTCGTCGGGGATGACGGCGGAGGAGGCGGTGCTGCGGCGGTAGCCGGACATCACCGTGCGGCACTCCACGCAGACAGTGCCGCTGTCGGTGTTCACCACGCGCTGCATGACCGTCAGGCTCTTGTTGCCGAGCTTCTCTATCGCGGTCTCCACCTGTATGCTGTCGTGGTAGTGTATCTGCGCGCGGAAGTCAACCTCGTAGTGCACCACGATGACGGTGAAGTCGCCCTTGGTGGGCGGCACGCCGTGGGCGGAGAAGAAAGCGTCCTTGCCCAGGTCGAGGTATTCCATGATGACGGCGTTGTTGACGTGACCCATCTGGTCCACGTCGTTGAAGCGTATCTGTATCGGTGTTGTGTGCATAGCTGTATCCTTTTGGCGTGCAAAGATACAAAAAAATACACAACCGCGACGCCATAACACATTTTTTTGTATTTTTGCATCCCGAAAACATAACATCCACAGCATGAAAAAAACACTGTTACTATTGGCCGCTTCCCTTATAGCCACCGCCGCCACCGCACAGCTGAAACCGCGCCCCGACGCCTTCCCGCCGCAGCCCGAAAGCAACGCCGCCAAGGCCGTCAGCATGGCCACCACACCCGCACAGATGGCTGGTTGGGACCGCTACCCCACCTACAGCACCTATGTAGCCATGATGCAGCAGTGGGCCGCGGACTTCCCCACCCTCTGCCGCCTCGACACCATCGGCACCTCCGTCAACGGGCGCCTCATCCTCAGCATGGAGCTCACCGCCAACCCCTCCGACACCTCCCTGCCGCAGTTCTTCTACTCCTCCACCATCCACGGCGACGAGGTGACGGGCTACGTCCTCATGCTCCGCCTCATCGACACCCTGCTGCGCGGCTACGGCACCAACCCGCAGTACACCTCCCTGATGAACACCACGCTCATCTGCATCAACCCTCTGGCCAATCCCGACGGCACCTACCGCTACGGCAACAACAGCGTGCAGTACTCCATTCGCTACAACGCCAACAACGTAGACCTCAACCGCAACTATCCCAACCCCTTCGCGGTTGCCAAAGCCGAGCTGCAGCCCGAGAACGCCGCCATGATAGCCTACTTCGACCGCCACCGTTTCCGCCTCAGCGCCAACCTCCACGGCGGCAGCGAGGTGCTCAACTACCCGTGGGACAGCTTCACCTCCCTCCAGCGCCCGCACCCCGAAGCGGCATGGTGGCAGGCCGTCTGCCAACGCTTCATGGACACCCTGCGCACCGTCAGCACCACGCACTTCACCGACGTCAACAGTCAGGGCTACATAGCCGGCGGCGACTGGTACGTCATCACCGGCGGCCGCCAGGACTACTTCAACTACTACTACAACTGCCTTGAGCTCACCATGGAAGTCTCCTCCGTCAAGACCCTCAGCAGCGACCAGCTCCCCACCTACTGGAACTTCCTCCAGCGCCCGCTGGTCAACTACATAGCCGAAATCCACTCGCTGCCCGGCAGCGACACCGTCCCCGACACCACCCTCGCCGTGCGCTCCACCGCCGCCACCCCGCTGCACATCTACCCCAACCCCGCCGTCAGCACGCTGCACCTCACGCCCACCGCCGCCCCCGTCACCGTCAGCGACATCCGCGGCCGCGAACTCCTCGTCCTGCCGCAAGGCACCACGGCCATCGACGTGAGCCACCTGCCAGCAGGCCTCTACATCCTGCGCAGCGGCGACTACACCACGAAGTTCCTCGTGCGAAGACAATGAAACGACAGAAAAACAAAAGGAGACTCGCTTGAGTCTCCTTTCTTTTTGTGGTGGCATCGACTGGATTTGAACCAGTGACGCAAGGATTTTCAGTCCTTCGCTCTACCAACTGAGCTACGACGCCATCTCGCGACTTTATGGAGCGAACTGAGCCCCTCAGTCATTCTCTTTCGGGGTGCAAAATTACTAACTTTTCGCGAACTGGCAAAATAATTTTTCACTTTTCTTCAGCCACATTCTCCTTTTTCCTTGATTTTGCGTGCTTTGGCGCAGTAAAAATTTGGTCAATCAGCAGCAAAACGGTGCCTATTGTTATCGCAGCATCGGCAAAATTGAAGATGGCGTCGAAGAATTCAAAGTGCGTTCCACCCACGACGGGCATCCACATCGGCCAATCGAACTCAAACAGAGGAAAGTAGAACATATCCACCACCCTGCCGTAGAACAGCGGCGCATAGCCCCCGTTCGGCGGGAAGAACGTGGCCACACTGTAATAGCTCTCGTTGAAAATCAGGCCGTAGAAGGTGCTGTCGATCAGGTTGCCCAAGGCTCCGCCCAATATCATCGCGAGGGATATTAGCAAAATGCCGCTCTTGCCCTTCTTCACCAAGTGCACAATGTACCATCCGAGAGCTGCCGAAGCCACAAGGCGGAACAGCGTAAGCACCACCTTGCCCACAGTTCCGCCCAGCGCGATGCCGAAGGCGAAACCCTTGTTCTCAACGAAGTGCAGGCGGCACCACTCCCCTATCAGCGGTATTTCCTCGCCGTACTGCATGTGTGTCTTCACCATGATCTTGATCACCTGATCCACCACCACTATCAGCGCCACCAAGGCGGCCAGCAGCCAGACCCGTTTCCTCTTATCTGTCATTATTCCTTAAGTTAATCTGTTCAACCAGTTCCTCGTACCAAGCCTCGCCGAAGCGGCGTATCAGAGGCTCCTTGAGGCAGACGTACAGCGGCTCGCCCCTGCCCTTGGCGCAGCGGCAGATGTCCCACTGGTGGTAGTTCACCGCCTGAAACTCGCCATAGTCCTCCACCCTTATGGGGTATAGGTGGCAGCTCACCGGCTTGTAGAGCCCCTGCAGGGCGCAGAGGGCACAGCCGTCGTCGCTATAGGTGATGTAGGCGCAGGCCCCGCCGTCGATGAGTGGGGTACCGAGGTCGCCGTCCTTGTCGCGCACAGCCACCCCCTGTGCCTCCACGGCCTCGCGCCCCTCGGGGGTCAGCAGCGGCAGCACATCGGGCAGCACAGCCTCAAGCCTTGCCACCTCCTCTTCCAACAGCGGCGCCCCGCTGTCGCCGTCCACGCAGCAGGCCCCTTTGCAGCAGCCCAGGTCGCAGCCGAAACGGCAGTCGGCCACATCGTCGCTCACTATACTGTTTCCTACAACAATCATTTCAGCACACCTATCATCTTGTCGGCCAGCACCGCTGCCAGCCTGTATTTCGATTCCACCGTCCAGCCTGCCACATGCGGCGTCAGCACCGTCAGCGGCGACTGCATCAGATACCGCATCGGCGCCGGCACCTCGCCCAGCCCGTCGGCCTGCATGTTCTCATACTCAAGTACATCGAGCGCCGCGCCGCGCACCTTGCCGCTCTGCAGCCCCTGCACCAAGGCCTCGGTGTCCACCACGGCCCCGCGGGCGGTGTTGACCACGAAGAATGGCTTTGCCATGGCCTCTATGAAGCCGGCACTCAGGTAGTGGCGCGTCTCGTCGGTCAGCGGCACATGGAAGCTCACCACGTCTGCCTCTCGCTGCACCTCCTCCAGGCTGCCTATCGCCTTGTACTTGTCGTATATCACCACCCGGCAGCCGAACCCCGCCAGCCGCTTGGCGAAAGCCTGCCCCATGTTGCCGTAGCCCACGATGCCCACCGTGAGGCTGCCGAGTTCAAGGCCGCGGTTGGCCTCGCGCTGCCACAGGCCGCGGCGCACCTCGGCGTCGGCGCGCGCAATGTTGCACAGCAGTGCCAGCAGCAGGCCCACGGCATGCTCGCCCACGGCGTCGCGGTTGCCTTCGGGACTGTTCAGGCAGCGTATGCCGCGGCTTTCGGCATAGTCCACGTCGATGGTCTCCATGCCGGCGCCCACGCGTCCTATGCAGCGCAGCGATGGCACACGGTCAATAAACCCCCTGTCAACAACCACCTTGCTGCGCACCACCAGGCCCACGCAGCCCTGCGCGGCCTTCGCCAGACTCTCGTAGTCGTGGTCGGGCTCCACGCTCACCGCGAAGCCAGCCTCGCGCAGCCGCTCCTCCAGCACCTCGTGCGTCCTGTCGGCAATCAATATCCGCCCTTTACAACTCATAACTCATAACTCTTAACTCCTAACCCTTAATTGTTTATCGCCTCCGTCTCGTCGTAGTCGCGCTGTGCCGCCGTGAGGCGCTGCTTGCGGTCGGGCTTCTTGCTCTCGGCATACACCTCGCCGGCCACGATGCCCGTGGGCACGGCGATGATGGAGTAGCCCAGCAGCATCACCAGCACGGCGAGGAAACGGCCGCCGGCGGTCACCGGCGCTATGTCGCCGTAGCCCACCGTGGTGATGGTCACCACAGCCCAGTAGACGCCCGACAGGATGTTCTCGAAGGCCGGGTTCACCTCGCTCTCGAAGCTGAACATGAGGGTGCCGAGGATGACAGCAGCCACCAGCACGAAGAGCATGAAAACCATTATCTTGATGGCGCTGGCGCGCAAAGCCGCCAGCAGGTGGAACACCTCGTTCTGGAAGCGGCTGAGGTGGAAGATGCGGAAGATGCGCATCACCCTCAGCAGCCTCAGCACCGTCAGCGCCTGCGTGGCGGGGAACAGGAGACTCAGGTAGGCCGGGAAGATGCTTATGAAATCCACCACACCCCAGAAAGACAGCACATACTTCATGGGGTGCTTGAGGCAGTAGATGCGCAGGTAGTACTCGAAGGTGAACAGGATGGTGAAGCCCCACTCCAGCACCTTGAACACGAAGAACTGCACGCTCATGTGCGCCCCGCTGGTCATGGTGGTCGTGGTGCCCGTCAGGCTGTCGACGACCAGCAGCACGATGTTGAGCACGATGAGCACCAGCAGCCACACGTCGAACTTCTTGCCCGCCGGCGTGTCGCTCTTGAAGATTATCTCGAATATCTGCTGCTTCTTCAGGCCGCGGTAGCGCTTGGGCAGCAGCCACCCGAAGAGGATGCCGTGCAGCACACGCCCTATCCACCCCACAATGTTGCGGGCGATGCCGAGCCAGTCGACACCGTCGGCCCACTTGCGCAGGCGCCACCAGGCGTTCACCAAACTATCTTTCAGCTTCATAGTACAATCTGTTTTCACGTTCGTGACGGAACACCTCGCGGGCGGCACGCTGCACGTCGGCAGCCGTCACGCGGCGGTACTCCTGCGGTTCGCGGTCCACCAAGCCGGTGTCGCCGAGCCACGTGTAGTAGCAGAGCGACAGGGCGCGGTCGGCGGCCTTGTATTGGCTGTAGACAAAGGTGTTCTCATACTTGTTCTGCACCTTCTGCAGCTCATAGTCCGTCAGCCCCTCGTCGGCCAGCTGCCGAGCCTCGCTGCGCAGCGCCTCGGCGCCTTGGTCGAGGCTCACGCCGTCGGCCAGCTTGCCGCTGAGCACCATAAGGCCGGGGCCGGCGTCGCCGGTGATGCAGGCGTCGGCCTCGACGAAGAGCCCCTCGCGGCGCACCAGCCGGTCGTGGAGGCGGCTGCTGGTGCCGTTGCCCAGCACATCGCTCACGAGGTCGCAGGCTCTGAACAGCGGGTCGTTGCGGTCGCCCATGGGCCAAGCCAGGTAGACCATCGACGCAGGCACGGCGCGGCGTACATGCAGCTCGCGCACCTCGCGCTGCTCCGGCTCGGCGGGGAGCACGGCGGCAGCGAAGGCGGCGGCAGGCTCGACGGCAGCGAAGGCTTCGCGCACCAGGCGCAGCTGCTCGTCGTGCGCCATCGGCGCCGCTACGGCGAGGACGGCGTTCTGCGGACAGTACCATCGCGCGTGGAAAGCGCGCACGTCATCCAGCGTGGCCTCGCTCACATGCTTTATGTCAGCGCCTATGGTGGCCCAGCGATAGGGATACACCTTGTAGCACAACGGCCTGAGCAGCAGCCACACATCGCCGTAAGGCTGGTTCATGTAGCGCTGGTGATACTCCTCGGTGACCACCTTCTGCTGCACCTCCAGGGCCTTCTGCGTGAGGTCGAGCCCCTGCATGCGGTCGGCCTCGAGCCAGAGGGCCGTCGGCAGGCCGTCGACGGGCACGGTGACGTAATAGTCGGTGTAGTCGCAGTTGGTGAAGGCGTTGTTGTCGCCCCCCAGCGAACTCACCACGCGGTCGTAGTCGGGCACACGCTTCGTGCCGCCGAACATCAGATGCTCGAACAGGTGCGCGAAGCCCGTGCGCCGCGGATCCTCGTTGCGCGAACCGACGCCGTAGAGCACGTTGACCGTAGCCAGCGGCGTGTCCAACGCCTCGTGCGTCAGCACCGTCAACCCGTTGTCTAATATGTGTTTCCTGTAGTTAACCATAGCGAAACAAACTGCAAAGATACGACTTTTTTTATATCTGCGAGCAAAAAAAGCGCATCCGCCGCCGCAGCGACCCTTAATTTAAGTTAATTTCCCTCGGCCCCGCTACGGACCCCCTACGGAGTCCCTACGGCCGTTCTTCAGTAGTTCTTCAGTAGTTCTTCAGTGCTGCACTGAAGAACTACTGAAGAACTACTGAAGAAATG
>OCTX011997474.1_pt1 | contig 10401 bp, 9 predicted proteins | sample 1539691 | NCBI WGS metagenome assembly OCTX01 (sample SAMN02144231, study PRJEB22623) | gut metagenome | biome: sheep rumen | host: Ovis aries | place: New Zealand | reverse complement strand
AAAATTTACAGCCTTGCAAAATCCGTAAAATATTCCTGATTTACCGGCTGCATGTTACATTTTTTCCGGAGCGGATACGCCCAAAATAGACAAAGCGTGACGGATCACATGTCCCACAGCCATAACCATGGCCAGCCGCGCCTGCTGCAGTTCTTCGTTCACGCCCAGGATACGGCACTGATTGTAGGCAGAATGGAACAGACCCGCCAGGTCGTACACATAGTGGGCCACCTGCTGAACCGCCCGTTCCTTTGCCGCTTCCGCCAGCATTTCCGGATACCCGCCCAGCTTTTTGATCAGGTCTACTTCCACCGGTTCCGTCAGCAGTTTATAGTTGCCAGTACCCCGCACGGTGATGCCTGCCTCCGCCACCTGCCGCATAATGCTGCAGATCCGGGCATGGGCATACTGCACATAGAATACCGGGTTGTCATTGGATTTTTTAACCGCCAGATCCAGATCGAAATCCAGCTGGCTGTCGATAGAACGCATCACAAAGAAGAACCGGGCTGCATCTGTGCCGACTTCATCGATCAGTTCGTTCAGCGTTACGCTCTGGCCGGTCCGCTTGGACATCTTCACTTCCTGCCCGTCCCGCAGCAGGCGTACCATCTGCAGCACCAGGATTTCCAGCTGTTCCGGCTTAAAGCCCATGCACTGCATGGCCGCCTTCATCCGGGCAATGTACCCGTGATGGTCCGCGCCCCACAGGTTAATGACCCGGTCAAAGCCCCGGTTGAATTTATTGGTATGGTATGCAATATCCGCCGCGAAATACGTGGGTACGCCGTTGTCGCGGATCACCACGCGGTCTTTATCGTCGCCGAACTCCGTAGATTTCAGCCACAACGCGCCGTCCCGCTTTTCCATATATCCTTTTTCCAGCAGATAATCGCAGGCTTCGTTAATTTTATTTGCTTCGTGCAGCGTTTTTTCACTGAACCACACATCAAAATGAACATTAAAACGTTCCAGGTCTTCCCTCAGCGCCGCCAGCTTTTCCTGATAGGCTATGGTCTTGAACTCTTCCAGCCGTTCTGCTTCCTCCATCTGCAGGAAACGGTCGCCGTACTTGTTGATGATACGCTGGGCCGTATCAATAATGTCGTGACCGTGATAGCCGTCGTCCGGGAATTCACAGGGCTGCCCCAGCAGTTCCAGATACCGGGCGTTGACGGAACGGGCCAGGTTGTTCATCTGGTTGCCCGCATCGTTGATGTAATATTCCTGCTCCACATCGTAACCGGCTGCTTTCAGCAGATTGGACAGCGCGCTGCCTACCGCTGCGCCCCTGCCGTGCCCTACATGCAGGGGACCGGTCGGATTGGCGCTGACATATTCCACCTGGATCTTCTCGTCAGAAGCTTTGGGCAGGTTGCCGTAATTCTCCCCGGCTTCCACAATGTGGGCCAGCATATCGTACACCCAGTCCGGATTCAGATAAAAATTCAGAAAGCCCGGCCCGGCAATTTCCATTTTATTTACATAGGCGCAGTCCAGATGCTCCACAATATACTGGGCCAGCACGCGCGGATTGCAGCGCAGCGCCCGGGCCGACTGCATGGCAAAATTGGTGGCGAAATCGCCGAACTCTTTCTTGGGCGGCACCGTCAGCTGCACCTCCGGCAGCGTGCCACCTTTCACTACACCGTCAGCAATGGCAGCCTCTGCTGTTTTTATAATTGCGTCAGCCAAAATGGTCTTTATGTCCACGCTCTTAATCCTCCATTTATCTGTTCATCTTTCTTAAGGAAAACCCTGATTTATTCGTATGCACGGTCATCGCATAAACTCATTAAACCTGTGTCTCCCCAAATCAACTATCTTAAATCTACTGTAATTGTCGTGCTCATCCGGTTTACATCCGCAGCCGCATAGACAAGATCGTATTCCAGCTGTATCTTCCAGCCATAGGGCAGCTTTTTGACGCGCACCTTCTTTGTTTTCGTTTCAATGGGGATCATCAGGTACGGCGTCCGGTAATCTCCGGCGTAACTGCCACCTTCCGCAAATTCCTGATGCATTTCATACGCACCGTGCCGGATCAGGGAAACCTGGGATGCGTTCCACTTGACCGTGGTGGTCGTCCCCGCCAGGCCAGAAGCTTCCGTTTCCTCATACCGGGCATAACAGTACCCGTTTTTTTCAATAAAGGTTCCGGAGTTCACCGTTTCCAGCCGGGTCGTCCCGTCACTGTTGCGGGAAACGCCCGACACTGTAATTATTGCTTTCTGCATGCAGCCTCCGGGCTCGCTTCTTGGATTTCATAAATTTCATAGTAAAAACTGTCACGGGTCATACAAAATCGTACTGCCCGGTGACAGTTTGTACGTACAGATTCATGACAAAAACGCATTGCAGTGTTACCTCTGCAATGTTATAAAGACTGTTCCATCTCTTCAAATTCCTTCATGACCTCTTCGTCCGGCGTAGTTATCAGGCTGACCCCGATCAGGACTGCCAGGCTCACCAAAAATGCCGGCAACAGTTCGTAGATTCCCCAGATACCGCCCATAGGCGCAACCAGGAACTTCCAGACGAAAATCATGACGCCACCGGCTACCATGCCGGACAACGCCCCTTCAAAAGTGGTCCGCTTCCAGAACAGGGACGCCAGCACCAGAGGCCCGAAGGACGCGCCGAAACCCGCCCAGGAGAACGCCACGATTTTAAATACATAACTGCCGGGATCCCGGGCGATAATGACAGCCAGTATCGCAATCACGATAACCGTGATCCGGGCCGCAAACATGCTCTGTTTTTTGCTCAGGGCCTTTTTATCCGAATTGGCCCGCACGGTACCCTGCAGAATATCCTGGCTTACGCTGGAAGCTGCCGCCAGCAACTGGGAATCTGCCGTAGACATGGTGCTGGCCAGAATACCCGCCAGAACCAGGCCGGCCCCGATGGCCATCAGTGCACCGTTTTCCGCAATGGTATTGGCGATCTGGATAATGATGGTTTCCGTATTGGCGTCCGTCAGGTTCTTTACCAGACCGGCATCGGTCATGGTTTTGCCCACGATACCGATGGCAATCGCGATAAACATGGCGATGACGACCCAGACGGAAGCGACCCGGCGGGACACGGCCAGTTTATTTTCATCTTCAATGGCCATAAAGCGCAGCAGAATATGAGGCATGCCAAAATACCCGAGACCCCAGGCCATGGTAGAAACAATGGTCAGCAAGGTGTAAGGCACCGCACTGTGGGTCTTCACTGAATAGGTTTCCGTAAGGGACAGATACCCCGGCAGCGCTCTGGCATTATCCAGCACTGCGTCTATGCCGCCCACCATCGTAGTGGAATAAACCAGCACAAACAACAAAGCGAAGGTCATAATAATACTCTGGACAAAGTCCGTAGTCGATGCCGCCAGGAAACCGCCTGCTGCCGTATAGGATACAATGACCACTGCTGAAATAATCATAGCCGTCATGTAATCCGCACCGAACAGACTGCCGAAAAGCTTGCCGCAGGCCGCAAAGCCGGAAGCGGTGTAGGGGATGAAGAAAATAACGATAATTGCCGCGGCAAAAGCGGTCAGGATATGACGGTCATCGTGGAACCGTGCGGAAAAAAACTGGGGCAGCGTAAAGGAATCCGTAATACGCGTATAGATACGCAGCCGTTTTGCCACAAACAGCCAGTTCAGATACGTACCCACCGCCAGCCCGATACTGGTCCAGGCCACATCCGCCGAACCGCACAGATAGGCAACGCCGGGCAGGCCCATCAGCAGCCAGCTGGACATATCAGAAGCTTCCGCGCTCATGGCGGTGACCAGCGGCCCTAACTGCCTGCCACCCAGATAGAAATCGGAAGCTGATTCATTCTTCTTTGCGTAATAAAACCCGATCAGCAATACAAAGATCAGGTAAAACGCAATTGTAGCAATAATATAATACAATTGTGAACCCATAGTCAAAACCCCTCAAAAGTAAATTTTGGAATCTGCGAAATGATATATGGACAGTTTATCATAAAACTGTAAAAAATAAAAGCGCTGCTGTACAGAAGCCGCGCTTTTCAAAACGATACACGATTACCGCATATTTTCAATAATATCCTCAAAGTTATTGATCAGCAGCGGATGTCCGGTCACGCTCAGGTCGCGCAGTACATACCCGTAGGAATCATACCATGTGTCGGCCAGTTTCATTTCCAGGCCTTCCTTTTCAAACTCTTCCACCATTTTCAGGACAAAACGGTTTACTACACCTTCTTTATCCGTGTTCAGCGGAATAATACGGGTCTCCGGTTCAAATTCTTCAACTGTTAATTCCCAGCCTCCCGGGATAGGCGGTCGACGGTCTGCTTTAATAAAATAGTTTTTGGAAAAGCCAACATACGTGCCCATTGCATCAAACATTTTCGCCTTGATCAGCGGGTAGCCGTTTGCATTCCCCCATTTTACAATTGCCTCAGAGCACTCATTGTTGTGGATCACGCTTGGTAATTCGCCTTTTTTTACGACAGCCATTTATATATCCTCCTCTTCCTTATTGTTTATTTATTTATCTATTTTACATGATTCTGCTGATTATTTCAATTTGTCTTTACATTTTATTTCATTTTTCTTTCAGCATCTGCAAAAAGTGCTCCCACATTTCCGAGATCACTGCAAGAGACGATTCGGAGCGGGCACTCTGCCAGCTTAAAAACGACTGGATCTGTTTCTGCAGCGCCTCCTCTTCCGGATGCTGCAGCGCAATCCCCCGGGCCCAATACGCATTGACGTAATCGTCATGCAGCAGGCCCAACACATCCTGCAACTGCTTCATCTGCCGTAACAGGTCAACGGGCAGCCGGACCAGACCGATCGTCTGGGTCACGTACCGGAACCGTTTCACCTTGATACGCACCTTGTGCAGGTCATCCATATCAGAAAAATCCGGATACTTTTTATTGAGGGCAAGCATCTGTTTACACCACGCTTCCGTCCGGCGCGCCACATAACGCCGGGCCGGTTCTTTTCCTGCCTCCTTAAAGGCGGCACCCTGCAACCGGTTCAGCCAGAGCATAAACTCCGCCAGTTTCTCCGTATGCTGATGCAAAAACGTATGCAAAAAATATTTGTCCTGTTCGTCCTGCCGCAACGACAAAAACACGTCCAGCAACAACGAAGGCGATGTTGCGCCTTCCTCCGCTGCCGTGCCAAGCTGCCGTACACAGGCCTGTGCCGCCACATCCAGCTCCCGCATATTGGAAAGGACCTCAGCCTCTTCCCGGAAAAACTGTTGCCACTGTGCAGCCATATCCCCGGGCAGGCCCTCCCTGAAAAACACCAGGCAGGAACGAAGCCGGCGGATCTTCACACGCAGCTGGCGTACCAGCAATTTATTCGCAGGCTCCTTGTACAGCAGATGCCAGAACCAGCTGATTATGAAAACCTGCCAGTACAGATATTGACGCATCGCTTTCAGCCATCCCACCGCTCCGTCCACCTGCGGATAGGGCCGGCCTGCCATGGCCGCAAGGCGCAGCTTCAGATCCGGCTCCGCCATTACGAATTCGTCGCCGCCGGAAAGCAAAGCCTGCACGGCTTCCAGTACCTGTTCTTCACTGCCTGCACGGTACCGGAACTCGACATCGAACAAATCAAAAAGATGGGAATTTACCAGAACAATACCTTCCATCACCCGCACCGTAAAGGGAGCCAGCGGTCCACCCTGCAGCCTGTTACGGCGATACCGGGCGCTTCGATTTTCGCCATATTCTTTTTCTCGCAGTTTTCCCTGCTTTACGGTGCGTTTCAGCAGCTTCGCCACATCTTCCGTAAAGGTTTCCGGATGGGCGACCCGCACACCGTGCAGGCAAAGTTTCCATGCCAATTTTATTTCACCTGTGCTAACATGGGCTGCCCGGCCAGGGCAGCGATAATATTCTGCGCCGTAACCAGCGCCATTTCATCCCGGGTCTCCTCCGTAGCCGAAGCCATGTGGGGCGTTACCGTAATATTGGGAAGCGTCAGCAGGGGATGGTCTCCCGGCAGGGGTTCCGGTTCCGTCACATCCAGCCCGGCCGCCGCCACCTTTCCGCTCTTCAACGCATGATACAGCGCATCTGAGTCTACCACCCTGCCCCGGGATATATTCACAAAACGCACACCATCTTTCATGGCTGCAAACGCCGCTTCGTTAAACATGCCTTCCGTTGTCGGATTCAGTGTAACCGCCACCGCGATAAAATCAGAAGTCTGCAGCAGCTCTTCCCACGAAACATACCGTGCGCCTAATGCAGCATCGTTCAGCCGGCGGTTGCGGTTATGGTAAATGACGCGCATGCCGCTGGCCTGCGCCCGTTTTGCAATGGCGCTGCCGATATCGCCGAAACCCACCACGCCAAGGGTTTTTCCGTACAGATCAACACCCAGGCCCAGGGCCTTCCGTTCCCCCCACATTCCGCTCTTTGTATGCAGATGCCCCCGCACGATGCCCCGGGCTGTATCAATCAGCAGACCATACGCAATATCCGCTACCGCATTCACCAGTACCCCCGGCGTGTTGCCAATCTTTACGTTACGGGAGCGGCAGGCCTCCACGTCAAAATTATCATACCCCACCGAAGCCTGGGCCACTACCTGCAGCTTCGGCGCTTTTTCCAACAGCGCTTCATCAATACGGATATTGCCGGAAGAATACAGTGCGTCTGCCTCCTGCAGCCATTCCGTCCACTGTGGTTCCGGTATCCGGCCCCGTTCCTGCCAGCTTTTCAGTGTCACCTTATCCTGCAGATATTCCATCGCCACGGGACGGATCTTCCCGCTGCAAACCACAATTTTATTTTTTAAATCCATAACACACCTCCAAAATAAAAAACGGGACAGAATACTCTGTCCCACTCATTTTAGCATACTGCCGTTAAAATCCAAGCCAAAGATCAAATTATTGCAATTTATTTTCATTTTTACGGCATAAGCCGATAAAATCTGTAACAATTATACTATTTTTACCGGTTCTACCCGTTACGCGTAAAAGAAAATCTGCTTGGCCAACAGAATTGCCATCGCAAAGGTTGCCACCAGTTTGCCAAGCATGGCCACAAACTGCATCCTGGCCGCCTGCCACGCCAGCGCCCCTGCGTGCTGTAAATTGTGAGAACGCATGTACTCATACAGATAGGCCATCACAAACGCGCCAATGGCCCCGCCGATCACGCTGCCCGCCACGGGAAATGCCGTAGTTCCCATAACCGTGCCCACAAAGGTGCCGCAGCCAATGAGCAGAACGCCCCACCAGGAGATGTCTTTGACCTTCCTTTTAATCCCAAAGAAGGACAGAACAAATTCCCAGATCTCCCCTAATGCGTAAATCAAAATCACAGCCGAGATGATGCGGATATCAAAATACTTGGACGGATCGTAGAACGCAAAACCCAGACAGCTTCCCACCATCAGCGTGTTGCCCGGCAAATCGAACAGGGACATAGCCACCGCCACTAAAATCAGAACAACAGCAGCCAGCCATTCCAGCATATACGAATCTGCCAGATTGGAAAAAATCTGTTCCATCGAAGCTCCTTTCCCAAACGTCTCACTGTTTCCTGCTTACATATCAAAAAAGATAAAACGGAACACAGGCGCCCCGCCTTTCCTGTCATTCCCCTTTGGACGAAACTCATTATAGCACAGTAGGAAGAAGAAAAAATGAAAGAAGTGTGAACTCCCGGGAAAGACACAAAATATTCACAGAACAGCGCTGTACTACGCCTGCATGGTGCCAGATTTTTTTCATGGGCCGCGAACCAGACAACCGCATAAAACCAGTGGTTCCTTACAATGACCCGCCGAAATGGATATAGAAAAAGAACAGCGGGAACACCAGCAGCACAAACACCACCGTGGTCAGTAAAAAAGCTGCGATGGTTATATCTACATTCAATTTATACAACTGCGCGGTAATCACCGAATTGATAGCCGCCGGCGTCGCCGCAAGTATCAGCAGCGAACCCAGCAGCACCTGATCGGTAAACAGCAATTTAAACAACAGGTAAAACAACGCGGGCACAATGACAAAACGCAGCCACAACATACTGACGACCTGCCGGTAATAAAACCGCGCCCGGCTGAAATCAATCAGGTAACCTACAGGCAACAGGGATACCCAGGCCAGCACATGCACCAGATTATGGAACAGCACACCCAGTACCAGCGGTCGTTCGATGCCGTAAAGCTGCAGCAGCATACCGGCCACCATGCCCAGGATCCCAACCTGGTTCCAAGTGATGAACATCTCCCGGAAGCTGAGCCGCAGCTTTGCCTGCTTTGTTGTCGCCTGATGCTTTTCATAATAATATTTGGCCATGGGAAACGCGGCTGCCACCATCAGGATATTCTGGGGCGCAGCCACCAGCTGTACGTAAGCAAAGCCCTCTTCCCCATACAGGATGAAAGCGCAGAGGCCGCCGATGGTTCCGATATTGGAAAGCATGGCGGAAATCACGAAAGCTCCCCGATCCAGCTCGTTATCAAAACGGTCCGCAAAACATTTTGCCCCAATGAAACCGGGCACTGCCGTGATCAGTATCCCGATGATGGGCAGCCAGAGCAGCTGCGCGGAAAGTGGCAGCACCCAGAAGCTCATCAGCGTCAGCAACGTCACCATCACAATCACATTGAACCTGATCAGCCAGTCGCAGGCCTTTTGCGGCAGCAGGGTATGAATTTTTAAAAAATATCCCGCCGCCAGCGGCAGCAGGATATCCGTAAATACTAATATGATCCGTTCCCAGTCCATTATTGTTACCTGAAATCAGCCGTATTAATTGTGAAGACAGTACGGCGCATGTTAGGTGCTATTATAACACATACTCTCCCCAATAGAAAGACAGGAATTATCCCTTCGACCCTTTACATATCATGAACTTTTATTCCAAAAAATTGAAAAGAAACTTTAAAAATGTTATCCGGATTGCTATAATTGTATAGCATACGTAATTAAGAACAAAAAAATTGGAAAAGAAGGGTTCACATGTCTGAATTTTTTACCACTGCTATTGCTACGGTTTCTTCCACGGCTGCAACCATCCTGACGCCGGAGTTCTGGATTGCAGCCTGGCCGGAATGGAGAGCTTCCATCCTGACCTGTGCGTTTATTTTACTGTTCCGCATCTGCTACCGATCCTTTATCCTGAGCCTGACAGCGCATTTAAAAGAGCGGTACCATTACGATTTTATCGATGACTTCTTCAAGGCTTTCAATCATCCCATCCAGACTTATCTGTGGATCCTGGCCTTTTATGCGTTTATCGTACTCAGCCCCCTGAATCCGTTTTCCCAACATCCGGCCTTTGACAAAATATTGCGCAGCAGCCTGATCATCTGCCTCATCTGGGGCGTATATAACCTGTGCGATGCAGGTCACGGGCTGGTCATGCAGATTTTGAAACGTTCCAATCTGAATATTGACGAAACCATTGCCGAACTGATCTCCGCCCTGGCACATATGATGTGCGTCATGTTGGGCACCGTCATGGTCGCCAGAGAATGGGACTATGACATTACCGCATTCATCGCGTCTCTTGGCATCGGCGCCATGGCCATCGCCTTCGCTGCCAAAGATTCTCTGGCCAACATTTTCGGCAGCATTGTGATCATCACGGAGCGTCCCTTTGTCATCGGGGACTGGATCTCCGCCAATAACATCGAAGGCATTGTGGAAAAAATATCGTTTCGCAGCACCTGTATCCGTACGTTTTACCAGGAACTGGTCTATGTGCCAAATAACCTGCTGAGCAATACGCCCATCATCAACTACACCCAGCGGCAAAAATACCGCATCCAGTTTATGCTGGGGGTTACCTACAGCACCACCCGGGAACAGATGGAACTTGTGTGCCGGCAGATCCGCCAGCTTTGCGTAGACCTGGACGAAATTTACAACGACGGCATTGATGTCAACTTCTTTGAATTCGGAGACAGCTCGTTAAACATCCGGATCGTATGCTATGCCAAAGCTCCCAACAATTCCGTCTACCTCAGGGCACGGGAAAAGTTTAATCTGGCAGTCATGAAAATTCTGGAAGAAAACAACGTAAGCTGCGCATTTCCCAGCCGCAGCATCTACTTCGAGACGCCGCTGCCGGAAACAGAAAAACAGGCAGTTCCAAAATCCTAATCGCACCAAAGATCCACATGTTCGAATCGCACCACGTCCACCAGACCGCGGTCTGTCAGCCGCAGTTCCGGAATTACCGGCAGGGACAGGAAAGCCAGAATCATAAAGGTACTGAACTCTTCCGGTATGCCCAGTTCCTTTACCCAGAATTCCAGCTGTCTTATCTGTGCATTCACGGCTACCGCATCCCGGTCGCTCATGAGGCCGGCTATAGCAAGAGGCACCGTAGCCCTTACCTGCCCTTCCGACACGACAATCAGCCCTCCACCGATCTCACGCAAAC
>OCTX012255068.1_pt1 | contig 10402 bp, 9 predicted proteins | sample 1539691 | NCBI WGS metagenome assembly OCTX01 (sample SAMN02144231, study PRJEB22623) | gut metagenome | biome: sheep rumen | host: Ovis aries | place: New Zealand | reverse complement strand
ACCTGAACCTTTGCCTCAAGTTCCTGGGGAATTCTGTATCTGAAGGGTCTATCTACTCCCTCATGCGAAATATCTATTATTATATCCGCATATTTTATCGACATCCTCTTCCTCCAATATATCCCTGATGAGTTCTCTCTCATCCATATGATATTTCTTGCCGTTTATCTCCTGATAATCCTCATGACCTTTTCCTGCCAGGATAATAACATCTCCCTCCTGGGCATTCATTATAGCATATCTGATTGCTTCTTTACGATCTATGATATCCACATACTTACCATCAGTTTTTTCTATACCGGTTATGATATCATCTATAATAGCCTGCGGCTCTTCTTTCCTTGGATTATCACTTGTTATTATAGAAAGGTCTGATAATCTTCCTGATACTTCACCCATCTCATATCTTCTTGCCTTTGATCTGTTACCGCCACATCCGAAAAGCGTAACTATTCTCTTTGGATTATATTCCTTAATAGCATTAAGAAGCGATTCCAGGGACATACCATTATGTGCATAATCAATCATAAGGGTAAATTTATCAGATATAGGAATCATTTCCACTCTTCCTCTTACTTTGATTTCGGACAGAATCCTTTTTATCTCATCAAAACCCACTCCAAGACAATCAGCAACTACGAGTGCTGCAAGTGAATTATGAATGCTGAATTCTCCGGGAAGGTCAACTCTTACAGTTCCTTCGAGAGTTCCTTCAAGCTCATACTGTATACCCATGATACCATTTTCAATATAAAGCTTATGTCCGACTGCCCGATAGTCAGCCTCCTCCGCTTCTCCAAATGTTATCGGATAAGATGAACTTCCTTCCATCATGTACTCAGCTTCCGGATCATCTATATTATAGATTCCTTTCCTGCACATGCTGAACAGCTTCTTCTTACACTCTCTGTAATTCTCATAGCTGTCATGTTCATTAGGTCCTATATGATCAGGTGAAAGATTCGTAAATATACCAAAATCAAAATCAACTCCGGCAACTCTGTCCATCATGAGTCCCTGAGAAGATACCTCCATAACTACAGCTTCCAGATCATTTTCTACCATATCTCGCATGGTCTTATGAACAATTATCGACTCTGGAGTAGTATTTGCAGCAGGATAACTTGCCTTTCCATCCTGAATCTCTATGGTACCGATCAGGCCTACTCTCACTCCGGCGAGTTCAAGCATTTCCTTAATCATATAAGAAGTCGTTGTCTTTCCCTTTGTGCCAGTTATACCTATAACTGTCAGCTCCTTTGAAGGTTCTCCATAGAAGCGACTGCTTATAATTCCCATAGCATATCTGGCAGATGGTACATTTATTATTGTTACTCTTTCACTTTCCATTTCTTCGAAGAGTCCATTTACCGTTATATCATCCTGTAATATATCACTCAGCTTCTTCTCAGCCTTCTCAGTAACTATTACGGCAGCATCCTGTCTTATAACATCAGGTATGAATCTTGCTCCATCTACTGTTGCTCCGGGTATAGCAAAATAAAGCATTCCCTCCTCAACTTTACGAGAATCATTTGTAATACCCTCTACATCTATATCTGTATTTCCACATATAACTTCATATTCCAGATCAACCAATAAATCTGACAGCTTCATATTATTCTTTCCCCCCGCTATGCGGTTCCTTCCTTGGCTATTTTATAGTCCTTCTTTATGCTAATATATCAAGAAAGCGAACAGATATCTGTTCGCTATCACTGACTTTTACTCATCATCTCCGAGTATTCTGATTTTCTCTTCGTATAACTCTTCAACTGCTATCGAAAGAGGCTTTGTACCTTCTGGAAGATTAACCAGTGGCTCAGCACCTGCTATAATCTGTCTTGCTCTCTTAGCTGTTGCAAGAACTATCGAGTAACGGCTCTTAACAACCGGATGCTCTCCTGGTTCAACTCCTTCATTAGCTATTTCCATTAAGTCGCTGTATGATGGATGTATCATATTCTTTCCTCCTTATGATTATTCCCTTGACTAGTTTAACTATCACGGGATAACATTATTTATTAGTATAGGCCTCTAATTCCTTCTTTATATCAATCAGGAATTGAGTATTGTTTTCTTTTTTACAGGTTTCACTTACAACTATGGAATGTACTGCATCAACGCATTCATCCAGATCATCGTTAACAACTATGTACTCGTATGATTCCATAGACTCTGCCTCTTCAGCAGCTCTCATAATTCTCTTCTGGATAACTTCTTCAGTTTCAGAACCTCTTCCTGTAAGTCTGGCATGAAGTGTCTCTATATCCTTTGTAGTAATAAATATAAGTATAGCATTAGGATATTGTGACTTTATATTCATGGCACCCTGCACTTCTATCTCAAGAATGACATTTTTTCCATCCGCTATTTCATCCTCGACAAACTTTCTTGGTGTGCCATAATAATTATCTACATACTGAGCCCATTCGATGAGGCCATTATAATCTATAAGTGATTTGAACTCATCTACTGTTTTGAAGTAGTATTCTCTTCCATCTATTTCTCCCTCTCTGGGAGCTCTGGTAGTTGCGGAAATGGACAGACTGTAATTATACTTCTCCAGAAGCTTTTTGACAACAGTTCCTTTTCCAGCACCTGAAAAACCGGAAATTACTATTAATCGCCCCTTTGACATCTTTCAACTCCTTTTTCTTTCTTATTCCCACACTATTCAATATTTTGAACTTGCTCTCTAACTTTCTCTATGCAAGTCTTCATATCTATTCCGATATCTGTTACTGCAAGTGTGTCTGACTTGGAGAGTGTAGTATTTGCCTCTCTGTTCATCTCCTGAACTATGAAGTCAAGTCTCCTGCCTATAGAGCTGTTCTTCTCCGATGCCTCATCACCCTCTGATGATGCATTATCATTTTCTGCCAGCATCTCACGAACTGCAGCGATATGGCTGTGAAGTCTAACCAGTTCTTCATCAACAGCTACCTTATCTGAATATATAGTAACTTCCTGAACGATACGTGCATCATCTATATCTGTTGTTTCAAGAAGCTTCTCCACTTTCTCAGTAAGTTTACTCCTGAATTCATCTATCATCTTTGGAGCAAGCTCATCAACCTGACATGTCAGTTTCTCAAGCTCTTCCATTTTGTCAATGATATCAGCAGAAAGTCTGGCACCCTCATTACATCTTGACTCCATGAACTGTTTACCAGCCTCGTCAAAAACCTTCTCGATGATTTCGTACTCTTCATCTTCTACAAAATAATCCTCTTCTACTGTGAGAACATCAGGAAATCTGGCAACAACAGTCGGCTTATATTCTTCTTCAAGTCCGAAATCTTTCTCGATACTCTTGAAATGATCCATATACTGCTGAAGCACATCCTTATCATACTTAACCGTATAACCTGATGACTTGAGATTATTATATGTAACAAATATATCTATCTTTCCTCTTTCAGCATACAGTTTGATTCTCTTTCTTAATTCAGGTTCAAATCTGCTGATAAGTCTCGGAAGCTTTATACTTACATCACAATATCTGTGATTTACCGATTTTATCTCTATTATGATTCGTCTGTTTTCGTCAGAGTATTCACTCCTTCCAAAACCAGTCATACTATAAACCATATATATTTACCTCATTTATTACACTGTAAACTCTGAATCCATAAGCCATCATATTATATCCTATTATGATATATATTTCAAGAGCGCAAACCAAAAAAGGAACCTCCCATTGGGGGGAAGTTCCTCTGATAATTCTCTTAACTTTTCTAAATATGCCGGCTATACGGATGCCACTGCATCCATAAGCGCGCTGCTATATACCGCACCAAAACCTCTTTCCATAGGCACTATACTGATAGCACTATCAAGATCTTCGATACCTATATCTGCAGCAGCTGCATCTGCCTGTCCGGATATATCTACGATGATATCTGCCTCAAAACGACGTGACAGGTCACTCATATTCTGGCTCAGATCAAAAAATGTTTCAGAACTCAGTTCATATGCCAGGGATATAATGTCAAACTTCTTTCCCCCTGAAACCTGAAATCTGTTATACCATTTTTTTGCAGCCTCATTATCAGTGCTGTTCTTTGATCCGATTATCACTTTACATTCCGGCGAAACTGCCTTCACTGCATTTATGCATGAATTAACCATTCTTGTCTGTTCTTCGAAGCTGAAGCTTATACCCTGCAACTCTTCAAAAAGTCCGGAATCTATCTGAACGAATGAAGGCAGTGCTCCATTTTCAGACAGCTTTGTAAATAGTTTATGAATATTCTCAAACCCGCCTCTTTCGGACTTTCTGACAAACATCCTGTTATCAGCGCCAGTTTCTGACATAACCCCTTCATAAAGTGGAAGAAGATTAAGTCTGAGGCACCATTTCATTCCTGCACCTATGACATCTTTTCCCGATGCGATTATCGAATCTGCATTATCATATATACCATTAGTTACATCGACAGTATTCATTACAGCATTAACACCTTTAGATACATAACTGTTTATGCTGCCTCCAGACCCCTCTAATACATTTGCTATCTTACATAAGTTACTCACTTTTTACCCTCTCTCTCCCATTATTAAAACAAAACACTTTTTTCTTGTAACCTTATGCCTAATATTTCAAAATGTCAATTCTCACAACTTAACAAAAATCATATCGGTTTTTGTAAAAAATAGCCGATTATGTCTAATACTCAAAAAATTATCTGTCAAATATCATATCTTATTTGATTTAAATGCGTCATCTCTTGTTAGATTTTCTCCATATCTTCCTTTGTTCAGCTTCTTTGATAAGTTCGTCTCTGAAATCAGGATGTGCTATGGATATCAGATCCTCAGCTCTCTCCCATGTTGACTTGCCCTCGAGATTGACAACGCCATACTCTGTAGCTATAAAGTAAACCTGACTACGTGGCGATGTAATAATATCTCCATTGAACTGTGGTCTGATCCTGGAATGATAAGTACCATCCTTTTCTTTATATCTGGAGTACATGCAGATAAATGCCTTTCCTCCTCTGGATGCTGAAGCGCCTGCCAGAAAGTCAAGCTGCCCTCCGGTTCCACTTATCTGTCTGGAGCCAGAACTCTCTGCCGCAACCTGACCATACAGATCTACAGCAACACACCCATTTATCGATACCATATTATCAAGCTGGGCTATAACGCTCGGACGATTGACGTATTCAAGTGGGTATGCAGCTATTCCATGGTTGTCATCCAGCCATTCATATAATTCATTTGAACCAACTGCACAGCCAAAGACACCCTTTCCCTTATCTATATTTTTAAGGCGGTTCGTCAGTTTGCCGGAACGATACAGTTCCAGATATGCATCTGTACACAGCTCTGTATGCATTCCGAGATCCTTTATATCTGATTCGGATATAAGCTTTCCTACTGCATTCGGAATACTACCTATTCCCAGCTGAAGATTAGCTCCATCTACTATGTATGGAATGATATGGGATGCTATCTGAATGTCAGTTTCATTTGGCACTATTGGCTGCATATCCCTGAATGGCATATGGATACCTTCAACGATGTAATCTACATCAGATATATGAATACATTCATGATATCCGCCGTGTATCTTCGGCATATTTTCATTCACTTCAACTATTACGATATCAGCCTTCTCACAGATAGGTCCTGCCACTCCAGTATTAACTGAGAAATTAAAATATCCGTGTTTATCCATCGGAGACACACTGACCATGACTACATTTACCTTAATAAAGTATTCATAGTATGCTGCATTGTTATGAAATACCATAGGAATATAGTAGCAGAGTCCTCTGTCACACAGCTTTCTCTCGTATGAAGAACAGTGCCAGCTATGATATATGAAATGTTCTTCAGTTCCATCACACTCTGCAACCTCAATAGGTCCCTGCAGAAGATTTCCTCTTATCTTTACATCGTAAAGTTCATCACGACGGGCAGCAAGCGCCTTGTCCAACAGAACCGGCATTCCCAGTGAACTGGTATAGTCAACCCAGTCACCATCTTTTACTACCTTAACAGCCTCTTCAGCCGTGCGGAGCTTCTGTATATATTCTCTCGTATAATCAATCAACATATCTCTTCTCCGTTAATCAGTCATCTAATATCTTTACGCCTTCAGAAACAGCTGGAACAGCCATCATAGAATAGTTTGTATGATATATAACATATCCCGGATTTGCAGCAGGTGGCTTCTTTAGATTCTTTCTCTCCGTATAGTCTATTTCAACCTTCGGAGCGTCCTTGGAAGATGAATAGTACGCCGCAAGTGCAGCAGCCTCTTCAAATACTCTGTCCGGAATATCCTCCAGTCTTTCTTCTCCATCCTTCAGTTTCACGATAACATGAGACCCCGGAACTGACTTGGCATGAAACCATATATCTTTTCCAACAGCTATACCAAAGGTCAGCTTCTCGTTCTGAATATTATTTTTTCCGACATATATGTCGTATCCATCACTCGATATAAAATGAAGCGGTTTTCCGGCAGATGTCTTTCTGTCACCCTTATTCTTCTTCTGTTTCTTCAGCACTCCTGCTGCAGTCAGCTCACTTCGTATCTCTTCTATATCCTCTTCATTTTCTGCTATTTCCAGACTATGCTTTGCAGACAAAAGATAATCAAGATCACTCTCTGTTTTCTTCACAAAATCAGTAAGAGCTTCAAAGGTTCTTTTCTTTTTATTATAGATATTAAAGTACTTTACCGAATTCTCTCTTATACTCAGATCCTTATCCAGAGGAATCGTAATCTCCTGATTATCGTAATAGTTGACACATGTAAGTGACTCTTCTCCATCAGCCACATTGTATCCATAGGTATTCAGGAGTTCTCCATATATCCTGTACTTATCACGGTCCTCAGTACTGCTCAGCTGCTGCCTCTGAAGATCAAGCTTTCTGGAAGTTCGTTCAACTGCACCCTGTAGTATCTTTCTCATATCCTGAGACTTGGCTCTTATATTTATTGTCTTCTGCTTATTACTATAGAAATAAACCAAAAGCGATGACATCAGATGATTCGAGTCACCATCTTCACCAACAAATGTATCTGCATTATACATGGTTAGCGGCAGACTATGATAATCCTTAGGTATGCCATCAACATATGCTATACACGGACTATAGTTTCCTTCTTTTATATCCTTTATACTATCCTGAATTGCTTCATATAGACCACTCTTTTCAGATTCGCTGAGTTCACCTAAAGACTTACGACCATCTATGCCAGCTCTAAAAACAACCTCCTCAGCAAAGGCTTTGGAAAAACCTGAGAGCGTTCCAAATACAGCCTTAACAACAGGGCCGGTCTTTGTCATGATCAGGCTATCAAATGTATCTCTGGAGAAATCTTCCACAGGATTAATCTTATCCTGAGAATCCGGTGCAATATATTCCTTACCCGGAAAAAGAATTCTGGCTTTCTTATCATCATTTGTTTCAAGCGCAAGACTCAAATCCGGTGTAACTCTCTTTAGGCAGTCCAGTATAAGATAATCCGAATCAGCCAGAATTACATTGCTCTGTCTTCCCATTATCTCAACTATAAGATGCCTTTCAGAAATATCCCCCATCTCATCCATATGTTCAAATACAAAATCAAATACTCTGTCAAACCCTGGTTGTTTAACTGTTATAAGTCTGCCATTTCCAAGATGCTTTCTGAGAAGCATGCAGAAAGCTGGTGCCTGAAGTGGAGCCACCGGAAGCTTATCTGCTATATAAACTATGGGAAGAGACGCGTTTACTGATATATAAATCTTCGTCTGTCCCTTGAAACCTTTTATAGTAAGTGTTATAACCTCTGCCTCCGGCTGCTGTACCTTGAGGCATCTACCGCCATTACAGGCATCATTTATTTCTTTTATAATGCTGCTAACTACTATTCCGTCGTATGCCATTTGTCTTATAATTCCTCTTCTGTAACATTATAAACGTAAAGGCTTCCTCACAAGAGAGGAAGCCCTTTGTACAAATTCTTTTTATAGCTGTGAATATAATTCTTCGTATATCTTTGCACTCTGATCCCAGCTGTAATCCTGCTCCATCGCTCTCTTCATCATTGCATTCCATTCATCTCTATTATCAAAGTATATATGCTTTGAATAATTAATGGTGTTCAGAAGCTCCCTGGCATCATAATTAGCAAAGCTGAAACCTGTTCCTGTTCCTTCAAATTCATTATAAGGCTGAACCGTATCCTTAAGTCCACCGGTTTCTCTGACTATAGGAAGAGAACCATACTTAAGAGCCATGAGCTGTGTCAGACCACATGGTTCAAATCTTGACGGAACGAGTATAGAATCACAGCCTGCATATATCTTATGTGAAAGCTCATCACTAAAATATATATTTGCCGAAAGCTTTGCAGGATGGAATCCCTGATAATACTTGAACATTTCTTCGTAACGCCTGTCACCTGTTCCAAGAACCACAAGCTGGGTACCATCTGTCATTATATCATTCATTATGTGGTCTATCAGATCAAGTCCTTTCTGATCAGTAAGTCTTGATACGATACCCATAACATAAGCATTTTCATCCTCAGGAAGTCCCAGTTCTTTCTGAAGGGCAAGCTTGTTCTTAGGCTTATTCTTCTTATAATTCCTGATATTATATTTGCACGCTATCTTCTCATCCTTGGAAGGATTAAATATATCATAATCAATTCCATTTACTATGCCCCACAGACTCTGCCATCTGGCCTGAAGGAGTCCATCAAGTCCTTCTCCATAATAAGGAGTCTGGATTTCATGAGCATAAGTATTTGAAACCGTGGTAATCTTGTCAGCGTAGACAAGACCACCCTTGAGCATACTTGCATCCTTATTCATCTCAAGCTTATCCGGTGTAAACAGATCACTTGGAAGACCCGAATACTCCTGAACTGTCTTGATATCCCATTTACCCTGGAACTGAAGATTATGAATAGTCATAACTGACTTTATTCCCTGGTAAAATGGATTACTTGCAAAAAGAGTTTTAAGATATACAGGAACCAGACCTGCCTGCCAGTCATGACAATGCACGATGTCCGGTCTGAAACCTATGCTTGGCAGAATTGAAAGCGCTGCCTTACAGAAGTAACAATACTTCTCTATATCCCACTTAACATCTCCATATATATTGAAGCCGTTAAAATAATACTCATTATCTATAAAATATACCGGAACACCTTCGTATTCCATATACATCACGCCAACATACTGCTGTCTCCAGCCGATATCCATATGGAAGTGTGTCAGATATTTCATCTTACTTTTATACTTCTCCGGGAGACACATATAATTAGGCATAATAATACGAACGTCGTATTCATTTCTATTGAACTTCCTTGGAAGAGTCCCTACAACATCGGCAAGACCTCCGGTCTTAATGAAAGGAACACATTCAGAAGCTATGTAAGCTATTTTTTTCATATCGCACCCCTCCACAACATTTCTTAAACAAGCTACGATAATTATACCAAATTAATTATGTTTTGAATAGAATAAAACTTAATATAGCCCCTGTTTTATCTCTATAAATTTTTTGATCAGATCAACACATCCACTTATTCCAAGCATCGAAGTATCGAGAGAGAGATCATAGTTCTTGATATCTGTCCACTCACATCCCGTATATTTGAAATAATAGTCTGCTTTTCTTTCATCTACCTTAGCCAGATAGTTTCTGAGTTCATTTTCCGGCATATAATGCTTTGATGAAGCACGCTTTAATTTGAAACCTATAGGTGCATGAACAAATACATTTATGGCATCAGGATTATTTCTGAGTATATAGTTTGCACATCTTCCAACTATAACACACGATTCTCTCGAAGCCAGCTCTGTAATTATCTCTGACTGATAATCATAGAGATTTCTTATAAGCTTCATTTCATCCCCATCAAATGTTGTGGTAAGAACATCTTCAACTTTGGGAACAGGCAGCGGCTCATGATAGACTTCCTTTGCAACATCAAAAAGGGATGTGTCTTTGATTCTGTCATCATGAGATACTTCATCATTCTTCATGTTCTCGTTGTTAGATACGAGCCTGAACATTTCACTGTTATAACAGTTGACTCCCAGCTCGTCTGCCAGACGCTGTCCGATTTTCTGACCGCCTGAGCAGTATTCTCTTGCAATTGTAACTATAAATCTGTTCATACTCATCCCCCTTTTAATCTTATTTATTTTCAATATTTGCTATTAATAATCTCCATTCGGAAATCCCGCACTTCGCGCTTCATGTCTGCTTCGCAGACGATTTCCTCATGGAATTATTAATTCCTGCTTATTTCCCATATTTGCTATTAATAATCTCCATTCGGAAATCTCGCACTTCGTGCTCTCTTGTCTGCTTCGCAGACGATTTCCTCATGGAATTATTAATTCCTGCTTCGCAGGAGATACATAATATACAGCAC
>OCTX012288540.1_pt1 | contig 10404 bp, 5 predicted proteins | sample 1539691 | NCBI WGS metagenome assembly OCTX01 (sample SAMN02144231, study PRJEB22623) | gut metagenome | biome: sheep rumen | host: Ovis aries | place: New Zealand | reverse complement strand
TACAGCCGACATCCCCAACGTCAGCGAAGAGGCAACGAAGGACCTCGACGAGAACGGCATCATCCGCATCGGCGCCCGTGTCGCTCCCGGCGATATCATGATCGGCAAGATTACGCCGAAGGGCGAGAGCGACCCCAGCCCCGAAGAGAAACTGCTTCGCGCCATCTTCGGCGACAAGGCAGGCGACGTGAAGGATGCTTCCCTGAAAGCAAGTCCGTCGCTCAACGGCGTTGTCATCGACAAGAAACTCTTCACCAAGGCATCCAAGACCGGCAAGGTGAAGCTTCAGGACAAGCCCCGCCTCGCTGCAATCGACGAAGAGTTCAACAGCAAGGCCGAGGACCTCAAGGCTATCCTTGTCGATAAGCTGCTGGAGCTCACCAAGGGCAAGAAGAGCCAGGGCATCGTAGATAATGTCGGCGTAGAACTTATTCCCAAGAACAACAGCATCACAGCCAATGTCCTCAACAGCATCGACTATACCACCGTACAGCTCATCGGCTGGACCAACGATGCACATATCAATGAACTTGTAGGCAAGCTCATCATCAACTACCTCAAGAAGTACAAACTCCTCGAGACAGAGATGAAGCGCAAGAAGTTTGCCATCAGCCTGGGCGACGAACTGCCCAACGGCATCATCCAGCTGGCTAAGGTATATATTGCCAAGAAGCGCAAAATCGGCGTGGGCGACAAGATGGCAGGCCGTCATGGTAACAAGGGCATCGTCAGCAAGGTTGTCCGTCAGGAGGATATGCCATTCCTGGCCGACGGCACTCCCGTTGACATCGTGCTCAACCCCCTGGGCGTGCCTTCGCGTATGAACATCGGACAGATCTTCGAGACAGTGCTCGGCGCCGCAGGCCAGAAGCTCGGCGTGAAGTTTGCCACCCCCATCTTCGACGGAGCATCGCTCGAAGACCTCTGCGAGTGGACCGACAAGGCCGGACTGCCCCGCTACTGCTCTACCCAGCTTTATGATGGCGCGACCGGCGAACCTTTCGACCAGCTTGCCACGGTCGGCGTCTCCTATATGCTCAAGCTCGGCCACATGGTCGAGGACAAGATGCACGCCCGCAGCATTGGCCCGTACTCCCTCATCACCCAGCAGCCTCTCGGCGGTAAAGCTCAGTTCGGCGGCCAACGATTCGGTGAGATGGAGGTTTGGGCTGTCGAAGCCTTCGGCGCATCACATGTGCTGCAGGAGATACTCACCATCAAGAGTGACGACGTAGTAGGCCGCAGCAAGGCTTACGAAGCTATCGTCAAGGGTGAACAAATGCCCACGCCGGGCATTCCTGAATCTCTCAACGTGCTGCTCCACGAGCTGCGCGGCCTGGGACTGCATGTAAGTTTGGATTAATGAATCGCTTTTCAGAAAGGATATCAAAACATGGCTTTTAAGAAAGAAAACAAGGTAAAGACGAACTTTACCAAGATAACAATAGGACTTGCATCCCCCGAGGAGATTCTGGCGAATTCCTACGGCGAGGTGCTTAAGCCCGAAACTATCAACTACCGAACCTACAAGCCCGAGCGCGACGGCCTCTTCTGCGAGCGCATCTTCGGTCCTACCAAGGACTATGAGTGCCATTGCGGAAAGTACAAGCGTATCCGCTACAAGGGTAACGTCTGTGACCGTTGCGGTGTAGAGGTGACGGAGAAGAAGGTGCGCCGCGAGCGGAGCGGCCATATTCAGCTTGTCGTGCCTGTGGCCCACATCTGGTACTTCCGCTCCCTGCCCAACAAAATAGGCTACCTGCTCGGCATTCCCACCAAGAAGCTCGATGCTGTCATCTACTACGAGCGTTACATCGTGCTGCAGCCGGGCGTCATGGCAAAAGACAAGGAGGTGCCTGTCCAGAAGCTTGACCTTCTCTCCGAAGAGGAATACGAGGCCATCATGGACCGTCTGCCCCAGGGCAATGAATACCTGGACGACAAGGACCCGAACAAGTTCATTGCCAAAATGGGTGCCGAGGCTATCTATGACCTGCTCGTCGAACTCGACCTGGAGTCTCTCTCCAATCAGCTTCGCGACGAGGCAAGCAAGGAGAATGCCGTCCAGCACAAGAACGACGTGCTGAAGCGTCTGCAAGTCGTGGAGAGCTTCCGCCTGAGCGCCAAGATAAACAAGCCCGAGTGGATGATTATGCGCACCCTGCCCGTCATTCCTCCCGAGCTGCGTCCTCTGGTGCCCCTGGACGGCGGTCGCTTCGCAACGAGCGACCTCAACGACCTCTACCGTCGTGTCATTATCCGCAACAACCGTCTCAAGCGCCTCATTGAGATCAAGGCTCCCGAAGTCATCCTGCGCAACGAGAAGCGTATGCTGCAGGAAGCCGTTGACAGCCTCTTCGACAACAGCCGCAAGAGCAGTGCCGTCAAGACCGAGAGCAACCGTCCCCTGAAGTCTCTCTCCGACTCACTCAAGGGCAAGCAAGGTCGCTTCCGTCAGAACCTGCTGGGTAAGCGTGTCGATTATTCTGCGCGTTCCGTCATCGTCGTAGGTCCTGAGCTGAAGATGGGCGAGTGTGGTATTCCCAAGCTGATGGCTGCGGAACTCTACAAGCCGTTCATCATCCGCAAGCTCATCGAGCGCGGCATTGTCAAGACCGTGAAGAGTGCCAAGAAGATTGTTGACCGCAAGGACCCCATCATCTGGGACATCCTCGAGTTCGTCATGAAGGGTCATCCCGTCCTGCTGAACCGTGCCCCGACACTGCACCGTCTCGGTATCCAGGCCTTCCAGCCTAAGATGATTGAGGGTAAGGCCATCCAGCTGCACCCCCTGGCATGTACGGCATTCAATGCCGACTTCGACGGCGACCAGATGGCCGTTCACTTGCCTCTGAGCAATGAAGCCATCCTGGAGGCTCAGATTCTGATGCTCCAGTCCCATAACATCCTGAATCCCGCCAACGGCACACCTATCACCGTTCCTTCGCAGGACATGGTGCTCGGCCTTTACTATATCACAAAGCTGCGCCCCGGAGCAAAGGGTGCCGGCCTGAAGTTCTACGGTCCCGAAGAGGCCATCATCGCCTACAACGAGAAGCGTGTCGATGTGCATGCTCCTGTCTTTGTGGTGGTCGATGACAAGCTGGAAGACGGTACCATAGGCAAGCGTATGGTGGAGACTTCGGTGGGTCGTGTCATTGCCAACGACATCATCCCAACCGAGGTGGGCTACTTCAATGACGTTATCTCCAAGAAGACGTTGCGCGGCATCATTACCGACGTTATCAAGACCGTCGGCGTGGCTCGTGCCTGCGACTTCCTGGACGGCATCAAGAACCTCGGCTATCGTCTGGCCTACGAGGGCGGCCTGTCCTTCAACCTTGGCGATATCATCATTCCCGAAGAGAAGGATGAACTCATCCGCAAAGGCAATGAAGAGGTTGAGCGCATCAGCGGTGAGTACGGCATGGGCTTCATCACCGACAAGGAGCGCCACAATCAGGTTATCGATATCTGGACACACGTCAACAATGACCTCTCGAAGGCTTTGATGAAGACCATGAAGGAGGCTGACCAGGGCTTCAATGCAGTGTATATGATGCTCGACTCCGGCGCTCGTGGTAGTGCCGGACAGATCAGCCAGCTCTCCGGTATGCGTGGCCTGATGGCTAAGCCCCAGAAGGCCGGTGCCGAGCCTGATACCATCGAGAACCCCATCCTCTCGAACTTCAAGGAAGGCATGAGCGTGCTCGAGTACTTCATCTCTACTCACGGTGCACGTAAGGGTCTGGCCGATACTGCCTTGAAGACGGCTGACGCCGGTTACCTGACGCGTCGTCTGGTCGATGTAAGCCACGATGTCATCATCAACGAGGAGGACTGCGGCACGCTGCGCGGCCTCGTTTGCTCTGCCCTGAAGAACGGCGACGAGGTTATCAGCAGCCTCTATGACCGCATCCTGGGTCGCGTCTCCGTCCACGATATCATTCATCCCCTCACGGGTAAGCTCATCTGTGCCTCTGGCGAAGAGATTACTGAAGCCAAGGCTCAGGAGATTGAGGACAGTCCCATCGAGAGCGTCGAGATTCGTTCCGTGCTCACCTGCGAGAGCCGCAAGGGAGTCTGCATGAAGTGCTATGGCCGCAACCTGGCCACCAGCCGCATGGTGCAGAAGGGCGAAGCTGTCGGTGTCATTGCAGCACAGTCCATTGGTGAGCCTGGTACACAGCTGACGCTGCGTACGTTCCACGCCGGTGGTGTGGCAGGCAATGCCGCTGCCAATGCACGCATCAAGGCTAAGTACGACGCTCGCCTCGAGTTTGAAGAGCTGCGCACCGTGGATGTTGTCGATGAGGCTGGTACGCCGGCCAAGGTCGTCGTGGGCCGTCTCACTGAAGTTCGCTTCATTGACCCCACCACAGGCATTGTCCTGCTGACCGCCAACGTGCCCTACGGCTCCACCCTCTACAAGAATGATGGCGACATCGTCAAGAAGGACGAAATCGTTGCCAAGTGGGATCCCTTCAACGCTGTTGTCGTGACGGAAATGCCAGGTCGCGTGAAATACGAAGATGTCATTGAAGGTGTCAACTACAAGGTTGAGACCGACGAACAGACAGGCCTGCAGGAACTCATCGTCATCGAGTCGCACGACAGGATGAAGGTGCCTACCGTGCATATCCTGGACGAGAATGGCGACATCCTTCGCCACTACAACCTGCCCATCGGCGGACATATTGCCATTGCCGACGGTCAGGAGGTGAAGGCCGGCGACGTACTCGTCAAGATACCGCGTGTCATCGGTGGCGGCGGCGATATCACCGGTGGTCTGCCTCGCGTCACGGAGCTTTTCGAGGCCCGCAATCCGAGCAACCCTGCAACCGTGGCCGAAATCGATGGCGAGGTGACGATGGGCAAGCTCAAGCGTGGCAACCGCGAGGTCATCATCACGCCCCGACTGGGTGGCGAGGAAGCTGTCAAGAAGTACCTCATCCCTGCCAACAGACAGATACTTGTACAGGAGAACGACTACGTCCGTGCCGGTACGCCGCTGTCCGACGGTGCTATCACGCCTTCTGACATCCTCAGCATCAAGGGTCCCACGGCTGTGCAGGAATACATCGTCAACGAGATACAGGACGTCTATCGTCTGCAGGGCGTGAAGATCAACGACAAGCACTTCGAAGTTATCGTCCGCCAGATGATGCGCAAGGTTCAGATTGACGATGCCGGCGATACTCGCTTCCTCTCGCAGCAGATTGTTGACAAGCTCGACTTTGCCGAGGAGAACGACAACATCTGGGGCAAGAAGGTAGTCACCGACTGCGGCGACTCCGAGAACATGCAGAACGGTCAGATTGTGACAGCCCGCCGCCTGCGCGACGAGAACTCCTACCTCAAGCGTCAGGACAAGAGGACGGTTCAGGTGCGCGACGCACGTCCGGCCACGTCCAAGCAGATTCTGCAGGGCATCACCCGTGCTGCATTGCAGACGAGCAGCTTCATCTCGGCTGCCTCCTTCCAGGAGACTACCAAGGTGCTCAACGAAGCTGCCATCAACGGCAAGACCGACCACTTGGAGGGCATGAAGGAGAACGTCATCTGCGGTCACCTCATCCCTGCCGGCACCGGCTTGCGCGAGTTCGACAAGATTGTGGTCACAAACCGTGAGGACTACGACCGCACCCTTGCCAGCCGCAAGACTCTGCTCGACTACGTCGATGGAATCTACTAAGCCTCTCCCCATCCCTCTCCCGTGGGAGAGGGGGGTATGACAAGAAGACCGCAAGGCGAAAGCTTTGCGGTTTTTTTGTGGAAAAGAGCAAGACTGTTTGGTAGGAAAGGTAAAAAGTCATACCTTTGTGGCAAGAAACACATAATTGTTATGAAGGTAAAAAGCATTTTGGCAGCCCTGCTCCTGATGGTGACAGGTTTGCAGACGGCCGTGGCACATAAGATGATTGTCACGCTGAACGACAACAGCAAAGTAACTTACAGTATTTCGCAAGTAAAGGAAGTCTCGTTTGTAGAATCCGACGAGCATGAGTATGTTGACCTTGGCTTGCCGAGCGGCACGAAGTGGGCGACGTGCAACGTCGGTGCCAACAGCCCGGAAGAATATGGCGACTACTTTGCCTGGGGCGAGACAGCGCCGAAGGACTACTATGATTGGAGCACATATTTTGATACTGATGATAATGGCAATACGTTCAAGAAATACAACAACAATGGCGGCTTGACAGAGTTGCTTCCCGAGGATGATGCAGCGACTGCGAACTGGGGCAGTGGCTGGCAGATGCCGAGCTTCGACCAGATGAAAGAACTCTTCAACAGCAGTTACACGACGAGTGAGTGGACGCAGTTGAACGGCGTGAACGGCCGCAAGATAACGAGCAAGAGCAACGGAAACTCCATTTTCCTGCCCGCAGCGGGCTACCGCTACGACACGAGTCTCGGCGGCGCGGGCAGCAGCGGCTACTACTGGTCGCGTTCGCTCAGCGCGAGCAACTCCGTCTACGCGTACAGCTTGTTCTTCGGCTCGGACAGCGTCGTCTGGCGCTACGGCAGCCGCGGCTGCGGTCAAGGCGTCCGCCCTGTCCGCGTTCAGGAATAGTCCCTCGGCCGAACAACCCCCGAAACAAATCATATACGGCTCTCCTTCCGGTGTGAGGGGAACAGCGTGCCCGCAGGACATGCCCCCCGTCAGCGCACACGGCTGGAGAGAAAATGAACTAAACGCAATAATGATACGGCTTCAATAAAGGAATTTAAGTTTCGGAAGTTCCGCTGGAGAGAGCCTGAAAGGCCGGACGTCCCTGGGCTATGGGCTACTGCCCTTTCAGGGCTTTCCGAAACTAATGAATGGCGGTGCAAAAGCGGATAATCATATAAAAATAATGGTGAAGACGATGTGAAATTCAAACAAATTCCATAACTTTGCAGCGGAATATGTATCACCGCGGGCCTTTGTGCCCGAAAACAAGAGACAAACGATTATGAAGAAGTTCCTTACCTTGATGATTGTTCTTGCTGCTTTTGCAGCGATGCCCGCCCATGCGGGGATTAAGTTCGGCGTGAAGGGTGGCCTGAATTCCACCAGCCTGAACATTGATTATGCCAATCTCAACAGCAAGAGCGGCATTGGCTGGTTCGTCGGCCCTACGCTGAAGCTGTCCTTTCCCCTTGGTCCTGTCAACATCGGTGCCGACGGCGCTGTGTTCTACGACGAGCGTCGCACCAAGGCGGAGTTTGAGAGTGTGGAGAGCAGTATCAAGCAGAAGAGTGTGCTCATTCCCTTGAACCTCCGCCTGAATGTCAGTGTGCTGAAGGTGCTGGGCGCTTATGTCGCAACGGGTCCGCAGCTCGGCTTCAACGTGGGCACGAAGGATTTTGACCTGGGCAGTCTCTCGTCCGTCAAGGAACACTTCCAGCTCAAGAAGGCCCACTTCTCATGGAACGTAGGCGCGGGTGTGATTCTCCTGAACCACCTTGAGGTAGGTGTGGCCTACAACATTGGCATCAGCAGGACGGGCGAGCTGAAGGACGTGGGCGGTGAACTGATTCAGGATTCGCCGCGCCAGAAGTCGTGGGTCATTTCGGCGGCTTATTACTTTTGAGGGCCAGCCTTGAATGCCTCGGGTATCTGCGTGTCGATGCCGTCGCGACGGGCATAGATGTGTGGCGACATGATTTCCACGCCTTCTTCGAAGAAGCGCTGCAGCAGGTTGGCGTGCAGGGCTGAATAGATGGCCGGCAGCTTCACGGCGTCGTCGGTGTAGGCATTTATCTCGTACTCGACGTAGAAGTCGTTCAGTGCCGTAATCATCATGAAGGGTCGCGGTTTGTGCTTGATGCCCGGAGTGGCAAGGGCTGCACTCTCCATGATGTCTTTTATCTTCTGCCACGGTTCGTCGTAGCCAATCGTGACTTTTGTATGGACGATGATGCCGTAGTCGTGTGCTGCGGTGGTGTAGTTGCTTGTCTGCGACCCCATCAGGCTGGAATTCTGGATGGTGACGACTTCGTTCTTGCGTGTCCGGATGCGGGTGACGAGCACCGTCTTCTCTATCACTTCGCCCACGGTGTCGCCCACCTTGATGTAGTCGCCGATGTGGAAGGGTCGCATGTATGTCATGACGAGTCCGGCCACGAGGTTTCCGACGATGGCTGTGGAGCCGAGCGACACGACGAGGCCGATGAAGACGGAGACGCCCTGGAACACTTCGGAGTCGCTGTTGGGCAGCAGGGGCCATATCATGACGATCATCAGCGAATAGAGCAGTACGCGCAGGATGTAGTAGGAGGGTTTTGCCCATTCGGGGTAGAAGCCGCTTATCTTCAGGTGTCCCAGCTCAATCTCGCCGACGAAGTAGCGTATGAGTCGCATCAGATAGCGGAAGCAGAGCCAGATGACGATGATCTGGAAGAGCTTGGGGATGTAGCTGAATACGGACATGAGTATGTCCTTGAAGGGATTCCAGACGTAGCCCAGCAGGGTGTAGGTCAGCGTCTCCGTCTCGGGGAAGATGGAGAAGAGCAGGGGAATGGAGATGCAGAGCTGGAGGAAGATGACGTAGTAGCGCAGTCCTTTGTAGAGCGACATGATGAGGATGCCCTGCCGGTGGATGTCGAGGAACTCGTAGTCTTTGATGATGACGGGCTTCAGCTTGCGGACCACTCGCAGCATGACTGGCTTCTTCCAGCGGCGGAAGATGCGGTTGGTGAGGATGAGCAGGAGGACCTGGACGGCGATGATGACGAGTGCCAGGATGAGTCCCCACAGCTTGCGGTGCAGTCCGTACTCGTCCTGCAGCTCATTGATTTTGGCCTGAATCAGTATGGCATGGTCGGCGGCCAGCTTCTCCCGTGACGTGCCGGCCCATAGGCCGTCGTTGTCGGTGATGCTGAGGATGATTTCGTTGCCGGACATGATGTCGGACGAGAGGTCGCCCTTGAAGACGTAGATTGTGTCGATTCCCAGCGACAGTCGGTGCCCCAGGCGCTCAATCGTCTCCCGGACAGTCTCTACGCGCTGTTCGGGGGAGATGGCGCCGCGTCGGGCATAGAGGCGCAGCAGGGTGTCGCCATCTACGACGAGCGGTGCTCCGGGCGTGATGGCTCGCAGCGAGTCGATGAGGTGTATGCGGTGGGCCAGGGAGATGGAGTCCATCATCACCTTTCGGCCCGTGCGCTCCAGTTCCTCCTGGAGCATGAGGTTCTGCAAGTTCATGTCCTGCAGCTGGCTGTTGAGGTTCTGCAGCTGGCTGGCAAGGTCCTTGATGAGGGAGTCCTGAGATGTGCTGACGGAGTCGGCGGCAGCACGTACAGGAAGGCTTGTCAGCGCTGCCATCCAGAGGAAGCAGGTCAGCAGGCCGTGACGAATGATTTTTTTCATAGCGTTGTCGTTAATTTGATGCAAAGATATGAAAAAATACGGCATCAAGGAACGAATCTTGCGTCAAATTTCCTCTTTCGTGCGATTTGCAGTCGCAGAGCTTTGGCCCGTCGTGCACAGCGTGCCGGCAAACAGGAGCAGCAGGGCTGCATAGTAGGTCGTCATGATGAGGAGAGAGGCACGGGGAATGTGCGCCGTGAACCTGTTCCAAGCCAGGATGAAGTCGGAGGCGAGAAACAGCCAGGCGCCCCCTGCGGCAAGGCGGGGTAGGGTACTTCCTCCTGGGCCGGCAATGCAGGCATGCAGGGTGGCGGTCCATGCGGTTCCGGCCAAGAGCAGCGCATAGACTGCACAGCCGATGCGGAGGTGCAGCTCCTGCACTGTGGGCAGAACCTTCTGCGCGGCAATGACGAGCGGCACCAGGCAGAGCAGCGAGACCACGACGGCAGCTTTGTGATTGGTGCGCGGTGCGCGACGGATGCATCCTGCGAACTGGCGGATGAAGCAGACGTGGGCAGCAGCAAAGCCCGCCATTTGCCCTTCGAAGCTGCCCGCCACTCCCATTGCGTCGCCTAAGGTGCAGAGGCAGAAGCCCGCCGTCATCAGGTGCGGAATCAGTCCCACGCCTCCCGCGGCCAGCACCGCGGCAGGCAGTGCCAGCCGCATGGCAAACAGCAGGCTCGCTCCTTCGGGCTTCCCGATGGGGAAGAAGAACCATAGCTCTGCCAGCACAAAAAGGACAATAATTGTCAATGCTCTTTTCTTCACTTTTCTCATTTCAGCAACTATTTCCTGCAAAGTTACGGAGTATTTGTGAAACAGCAAAGAAAACTGCCCGGAAACATCACTGCGGACGCGGTAATCTGATGCTGGCGAGCCAGACTCTTTCCCTTCATGCTATGGACGCGACAATAGGGTTGAATCGGTCCCGCAACACAGGGCTGTCGAATAAGGGAGGCTGTGTCAAAACAATGAAAAAGTTTCCAAACCACGAATTGCACGAATTACACGAATTTATAATTAGCTGACAAACAGCAGTTGAATAATTC
>OCTX012187442.1_pt1 | contig 10404 bp, 10 predicted proteins | sample 1539691 | NCBI WGS metagenome assembly OCTX01 (sample SAMN02144231, study PRJEB22623) | gut metagenome | biome: sheep rumen | host: Ovis aries | place: New Zealand | reverse complement strand
GCGGCAATCAAGGCCGGCGGCGCGGACTTCTCGCTGCAGGTGTTCGCACCAGGCACGGAGGGCGGTTTCTACCACACGCACAAGGAGCATGAAGAACTCTACTTCTTCCTTTCGGGCGAAGGCGAATATCAGGTCGACGGCACGAACATCCCTGTCAGGGAAGGCTCGGTCGTTCGCGTCTCGCCCGCCGGCAAGCGTGCCGTCCGCAACACGGGTTCGACGCCGCTCACGATGCTTTGCGTCCAGTATGTAGCCGCCGCGCCCGGAAGCGTCAATGCTTCCGACGGCACGATTCTTCCAGAGCAGGTGAAATGGTAATTTGAGAGCCTGCGGCGAACGCTGCTTCATGCATCGTCCGCTTCCTGCCACAGAAGCCCGCCACGTCGCCCCGTGTCGGGCGTTCCCCGCTCGGGCGGGCAACCACCCGCCCTTTGCGCCGGAACGCGTCACAGGCCAACGTCGCGCGGCCTATACGCGACCGGCATTTATGCGGTAGACACCTCCCGGCGGCAAGACCGGAATATTTCCCGTGTCTCTCCCCGTTTCCCGCCACCCGATATCGCGCGCTGTAAATTCCGTCCAAAAACACCCCGCCCGGCTTCTGGCGGGCCGAAGTGCATGAAAGCCCTGTGCCACAAGGGCGAAACGCTCTTCGGCCGTCTGATTTTCCAAAAATGAATGTTACGAAATCGTAACATTCGCGTAACATTCGCGTAACGTTCGCGCACGAAAAATATGTCATAATGGTTGCGTGCCTCGAACAAGGGGCGGAAAAGAACGAAAGGAATGTTCAACATGCTGGCAAAATGTTATTCGGGCGCCATATGCGGCGTCGATGCAAGAACGGTGGAGATTGAAGTCTTCTCTCATGAGGGGACGAGTTCTTTCGCCATTGTAGGCCTTCCCGACCAGGCGGTCAAGGAAGCCAAGGACAGGGTTTCGACGGCGCTCAAGAACTCCGGCTTCCAGTCCAAGAAGGAGTATGACGTGACGGTTAATCTCGCCCCTGCCGACGTGCGCAAGGAAGGCCCGATATACGATCTGCCGATTGCGGTGTGCCTGATAAAGGCTACAGGCAGGCTGTCGAACGAACGCCTTGAGGAATTCGGCATGGTTGGGGAGCTCGCGCTTTCCGGGAAGGTGAGGCGTGTGAACGGGGTTCTGCCGATCGTCATGGAGATGAAGCGCATAGGCCGCCGCGCGGTCATCGTGCCGGCGGAGAACGTCGAAGAGGCCTGCATAGTCGGCGGCATAGACGTCATTCCCGTCACGACGCTTCGCGAGGCGGTGGAATACCTCAACGGCACCATGGAGATAAAGCCGTCGTTCACCGATGTGGCATCGCTTGTCGGCGGGGACGTAGCTTATGCAGACGACTTCAGCGACGTCAAGGGGCAGCACATGATCGTCCGAGCCATGGAGGTCGCGGTGGCGGGCGGTCACAATATTCTGATGATCGGTTCGCCTGGCAGCGGCAAGACCATGATCGCCAGGCGTGTTCCCGGCATACTTCCGCCGCTTACGGTGGAGGAGGCTCTTGAGGTGTCTCGGATACACTCCGTCGCAGGCGCCGCGAAAGGCGGTGGCGGGCTGGTGGTTCGCCGTCCTTTCCGGGCGCCGCACCACACGGTTAGTTCAATCGGGCTTCTCGGCGGCGGCGCACATCCTGCACCGGGGGAGGTGTCTCTCGCCCACAGGGGCGTTCTCTTTCTGGACGAGTTCGCCGAGTTCCCTCGCAATGCGCTGGAGGTTCTGCGCCAGCCGCTGGAAGACGGTCATGTAGGAGTCTCAAGGGCTGCTGCGGCGCATGACTTCCCGTCGCGTTTCATGCTGGTCGCGGCGATGAATCCGTGCCCCTGCGGCTACTTCAACGATCCGGCGCATGAATGCCGATGTACGCAGTCGCAGATACTCAAGTATCAAAGGCGTGTATCCGGGCCTCTGCTCGATCGAATCGACATACAGGTCGGGGTGTCGTCGGTCCCTCTCAGGGAGCTGCAGCGTGCGACCGCCTGCGAGTCAAGCGCGGCGATACGGTCCAGAGTGGTGAAGGCCCGCCGCATCCAGACCGAGCGCTACCGCAGCATGCAGGGGGTCGTTACAAACGCCGACATCCGCAGCAGGGACCTCGCCCGTGTATGCATGATGGACTCTGCGGCGGAGGACGAGCTGAGGCGCAATCTTGAAAAGCTGAACCTGTCGGCCCGCGCTTACGACAGAGTTCTGCGGGTGGCGCGCACGATCGCGGATCTGCGCGGCTCCGAGGCCGTCGGCCAGGAGGACATCATGGAGGCCGTCGGTTACAGGCAGCTTGACGACAGGAGCGGATTTATGGCGTGACGTGTGTCATGCCGCTGCAAGAAAAAAGAAAACGAAAGGAAACAGACCATGAACGAAACATCGACCAGAACCTATCGCGCCGAACAGGGCGTCGCGACGGCGGCATATGCGCCGCAGCTTGCGATATACCATGCCAACAAAAACGGAACAGGTTGTGCGATGAAGATGGAGCTCCATCCCGCGAGAGGCGGCGAGGACGGCTGCTTCATGCTCATTCTCGCCAACCAGATGACCGTAGGCGAAGGGAGCGGCGCGGCGAGAACATTCTCGAAGTTCAACTGGGAGCGCCGCATAACCGTAAAGCTCGATTTCTCCGACATCTGCCGGATCATGCAGGTTTTCAGAGGCGAGACGGAATCCATTGACGACGGAAGGGGTCTTTTCCACGACTGCGGGCGGTATCAGACCAGGCTTGTGCTGCGGCACATCGTCACGCCGGTGCAGGCTTATTCGCTTGAAGTCTACCGCAATTCAAAGAGCGGCGGCGATGACGCATCATCGCACATCATCCTGAGTTCGTCCGAGGCCTACGGTATTTTCACGGCCCTCGAACATTCAATCGCCTTTATATGCTTCGGCGTGCCGGGCGCGTATGGAGCGGCGGGAGTCAAGAATGTCTCAGCCGCTTGACGCTGGAAGCCGCAGTGTAGAGAACGGGCGCTGGGGGGAAGACGTCGCCGTCGCAGCGCTGCGGCTGAAAGGCTACATAATCGTCGACAGGAACGCCCGTCCCTGCGCCGGGGACAGGCGCCTGGAGATAGACGCGGTGGCCTATGACCGCGAAGCCGACACGCTCGTCTTTGTCGAGGTGAAGCAGCATGCCGGGCGAACTCCGTTCCAGAGACGGCTTAGGAGCATCGATAAAAAGAAGCTCCGGGCCCTTCGCCGCGCTTTTGGCGCATGGCGCAGAGTGAATCGCTGGAACGGCGCGTACAGATTCGACGTCGTGGAGGTGTACGGCTCGCCCGGCTGCGCCCGGCCGGAGATAGACCACATTGAAGGCGTCAGGATATTCGGACCGGCCGAGCGGTTCGTGCGTTGGAGGTGACACATGAAGAAGATTGTCAGAAGAATGTTCTGCCGCCGTCTGCGAGAGACGCTTACCGAGCGTCATGTGCAGGCTGTGTGGTATGACCGTTCGTTGCGACCGTCGAATCTCGTGACGAGACTGGGTTCGCCGGTGCGGGTTGTATATCCCGGCGACTGGAACCTCGGCCCCGGCCCCGACTTTCGCGGGGCGGTGATCGAGGTCGGCGGCCGGCGGCTCGCGGGTGACGTTGAGGTTCACCTGTCGCCTTCGGACTGGCAGGCTCATGGACATGGCGACGACGACGCATATCGCAATGTCATAGCGCATGTAACATGGGGATGCGGCCCTGCGCCGTCGTCTCTGCCGGACGGTGCCGTGTCGATATGGATCGGCCGCTTCATGACGGCGGATGTCGGCTTCTCGCCAGAGCAGATAGACCTCGGCTCGTATCCGTTTTCGCGTCTTCCGATTGAGATGCGGCCGTGTCATATGAAGCTGAAGGACGACCCCGATCTTGCCGACGCCGCACTGCTGTCGGCCGGGGCGTGCCGGCTTCTGGCGAAGGCCGCGCGGATACGGCGGCTCCTTTCCGCGCCGGGCTCCGGACGAGCCGGGCGGCTGCAGACGTTCTATTCCGAAGTCATGGGCGCGCTCGGCTACGGCGTGAATGCGGCGGCTTTTCGCGCTGTCGCGGCGGCAGTTCCGCTGGAGGCGGTGAGGGCCGAGCCCGGGAATGCGGCAGCGGCATATCTTGTGGCGGCGCAGTTCGCCGGAGTGGAGCGCCGCCGCACGCGCCCGTCGAATTCGCCTTGCGTGAGACTCATGTCGGCAGCCCGCCTTTTCACGCGTCCCGAAACGCTGGCGCTGGCGGAAGCCGCCGATTTTTCACCGGCGGCATTGCGCGAGATGGCGAGGTCTCTTTCCCGCGACGGTTTGATGGGGAGAGGCCGCGCCGCAGCGGTGATCGCCAACATAGTCGTCCCCTTTGCCATCGCCGAGGGACGCCTTTCGGAAATGCCGGAGTGGCTCCCGCCGGAGGACGTCTGCGAGCCCATGCGCCTCATGGCGTCACGGCTTTTCGGACGCGACCACAATCCGTCGCGCGCTTACACTTCGAATGGGCTTAAAATGCAGGGGCTTCTGCAGATATACCGTGACTACTGCCTGCAGGTCCACCCCGACTGTCTGGAGTGCGCCTTCTGCGAGGAGCTGTCGGAAATGGATCAGAACCCGGGAAGGTTGAGCTGCCCCGAGACGCATACCTTGCGGCCTTTGGAAAGCGTCCTGTCGGATGTATCGTAAACTACAAACTTTATGCCGTCGAAGCGCTTGGACAGTTCCTGCCGGATGTAGTCGGAGACGCTGCGCACGTTCCCCTTGTCGTCGTCGGAAAAACCGATCGACACCGACCGCCCCAGCCCGCCTGTGCGCTGGAGCGTGTGGAAGATGTGCTCGACGAAGTCCCTTATGGCGAATTCCTTCGCGAGCTCGGGCCGCGCCGCTGTCGTCGCCGTGGCGAGCTTTTCCTGGTATATCGGGTCGGCTTCCATGCGTTCCTTGAAGGCGTCGTGCGTCACGGCTGAATAGCGGCACATGTGCAGATAGTAGTCCAGCTCCTTCGCGTCGGACTCGAACTGCGTGACACCGTCGAACCACTTCCTGTATCCCCGCAGGTTCGACATCATCTCGGCGCGTTCGGCTTCTGTGAGCGCGTAGCGGATGAAGACGCGCACGGCCTTCTCGATCGTCTGCGGGGAGTGGCCGCGCGCGGTTACGATGGCGAATATGCGACCTTCGCGCAGAGTCCTCTTGAGCGCGTTGTAGCTAGGACCGGGAACCTCGCCGTGCTCGATCTTCTCAAGTGCCGCGACAGTGTCTTCGATGAAGGTGTTGCGGCCCGGCTCATCGGCGAAATTCCTGAACGCCGCCTCCCACCCGCCCTGTGTCGGCGGACGATAGTGCTCGACGTCGCTGCGGATCATCGCGAACGTCGCGGTCGACACCTCGACAGGCTCCCATGCGCCGTCCTCGCGGCGGTGCTCCATCCTTATTTTCGTCGGCATGTGGAGGATGTTGTCGTCCCAGTCGAAGATATAGTACTTGAAGTCGCGTGTAGCAACTTCGTCGTTGACATAGGGGAAATGCTTCTCGCTGGAGTGCCGTGTCGTCATGGATCTGTATTATACCATATTCACTTCATGGACGGCAGCACGATGCCGCGCAGTATGACGCGCTGGCACAGAAGGAAGACCGCCGCCGTTGGAATCGAGACGATGACGAAACCCGCCATGACGCACCACGGCTGATGGGCGAAGGTCTGCGACATCTGGTACATCCACACCGCCAGAGTCCAGTGCGATTCCTTCTGGCATACAAGGAAGGCCCATTCCCATGACGAATAGGCGTGAATGAATGAGTTGAGCGCGTTGACGGCGAGAATCGGCGTCGTCATCGGCAGCGTTATTCGCCGGAACACCGTCCACTCTCCCGCGCCGTCGATCGCCGCCGCCTCGTACAGTTCGCGCGGCAGCGCGTCGAAGAATCCCTTGAGGACGAATATCGACATCCCGCTTGCCATCCCCGGCAGCACAAGCGCGGCGAATGTGTTCAGAAGCCCCAGCGACCTTATGAGCAGAAAGCCGGGTATAGCCGTCACAGCCGCGGGAAACGCCATAGTCGCGAGCATGAACAGGATTATCTTCTCAGTCGATTTCATCCTGAAGCGCGAAAGCGCGTAGGCCGCGAGCGGATTGACCGTGAGCGACGCAAGAACCGAAAGCACCACCAGCAGCAGCGTGTTCACAAAAGCTCTGCCGCGTATGAACAGGTATTCTCCTACGAGTCTGTAGTTCGAAAGCGCACCCTCGAAGAAGTCGCGCCAGCCGTGCTCTTTGAACTGCAGGGCGATCTGCCGCCGCAGAACGGCCGCATTCTCCGCGCACGGCTCGGGATATGTGCGGGCGAAGAAGTCGCCGCGCTTTTTCGCGCGGTCTATGTAGTATCGTTTGAGCTCCAGCCAGTCGGCGAACTTCGCGCCGGGTATTGCGCGCCCGGCGGGGACGCGCGCTTCTGCGGCGAAACTTACATCGAAGAATGAACGGTGCGACAGTCCCCATGCCGCGTTAAGCCTTTCGATCGTCCCGTACTTATCCTTCAGAAAGTGTGCGACATCCCTCGGGTCGTAGGCGCAGCGCGTGGAGAGGGGATCTGCCGCGGCGACCTCGTCGAGATAGCGCCGCGCCTCGTCCATGCCGCCGGTCGGAACCTCTGCGCGTTCGACGGCGGCCAGCTCCTTCTCGGCGAACGCCTCCACCCCGGCGTGGTCTCGCGCGACGACGTCCCAGCCTGTCCAGTCCGCCGGGGCGTCGGGGTAGAGTTCGCGCGGAAACGAGCGGAAGTAGACCGCTAGCCCGCGCGTGAACCTGTCCGCCCGGTCGAACGCCGCGCGCACTGCCGGACTGTGACGGCGGTAGTCGTAGGATGACGATACGCTGGCCGTGAGCATCACGGCGAACGGATACACCATCGTCGCCGCGCCGAGCGCGAGAGCCGCGTAAAGCAGGGCGACGAAGACCCTGGCCTTCACGGTTCTGCGCTCCGACTCTAGGACGACCGACACGACGTTGGCGGGAGCGTCAGAAGTGCTTGACGCGCGGTGTGAAGCCTCTGGCCTCTTCGGGCGTCATCTGCGCGAAGGCCATGACTATGAGCCTGTCGCCGACTTTCCCCTGGTGGGCCGCGGCGCCGTTGAGGCAGCATACATGGCTGCCGCGCCGTCCCTCGATCGCATACGTCTCGAAACGGTTGCCGTTCTCCACGTCGGCGCAGAGGATCTTCTCGTATGGCAGAATCCCGACGGCCTCCATATCGTCGGGGTCGAGCGAAAGCGAGCCTTCATAGTCGAGACACGCCTCGGTCACGCGTATCCTGTGAAGCTTGGCTTTTAGCAGAGTGAGCATCATTTCCCCAGTCTCTCCTGAATCATCTCGACGGTCACGACGACCTCTTTCATGTCGGCGTTGCCGGGAGCCTCGTACATGATGTCGGTCATGAGGCGCTCCATCTCGGCCCGCAGGCCGCGCGCGCCCGTCTTCCTCTCAAGCGCCTTCTTCGCGAGCGCGCGAAGAGCGTCCTTCTCGAATGAAAGCGAGACGCCGTCCATCTTGAGCAGCTTTACATACTGCTTGACGAGCGAGTTCTTCGGCTCGGTGAGCACGCGCACGAGGTCGTCCTCCGAAAGTTCCTTCATGGACGTTATCACCGGGAGCCGCCCTGTGAACTCCGGTATAAGACCGAACTTCACGAGGTCTTCGGGCCGCACGTCCTGCGTGATGTTCGCCTCCGCGCCGTCCTGCGCCTGCATCTCCTCACCGCCGAAGCCGATGGCGCGCCTGCCTGTGCGCTCGCCGACGATGCGGTCGAGGCCGACGAAGGCGCCGCCGCATATGAAAAGGATGTTTGAAGTGTCGACTTCGATGTACTCCTGGTCGGGATGCTTGCGCCCGCCCTTCGGCGGTATGCGGCACACCGTGCCTTCGAGAATCTTAAGGAGCGCCTGCTGCACGCCCTCGCCCGAGACGTCGCGCGTGATGGAGACGTTGTCGGTCTTGGAGGCTATCTTGTCGATCTCGTCGACATATATGATGCCGCGCTTGGCCAGCTCGACGTTGCCGTCGGCGTTCTGCAGCAGATATCTCACGAGGTTCTCGACATCCTCGCCGACGTATCCCGCCTGCGTGAGGACGGTGGCGTCGCCTATCGCGAAGGGGACGCCGAGAATCTTGGCGAGGGTTCTTGCGAGAAGCGTCTTGCCGGTCCCCGTAGGGCCGATAAGCAGGATGTTGGATTTTTCGATTTCAACGCCGTCGCCCGAATCGTCCGTCGAGGCCTCAAGGCGGCGGTAGTGGTTGTGGACAGCGACGGCGAGAACCTTCTTCACTTCGTCGTGGCCGATCACATACTGGTCGAGAAACTCCTTTATCGCGCGCGGCGTCGGCGTAGGGGGCAGCTCCGGCGCGTGCGAGCCGATCTTTTCTGCCTCGCGCACGATCTCGTCGGCGTGTTTTACACAGTCGACGCATATGTTGCCCTCGGCGCCGGGTATGACGGCCACCTCGCGCGAGCTGCGCCCGCAGAACGAGCACGTAAGCTCTTTTTTCTTCATTGCACGACCTTGTCTATGAGCCCCCACGCAACGGCTTCCTCGGCGCTCATGAAGTGATCGCGGTCGGTGTCGGCGATGACGTTTTCGAGACTGCGCCCGGAGTGCTTCGCCAGGATTCCGTTCAGCACGTCCTTGAGGCGCAGGATCTCCCGCGCGGTGATCTCGATGTCGCTGGCCTTGCCCTCTGCGCCGCCCCACGGCTGATGGATCATGATGCGTGCGTTCGGCAGGGCGTGGCGCTTGCCCTTGGCGCCTGCGGTGAGCAGGACCGCGCCCATAGACGCGGCCTGGCCGATGCAGTATGTCGCAACCGGGCACTTCACGAACTGCATCGTGTCGTAGATGGCGAGACCGGCGGTCACGCTCCCTCCCGGCGAGTTGATGTAGACGTTGATGTCCTTTTTCGGATCCTGCGACTGCAGGAACAGAAGCTGGGCGCAGACGGCGTTGGCCATCTCGTCATTCACCTCGCCGGATATGAAAACGATTCTGTCGAGGAGCAGGCGCGAGTATATGTCGTAAGTCCGCTCCCCCTTGCCGGTCTGCTCGACCACATACGGAATCATGTATGCGTTCATCTGCCGAACCTCCTGCCTTGCGGCGTCACTTCGCGTTCGCCAGGACGAACTCGAGAACCTTGGCGCCGCGCTCCTCGTCCTTGGCCTCGATCTTCTCGGCTTTGGCGATCTCGTCGATTATGTACCACATACGGACCTGCTTCGTGGCGTATTCGCGCGCGTCGGCAAGGATCTTCTCCTGATTCTCCTTTATGTAGTCGGCCGAGAGCCCCGCATACTGCGCACGCTGCTCAAGCTGCTCAAGGTAGGAGTCCATCCCGCGGCGCACCATGCTCTCGGGAACGTCGAAATCGGCCTTCTTGAGAATCGCCTCGACCGCGTCGTTCTCGCGGCGCGCGGTCTCCTGCTGGACGCGCTGCTTCTCAAGCGACTCGCGGATGTTCTTCGCAAGCTCGTCGACGCTGGCGGCCTTCGCCTTCTCGGCGAACTCCGCGTCGGTCGGCATGATGCGGCGGCGGAAGGCCTTGAGCGTCACCGTGTAGACGGCCTTCTTCCCTTTTAGAGGCTCCGGTGCGGCGCCTGCGTCGAACTTCGCCTTGACCCCGTCCTTCGTCTCGCCGGCTTTCATTCCCTTGACAGCCTCGAGGATTTCTGGCAGGAAGCGGCCTTCCTCTATCTGGGTCCAGAAGCCGGTGCCGCTCGCCACGATCTTCGCGTCGGGCGCGATCTCGAGAATCGGCTTGCCGTCGACCGTGCCTGAATAGTCGATCTGCACGAAGTCGCCGTCGGCGGCGGTCTCGCCCTCCTTGGCGTCCTCGTATTTCGCGTACATCGCGCGCAGGCGCTCGACCTGCGCGGCGACCTCGGAATCCTCCACCTTCACGTTCGCCGGGGCGATCTTGAGTCCCTTGTAGGCCGGCAGCTTGAATGTCGGCTTGACCTCGACCACGGCTGTGAACGCACCGCCTTCGGCAGTGCAGGAAGTATCGCGCACATTGACGAGGGCGACCTCGTCAAGCCCCTCGGCCTTCACGGCGTCATGATAATGCCTGCGCACCATCGCACCGACTGTCTCCGACTGAATGTCGGCGTTAAAGCGCTTGCGGATGAGCTCGATCGGTGCTTTGCCCGGACGGAACCCCGGCAGGCGCGCATCTCTTACAAACGCCTTTTCCACTTCCTTGACACAGGCTTTCGCCTCGTCGGCGTCCAGCGTGACGGTAAGCTCTACCTGGCACTTGTCCAGTTTCTTCGTTTCGGTCTTCATTTGGCCAATTCTCCTTCTGATGGTAAAATGAGTTGCATATTATACCATAATCGCCGCGAGAGTGCAGAACCCGCCCTTGACGACC
>OCTX011654431.1_pt1 | contig 10405 bp, 9 predicted proteins | sample 1539691 | NCBI WGS metagenome assembly OCTX01 (sample SAMN02144231, study PRJEB22623) | gut metagenome | biome: sheep rumen | host: Ovis aries | place: New Zealand | reverse complement strand
CAACTCCTTAACCCTCGCCTTCACCTTCGCCTCATATTCCCGCTCAAAATCACCATTCACGGTATATACCAACTCCATCACCCAATCCTTCACTCCTCCACTCCTACACTCCTCCACCCCCTCACTCATAACCTTGCCCCAAGCTTCGACAAGCTCAAGCACCCCCTTCTTCGGATGCATCCTACTGACAAACAAGACCCGCCTATGGTCGGGATCAGTTGGAGTTTTAAGTTGGAGTGGGAGAGTGGAATTTTTATCCTTTTTAGGAACATTGACGCCATTAGGAGAAACGATAATCGGATTCTTGAATCCCAACTTTCTAAATTGCTCCGCTTCGCTCTCCGCTGTCGCATGAAGTGCCGCCGCACACTTCAAATCCTTATCCTGATACAACCATCTCGCAATCCGCTTCTTCAGCCACTTCTGCTGCAACGACCACGGCTCCAGCATTCCCCTTGGCGCAATGACATAAGGGACATGCCACCTCCTGCAAATCATCGCGCAACGATGGAGCTCCAGACTCCACAGTCCATGCAAATGCACAATATCAGGCTTAACCTTCAAAAGCACATTTTCAAAAGGCCTGCCGTTCGCGAAGTGGGTAATGCCGTCAACCCACGGCATCTCGCCGCGTTTGATCGTCATCAGCCAAGTCTCCACCCCTGCCGCATTCAACCCTGCGACAAGTCCCTGGACCGACCGCGCAGGCCCGCCGCCTTGACGAGAAATACTTGATATTACATGAAGGAGTTTCATTACCTACCTCTCTCTAACCACAAACCGCAGTTTCCCTCTGTCATGTGGAATAGAGTCGACAAATTTGCACTCGACAGAGACCTCGCCGCCCAATCTTTTCCCGAAATCTGATACAATCGCCTCAATCTTCGCGCACGTCTCGGGTGCGCTCGGCACACACTCCACCGTAATCGACAAATCCTTATGCTGAACCACGCGGAAACCATGTACTAATTCAGGTTGAGCGTCGAAAATGGTCGTCAGATACTCTCCGTTGATCACCAGGCCGCTCGGCAGCACAAAACTCTCGCTCTCGCGTCCCTTTACCTCGTCAATGAAAGGATATTCAAGCCAGCGTCCGCGATCTCCGTTCTCATAGCGTATCAGCGGGAAAACCGTATCTTCAAGATTGGTAATCAAAGTTCGACCGTATTCTCCTGTCTTGACGGCACGATTGTCCTCGCCGACAAATTCCATGAAGACATGCTCCGTGTTCACCTTAAGTCCAGGATGTCCAGGAATCTGGGACGCCAGCCAACGGCATTCGCAGCTGCCGTACTCATTGCATACTGGTGCCTCGAACGCAGATTCGATAAGCCTCCGCTGCACAGGCGAAAGTGGCGCACTCGTAGTCCATACGACTTTCGGAGACCAGCCCTTAAGCACCTCTCGGTGTCCATCCGCCACCCACTCGGCTACCTGCGTGATGGCGCCAACGTAACCCTGCAGCAGTTTCGGACGCACAACCGCACAGCGTCCTATGAACTTCTCTATGCTCTGCGGCGTCATGAATGTCGCATCAAGCTTAAGATGGCGCGTAGGCCACCACATCAAGGCATTCATCAGTTTCGCCTTGAAGCTCTTCCGCGTATCGCGCCAGACGTAGGCATGGTCATCCCAAGGATGGACGCCCCAACGCTCCTGCAGCCGCCAGCTGTATATCTCCTCTGGGATTCGCCGATCATAGCCAGTCTTAGTCGGCTCGCCAGTGCTTCCTCCTGTCGTAGAACGCTTGCGGAACTCTTTCTGGTTTTGATCGGTCATGTCCTCGAAATGAGCCCTCAACTCGGCCTTGGTAACAACTGGCAGACGTTCAAACCATCCATCAGAGCCGATATCATCAACATGAAATCCGGCCGCCTTGTAAAACTCCGCATAGAACCGCGTATGCTCCATTGCATGGCGGACAATGCGCTGCAACGCCTGTTCGGACGGCCTCGGACTCTCGCTTAGCCGCTTATACGCCGCGAGAGCTCGAGGACGAACCATGCGCCATTTCAACTTAAACAACAGTTCCTTCATTATTATTAGTAGGTTTTTGCAAACAAATTAGCACATTTACACCTGCGTCTTCCAATTCATCTAAATATCGCCGTAACGCACTTAGTATCTGAAACAATAGTCATTGCACAAGTAAGTTTAGAATTCAGCTTAAGCAATACCCATTCTTCGAGCCCAACACAGTAATATAAATCATTTGATCGCATCATCCACCAATGCCTTTGCGAACGACGCAGCTGACCATATGTCCGAATCAACCGTCGCCGGGCCTCGCTTAAGTACATCCAGCAATCCGCGCCAGTCACCTGCATGGAAAAGGTTCTCTTTGGGTAGCATTGTTCCACTGCTTCCCGCTTCACAAGTCCCAATCACCTTCATTCCCTCTGCGATAGCTTCGCTAACTACAGCGCCCCATCCTTCGTATGCATTACTTGACAATATATACACATCATGCTCGCGCATTAGTTGACGTACATAGTCATTTGGTACTGGCGGGTGGAAATTTATCGCATCCTCATAACCAGCCGCCATCGCCTTCAGCCGCTTCTCCTCTGGGCCGGAGCCGTAAATATCAAGGACAACATCAAGTTCGCCACCTGTAGATTTATTGATCTTTTGATTCTCCATGACAGCACGAATTACTGTATCTAGACGTTTCCAGTTCAAAAATCTTCCCACCCAAAGCAGACGACATTTGCCCAATTGATCCGGAGTCTTTGTCGTAAAAGTAGATGGCGCAACAACATATCCCCACATACGCATCTTATCAAGACAATAACTCACTTCCTTGTTCCCATGCGCTTTCACTCCATCACTCAACCAAATCCTCCCGCCAGGACGTCTTTCAAAATCCAGTTTTGGCGTTCTGAACAAGCACGTCAAATTCCCCGCAAACAGACCACACAATCTAGCCATATCCGAGGCTGCGTGTACTCCCATTGGGTAATAATACATCTTTGGGTTTTGCCGCAGCAATTTAACGAATCGCCATGCCATTTTTAAGTATGACGGAGATAAAAGTCGCAACATTCCAAGGGTTGGCTTGAACCACCTTTCTGCAGAATACACGGTTACTAGTCCACTCGACAACCGCTTTCCAAACAAATCTAAATCACGCTCCCCACTAATCACGATCTTTGATTGTTCCAAGCATTCTCGCGCTTCGCTAACATTATTGTACTCTGGGACCATCCAAGGTTTCTCAGTTTCACTCCATCCAAGATTCTTGCGCCTCTCCGTCAAAGGAATCCTATATACATATCTATACTCACCTGGGCCGACAATATTGACTAGAGCGTCTGCCAAGGGGACCTGATGCGGAGAAATACATATTGTGTATTGTGAAATCAACATATACCGGAAATGTCTAATGAATTATTTACATTAATTAGAGCTTGCGTTATTTCACCTCGACTTAGGCGAACATGCTGTATAATATCGCCTAATCTATAGCTCCTCGTCTGTTCAATTTGAAAACAATCTTCAAAACTTTCACACCATTGTCATCCATTCCATCTGACAGCATGAGGATACAATCTCCGAATATGCCAACGACGAACTGGACGAACATAGAAATGCCTGCGAAAGAATGAATACATTGCCATTTTGAAAAACTGGAGTCCTGGCCGCATTTTCCACCGTTCTACAAGCGAGAACGGACTTCCCTTTGCCCAGCTATTTTTCCATTCCGAGTTTCTAATCTGACTCTCGTCAAACTCTCCGAATGAACCTAAAACTTCCCATGCCCCATCATGAGAGTTCTTGTAGCTACGCCATAGCGCAGTGCTATGTTTTAGTCCAGTAACCAATTTGGGCTTATAGCGCGACAAAAGCGTAGCCCGAGTTCTATAATAACGATAGCCAACTTCATCTAAGGCCTTCCATCTTGCCCCAGATTCAACGCAATTAAAATTGAAAATCATGTCCTCACCCATTACCGCATCTACCGGGAACCGTATAAAATTCCGTTCTATAAAGCTACGCCTGTATACCTTATTGCATCCGTAATTAAACAGACATGCCTTTGAAAGGTCTTTCAAATCTTTAGGTGTCAATTCTCCGTATTTGCGCGTAGGGACAACATCCAATTTACTCAGACCGTCTTCAGGCCATATAACCTCAACGCCAAAAATTACAATATCGGAATCCTCTGCTTCGGATATACATTTTTCGTAGATTCCAGGAAGCACCTCATCATCGCTGTCCACAAAACCAATCCAGTTTCGCGTGGCCAGATCAAGCCCGATGTTCCTCGCGATATTTGGTCCCTGATTGCTTTGGTGAACGACCTTGATGTCCTTTATCTGATCAAGAAATTTCGCACCGTCGCTACTGCCATCATCTATACATATTATCTCAGCCCCTGGAGCAGCTTTGCGAATTGACATCAGACTGCGATTCCACCAAGATTCTGGAGTGTTGTAACCAGGGACGATGATTGACACATCAGTAAATTTATTATTTGACATCACTATACATCCTTCACTATGCTCATGCAATCTCATTTACGACAACATATACACGCGGCTATCTTTTCCAGCATAACATCGGATATCCGCCAATATTTATACAGATAGGCTATGACAAGCGTCAATCCAAAACACGACAGCATATACACGAGAACGTGGTGCGAAATAAACCCCGAACCAAGCACCTTTGACAAGACCCGCATAGGTAGCCTCTGATAAATGTAAATTGGAAAGACATTAACTCCAAACCATATCAAACACATGTTCGTAATTTTAATTTTCATGGAAAGGAGGACTATCAAGACGGCAAACACTATTCCAAGCAAATTATGGATTAGTCCCATTGGATCAATTCCAACTCCAATAAGATACACGCGAAACACCACAAACGCCGCCAACAACGCGCATAAAGGGCCAAAATAATGTCTTTTGCAAAAATCCTCGACTCGCGTCTTATAGTGCGAATACAAAACTCCTGCAGGGAATGACAAGATAGTGTTGTACCAATATGATGGTCTTGTAAAAGAAAGGCTCACGAGCAAGGCGCCATATATCAGTAAACTTACCTTAGTGCACAATCGGTTTCTTGCAGCAACCCACGATGTCAGATAACAAAAAATTATAACAAAGATATACCAATTGCTGTTGCCAATTGAATCCCAACCAATGATTGAAAGCAAAAATTGCAAGCAAGTCATTTTGACGCCAATTACCAGATTTGCCAAGGCAAAAATAGCAACAGCAACAGAAAAATTCAACATCGTTGTCAGCACGCGGCGACGAGGCATTAAATCAATATATTGTGATCCTTTTCGTTCTATTGACTGCGCTACGCCAAAACCAGAGTAAAAAAGGAACATTACAACACAGAGTTGTCCGATCAATTTGTTTATTGTTAGGTGCAACATGTCCCCAAATCCGGCAAGAGAGTAACCATCCTTCACAACATATCCGAGGATATGACTAGAAAATATGTAAATTATGGATATGCCTTTTACAGCGTTGCATTGCTCCCTATCAATATAGTCCCCCCAGAACCCCTTTTTGCAGACTTTCACACCCGACAAACAGAGGATGAGTATTAGAACATCAAATAGACCTATCATGCCGTTAAATTTAAAACATGATCACAGAACTTGCGACAGGCACTACCCGTCTCATACTCCATCAACCTTGAGAGTTCTGGAGCGGGTTCGAACCTCGGCGTCCGCAGCGCAGTATCAATGTATGCAACAAGCGAATCAAAGTCTTTGATCAGCGGACCCCCCGCTACATTCCTCATGTCATAGGCAAGACCCGAATCTTTGTTCGTATATTCATCAATGTCATAGACATAATGACAGCATGGACGCCGCAAAGCTGCAAAGTCGAAGTACAAGCTTGAGTAATCGGTAATCAGCAAATCAGTGATAAGCAGAAATTCCTGCACATCGAAGTCGGCAAATTTAGAAGGTGGAATGGTTATGACTTTGTCAATTACGACAGAAGCTCCGTCTGATTTCTGACTAATAAAACGATAAGTATTAGGATGCAATTTTTCAACCAGTACAGCATTATTTCCACGCAACACTTTCTGGAGCAGATCGGCAGGATTAGAATCTAGTCCGCCAAAAGTGAATACTTTAGCACCAGAAAGCCTCCACGTAGGCGCGTAAAGAATCACCTTGCAGTCAGGACTAAATCCGAGCTTGTCCGAATACTGCGCCTTGAGCAATTGCTTAAGCACTTGATTGTCTTTGTTATTGATTAAGTAATCGATTCGAGGTGACCCGATAGGCAAAGACCGTTCCTGCGAAAATCTAGTAGGGAAGCTCATCTCCATGAATTTTGTCATGTCTGGAGATGATGTCGCATAGCATTCCTCTATTCGCGGCACGCACCTTGTCAGCATACGAGCGACATAATGAAACGGTCGCCAGTACCATTCCGTATGTTGCAGATTCGCGCCTTTCCCAGGAGACATTTGCCCCATGTACTTCAATGGAATGCCATGCCATAAATTGATAAAGCGAATATTTCCGCCATGAACAGCATAAGATGTGAGATCATCAACGCCTTGACAACACACCCACGTTTTAGCTCGCATGAGGAACCACAGAGCACTTAGTGAGTTCTTTTGACGGAAAGATTTTTGCCCATCAAGAAACACCCTCTTACGCAAATTCTCCGTGCCAATCCAGCAAATTTCGACATCAGGCTGATCAAAGAGATATAGATACAAGTATTTCGGGTTATCGCTAAACAACAAACCTCCCCAAGCGCCAAATGCAACCTTCTTTGGATCTCGTGGGACAATACAAGACACCAAATATGTAACAGGTGACAGCAACAGGCACAAAGATCTTTTCATCGTACTAAACTATCTCTTCATAGACAACTTTCTTATCTAAACCGCAGCACTCATCCTCGCAACTGGCTCTTCAGCTCGGTTGATGATATGTCTGGCGTTCTCGGAAGGTAAACAACCTTGCATAAATCTTGCAGGAAGTCAAACTTACCCTTCCAGTCGTCACCCATAACAAAGATGTCGATCTTGTTATCAATAACGTCTTGCCTCTTCTGTTCCCAGGAATCTTCGAATAGCACTTTGTCAACACATTTCAACGCCCCGACAATCTCAGCGCGCTGAATATCAGGTATCGCACACTTCTTGTGCTTCTCCACCCAGTTGAAGCGATCGCTAGACACTACAACGGTCAGCGTGCCATTCTCTCCGCCAAGCGCGCGAGCACGTTGCAAGAGTCGTAAATGTCCAATGTGGAACAAATCAAAAGTTCCGTATGTTATTACATTTGCCATATATTATAACCTTCTTAATAATCCAATTTGTTATCGTAATATTTGCTCAAGGATACCCATACTTACTTCTTAGGGTAGTTTTATAGTCGACATGCGGATTGATTTCCAAGAAAGAGTGCACAGAACTTCCTTTCACAATCTTTTGCCAATCTCCATATGTTCGGTTCAGGATATGCTCATAATTCTTCGGAACCTTTAATAACAGATACTCAAATGGAACATCAATTGTTTCCTGCAAATCCGATACTGGATATCGATACTTGTGGTCATAACCCCAATCGCATGCTTTCTGAACACACTCTCCCAAAGGATCTAATTGCAAATGCCCAAACAACCATTCCCGGAACCTATATATCCTGTCCGTACCAAACATCTTCCATATTACAGTAAAAAGCATTTTCTTAAAGAGACGTTTACAAGTAAAATTCTTTCGCCGCCAGCGCGATGCTATAAAATCTCTATAATGCCGGCTAAACCATGATAGTACGTGTTTTGAGACACATGATTTCGGAACAGCATCCAAGGGGAATACGTCAATGAAAATCCCCATATTGTAGTTCACTCCCAAATCAGTGACTCCATCGAAAATACCAGTGGTCGTGGAATCCCTAATCCTCATATGTGAAGCTTCATATTCAGGATCGGTAGCTAATGTCTGCATAAACAGATTTTCAGGCAATTCCAGCGGCAATACTTTCTCAAGTCGCTTATAATCTTCCCTTAATAGCGCGATGTCAACATCATCATCCCAAGGTATGAACCCCTTGTGACGGATAGCACCAAGCAAAGAACCTGCAATAAGAAAATATCTTATATCATGTTTTCTGCATATTCGGTCCACCTCCTCTAACATATTCAACATGATCATCCAAGTAGCCTTGGTTTCAGCAGCCACATGATACCCAGCTCGTATTTCCGGTTCAAGAAAACGACTTTTCAGTTCCTCAATACACATTTTTATCTCTCAATTCTCCAGCTAGACATATCGCTTTATTACAGATCGATCCAAAGTTCTGCTTTGAATTGAAACCTGCATACCAAAAAATATCAATTTCATTAAGGGATCCCAGCCAGCTCATTCTCCGAATATCCATACTTCTCCACGAGTATTTCTTTATAGCCTTTACTAAGACTCATGTCAACAATTGTATGTGCACTTCCCCCTTTCACTATCTCATGCCAATTGCCATAGGTTCGAGTCAATATCTCGTCATACCGTTCAGGAACCTTCAACATCAAGTACTCAAATGGCACATCCACTGTGTTCTGCAACAGCGCAACTGGATATCGATATCTCTGATCATACCCCCATTCGCAAGGTGCCTGCACACAATCATCGTCAGACCGAACCTTTACCCTTGCAAAACACCACTCACGAAGCCGGTAGAGATTTCTTGTGCCGCATAGACTCCATAATACTTTGTATAAACGATCTTTAATACTTCTCAAAAAATCAAATTTCTTGTGTGCTGTCTGATAAGCAACAAATTCCCTCCAACGTCTTGCAAGAAACATCATGAACGTCTTGCCCATTTTTGTACGTGGGACTCCATCTAGCGCAAATACATCTATAAACAATCCCATGTTATATCTGCGATGATTCTGGATGGCACCTTCTTGGATTGCAGCTGTGCCCGCCAACCGTATCTTCATGTGCGCCGTTCCATACCCTGGATCGGTGAGGGTTGTCTGCATAAACATGTTGGATGGAAGTTCACTGGGCAGTACCTTCTCCAATTTATCATAATCTTCTCGAAATAGCGCGATGTCAATGTCATCGTCCCAAGATATGAACCCTTTATGCCGGATGGCTCCCAGCAATGAACCAACAATTAGAAAATACTTGATGTCATATTTTCGACAAATTCTGTCAATCTCCCAAAGCATATCTAGCATCGCTTTCCATCATGCTTTTGTCTCTCTAGAAACAAAATGCCCACATCTGATTTCAGGTGCCATAAAATCTTCTTGATTAGCAATATCATCCATTACTTCTATTCCCTATATCTATTTTTTGCCCGCAACGCGTTCTATCATACTCACACAAGATCAAAACGATCAGCTACCTTATTTTACTCAAACAATTGTAGCATTTGCGAAGAATATAATTGCGTTCAGCCTCCTTAAGCACAACAAACCAAACAAGCGGTAAGAAAACAACTTCACAACTAACAGTTGTCGCAATCACACGATATAATGAAGCCGAGAATAACAATCTCAGTATCAATCCCACCGCATAAGCTGCAACAGAGGCACAAACAATCGGCAGGAATACAGTTCTAAGCCAATACAGAGGATCAAAATCGACTAGTTTCTTCCCAGTGTACAGCCGCACAACGACCAAAATTACACTCATAGAAACAATACCTATCACTATACTCCACATACCAAAACCTAATACGAATAAGAGCCATGCAATTACAATCATAAGAAACCCTCCCAAACAAGATCGATGACTGTAATACACAACCCCTTTTCCGCAACCTAATATTGCCATCCAATATCCATCCGTCATTTTCTGAAGCATCGTAGATACCAAAATAGCAGAACATATCTCAGCTGCAAATGGAGGAGGATTGGCAAGCCAGAGATGTAAAACTTCGTGTATTTCCAATATTAATGGCAATCCAAAAATTATCACCAGCACTGAACCTATACGACAGACAATAAAGGACAGTTCCTTCACGGCATCGAAATCTCCTTCACCCGCCTTATTGACAATTGCGGGCCACATAGCTCCAGAAAGCGAACCTGAAAGCGTCATTGAGTGATGTGATAACGATGCAGCAACTGTCATAGATGCGTTATAAACTGGTCCCATATATTTATTTACAAGTACTGCTTTAGCCTGGGTAGACAGTGTCGTAGCAAGATTCGCCACAAAGCGAGCATAAGCATATTTACAAATCTCCCTGATCCGTTCAATATTTATCATATAGCCGAAGCAGAACTTGCATTCAGGATACTTGATGACAGCGCGAATTCCAATAATGATTTGCGGCACCATGCTCAGCAAAGACGTCCATGCAACAAATTTCACAAGCCATACATCAGGCGTTATAATCATGTAATATATGAAAATGGCATTTAGGGTAGCAGTTACAAATCCATAAATTGTTAAT
>OCTX012278619.1_pt1 | contig 10408 bp, 6 predicted proteins | sample 1539691 | NCBI WGS metagenome assembly OCTX01 (sample SAMN02144231, study PRJEB22623) | gut metagenome | biome: sheep rumen | host: Ovis aries | place: New Zealand | reverse complement strand
GTTCTCCTCAATCATGATGTCCTGCACCACGGAGTTGAGATAGACCTCGAGGTTCGTATAATACTGCTTCTTCGTGTCGATGGTGTAGACCAGCGCGTCGGTCTTGTCGTTCGGGTCCAGCCCGTTGGCAGTCTCCCATTCGTCGGGCATTCCGTCGCGGTCGGTGTCGTAGCCCTCAGGGCGTGAGCCTGTGCCGAAGTTGGCTTCGGTGTAGCCATTCACATCTGACACCTTATCTATGCGGCCGGCCTTACCTGTGACAGAACCCTTATACGTGGCGGTGCCGTTGCGCAGTTCGGTCATGTAGCGTGCGTCCACCTCGTCTCGGCAGAGCGATGCGCCACAGAAGTTCGCCACTTTGGAGTAGGCACGCGATGCCGTGTGGGTGGTCACCTCGCCTGCGGGAACCGGCTCGTCGAGCTTGATCTTCACGCAGTCCTGGCCGCTCGTGTTCTTCTTGTACTCCACGTTGCTGCCGTAGTAGTGGTTGGGGTCGGCACAGTATTTCTCACCGCCTATCGTGTAGATGCCGCTGTCGTAGGATATGTTCGTCCAGTCGTAGTTGGTGTTGGAGTTCACGGTGTTGCCGTTGATGTAGTAACGGCTGGTCAGCCCCCAGTATTTCGGATAGTCCTCGGCCGTTGTGCTGTTAGCTATAGATATCTTCGTAACCTGTGAGGTGGACCCTGCCGGTCCGGTCTTATAGTAGTTGTTCACCATGTTGACATAGCCTCCGCCCGGACCTCCGTAGCAGCCGTTCCCGCAGTTGTAGACCACGCAGTTGCGGAAGTCCACAATCTCTGCCTGCACGGCGTTCTCCCACCGGTACTGTGCATAAAGCTTGTTCGACGTGTAGCCTTCCCAGTCGTAGCGGGCGCCGCAGAAGCGGGGTGAGCGGTTATTGACATGGCAGATGAGGTTGTGGTGGAATGAGGCCAGCTTTCCGCCCCAGATGCCGCCATATCCGTGGGCGCCCTTGTTGTGGCCGGCGTTGTTCAGGCTCTCTCCGATGGTGCACCACTGCATGGTGAAGTTGTTGTTGTCGTAGAACGACGCCACCTCGTCGATGCTCCATGAGAATGAGCAGTGGTCGATGATGATGCCGTTCTTCTGGCGCTGCCAGATGGCGTCGGCGCCCTCGTTCACGTTCTTCTCCTCGCCACGGCGCACACGGATGAACCGGATGATGTTGTTGCCGCCCGGACGTATGGTGTAGTATCGGATGGTGATGCCCGGTTCGGGCGCCGTCTGTCCTGCGATGGTGGTGTTGTCGCCGATGACCAGGTCGCTCTTGAGCGGTATGACGCCGCCCACGTCGAAGACGATGGTCTTATAGTCTGACCCGCTCACGGCAGCGCGGAACGAGCCTGTGCCCGAGTCGTTCAGGTTCGTCACATGGATGATTTTCGTTGAACCGTTGGAAGGGTTCCTTCCTCCCGATACATAGCGTCCGTGGCCTTCTGCTCCCGGGAAAGCCGGGGCTCCGCTCTGTGCGCCGGCAGTAGCCAGACACGTCATCAGAACAAAAAATAACGTGTAGAATTTTTTCATTATTGTCAGTTTAGTAGTTTGAATTCGAATTAGTTGACAAAGTTCGTGAAATTTATTGAGTTATGCAAGAAAAGATGAATTTTTTTGTGTTTTAAAAAAAATGACGTAACTTTGCAATTAATATATAGAGTCATTCACTTTGCTTTATTGTTAAATTCTAATATATGAGATTTCGCTATTATATCGGGCTTATTTTTCTCTTTTCTGTTTTTTTTCTGAATGTTCCCTTGTCGCTTGCCCAGGAACCCGACGCCGAGTTCCTCACCATCGGTCTGCGCGAAGGATTGGCCGGAAATCAGGTGAACGTCATCTGCAAGAGCCGGGATGGCTATCTGTGGTTCGGAACCTCTTCCGGACTCAGCCGCTTCGATGGATACCACTGCAAGAACTTCAACTCCCGGATGGACGATGCCAGGAGCCTGCTCAACGACTGCGTGAACGACATCGTGGAAGACGGAAACGGACGTCTATGGGTCAACACCTCGGGAGGCTACTGCGTATATGACCCCGCCACGGAGTCCTTCGACCGTACCCCCGTGGAACGACTCAGGCAGTACGGCATCAACGGAGGGCTCAGCCGCGTGTTCGTCGACAGGCAGAAGAACCTCTATGTCTATGTCAACGGGCAGGGATGCTATGTCATCCCCCCAGGCGACGGCGCCAAGGCGCATCTTATCAAGACCGGCGACGCTGCCGGCATGCTCCCGCCGGCCTCTGTGGCCGACATCAAGGAAGCGGACGGGAAGGTCGTGGTCTTGCTCTACGACGGCAGCCTCTCCTGGATATCACCATCTACCTTCACACTTCAGAAGACCGACACATACCTGAGGAACCGTATACAGAAAAAAGTGGCCACGGCATTCGACTTCGATCGCTACGGGAATTACTGGGTGGAGACAGAGAGCCAGACCTATGTCTTCGACTCCAAAAAGAAGGAATGGCATGAGAGCGTGGAGTCCTGGCTCGTCAGCCAGGGAGTCAGTCCGCTTTCCGAACGGCTGATTATCAGCGATGTGAAGGAGGACGGGAAAGGCAACCTCTGGCTCGCCACGAACCACGAGGGCCTGGTGAGGGTGAATCTCTCGCGCAAGACGCTCACACAGTTCAAACATGACCGCAACCGCTCGAACTCCCTGCCCGACAACACCATCTCCACTCTTATGTTCGACAAGAACGGCGCACTCTGGATCGGTACCTACAAGAACGGTGTAGGCTACTACTGGAACAGCGGGCGTACATTCGCACTGTGGCCCCTGGGAGATGTGTGTACGCTCGTGCAGGATGCGGATGGCAACATCTGGTGCGGAACGAACGACAACGGCATCGTCTCCTATACCCCCCGGGACAAGAGCATCCGCAATTTCCATAAGGCTGAGACAGGGCTGCTCTCCGACGTAGTGGTGTGCTCCATGAAGGGCAGCGACGGCGCCCTGTGGTTCGGCTCTTTCAACGGCGGACTGACCCGCTATAAGGACGGTGTGTGGAAAGCCTGGCATGCGGGCGACAGCGGACTGGCAAGCAACGACGTGTGGGCGCTCGTGGAGGCGGAGCCGGGAAAACTGGTGATCGGAACCATCGACGCCGGACTGCAGACCTTCGACACCGAGACAGCTACATTCACCACCTTCGACACGCGGAGCACAGCCATCTCGTCGGACAATATCGCATCGCTCTCCAAGGACCGCCTCGGAAACATACTCATCGGACATTCCAACTATTTCTCCTCCTTCAACCCCAGGACACTGCGCTTCGAAAACTATAACCAGACGAAAGGCGGAAGACAGTTTCTCAACAACCACCTCGAACAAATCTACGAGGACAGCCGGGGACTGATCTGGCTCGTCACCCCCTCCGGACTGAATGTCTACGACATGCTGAGCGACCAGCTCTACAGCATCACCAGCGACAACGGACTGGGAGGCTATTCCGCCATCGCGCTGGCCGAGGACGCAGGCCGGCAGATGTGGGTCGCCACCGACAAGGGAGTGTCGCGACTGATTGTTGGCAAGACGCCCGAAGGCGGATGGACGTTCGACAGCTTCAACTTCACCTCCCTCGACGGACTGCAGAGACGGCAGTTCAACGGGCGGAGCATGCTGGCCACCGCCGACGGAAAAGTGCTGATAGGCGGACAGGAAGGCGTGAACGTGCTCATGCATGACAGCAAGCCAACACCCAACGACAACCTGAGGGTTGTCTTCTCGGGGGTCAGCATCTTCGACACGCCTATCCTTGTGGGCGAGGAATACGACGGAAGGGTAGTGCTCCCCACGGCCATCGACCAGTCGCGTAAGCTGGAAATCAGCCATAAGGACAAGTACTTCACCATCCAGCTGGCATGCAACGAGGTGGAGATGCCCACCCGCCACCGATTCTCCTACCGCCTGAAAGGACTGAACGACAAGTGGATGGTGACTCCGGCGGGAGTGAGCGAGCTGAACTACACCAACCTCTCGCCGGGAACGTACACGCTGCAGGTGAGACTCGTGGACAACGGGGGTGTGGTCAGCGGCGACACGGCTGAACTGAAAATCGTCGTTACCCCACCTTTCTACCGCACTTTCTGGATGTATATGCTCTACGCCATAGCAGCTGCCCTGATCTTCTATTATCTGAGAAAGCTGATGATGCGCCGTCAGCAAGAACGAATCAAAATCGAACGCATACGCCAACAGGCTACCGACGTGAAGCAGCTGAACGAGATGAAGATGCGGTTCTTCACCAATGCCAGCCATGAGCTGCGAACCCCGCTCACGCTCGTCATCTCACCGCTCAAGCAGATGATGGACGAGGAGACGGACACCAATAAAAAAGAAAAACTTCAGTTTGTCCACCGCAATGCCAACAAGCTGCTGATTCTCGTCAATCAGCTCCTCGACCTCCGCAAAATTGAGGTTAACGGAGCCACCCTCATGCTGAAGACCGGAGACATCATCCTCTTCATCAAGGATATATGCGAGGCTTTCCAGGCTTCCATGGGCAACAAGGTGTCGCTCACCTTCTTCTCCCATATAGAAAGACTGGTCATGTCGTTCGACGACGACAAGGTGGGCAAGATAATGAACAACCTCCTGTCGAATGCGTTCAAGTTCACGGAGAACGGCGGAAGGGTGGACGTGTCGGTAAGGACGGTGGACGGACAGACTGGCGGCGTGGACGGAAACGGACAGAAGCTCGAGATCAAGGTGGCGGACACGGGAAAAGGCATCAGCGACACGGACAAACAACATATTTTTGAGCGCTTCTACCAGGCTGACAACCAGGTGGAGAACCCCTTCGGCGGAAGCGGGATTGGACTGAACCTCGTCTATGAATTCGTGAAACTCCATGACGGAGACATCTCCGTGGAGGACAATCCGGGCGGCGGAACCGTGTTTATCGTGCATCTGCCTGTCAGGACTGTGGACCAGCAACCGGCAATACAGACTGAGACAGTCAGTGCGGCTGCCTTGAACGACACAGCTGCCGGGGACACTGCGGCGGCAGAGCAAAATGCCGTGGAGAATGCCGACGGCAGCCGTCCCGTGGTGCTCGTGGTGGACGACAACCCCGACTTCCTCGAGTTCATGAAGGGGCTGCTGGGAAACACTTACCAGGTGCTGACGGCAGAGGACGGAAAGCAGGCGCTGGAGAAGATGGCGGAACAAAAGCCCGACATCATACTCTCCGACGTGATGATGCCCGAGATGGACGGCAACGAGCTGTGCAGGGCGGTGAAAAACAATCCGTCGACCGCACGCATCCCCTTCGTCATGCTTACGGCTCGCATGGCGCAGGAGCAGAAAATCAGTGGGCTGGAAAACGGGGCCGACGACTACATCACCAAGCCGTTCAATCTCGACCTGCTCAACCTCCGCATCGCCAACCTCATCAAATGGAGCCGGAGCGGAGGAAAGACGGAAAAGCTGGAACCCAAGGTGAAGGAACTGGAAATCACGTCGCTCGACGAGAAACTGGTGGCTGACGCCACTGACTATATCGAGAACCACCTGACAGAGGTGGACCTCAACGTGGAGACGCTCTCCTCGGCCATGAGCATGTCCAGGTCATATCTCTACAAACGCATCCTCAGTGTCACCGGGCACACCCCATCGGAGTTCATCCGACTCATCCGACTGAGATATGCCGAGCAGCTGCTGCGCAAAAGCCAGCTCTCCGTCTCGGAAATCACTTATAAAGTGGGATTCCCCAACACCCGGTCGTTCACCAAGTTCTTCAAGGAGATGTATGGGGTGCTTCCATCGCAGTACAAGGATGCACACGGGACATAGAAAAGCGCTGATTTCAACCGCAAAGACTGATTTTTCCTTTAAAAATTGGCTAAGTGAATAAATATGTGTAACTTTGCAAGTTAATTCGGGTGGAAGAAAATCCCGGGGTGAAAATTTAAACCCTCGAAGTTTCGAAGCGTCGAGAAATTGAAGGATCGAGAAATCGAAGAATCGAAGTCTCGAAAGGCCGAAGAATCGAAAAATTGAAGCCTCGAAACCCCGATTTAAAAATAAGAAAAAAGAGAACAATGAAAATATTAATTCTGAACGGCCCGAACCTGAACCTGCTTGGCAAGCGCGAGCCCGGTGTCTACGGCAGCAGGGGATTCGACGACTACTTTGATGAGCTCCGGCAGCGTTATCCTTCACTGGAACTGGAATACTACCAGTCCAACCATGAGGGGGCGCTGATTGACAAGCTCCATGAGGTGGGCTTCAGTTTCGACGGAGTGGTGTTCAATGCCGGAGCATACACACACACGAGCGTGGGGCTGCAGGATGCCATACGCGCCATCAAGACACCCGTGGTGGAGGTCCACATCAGCAATGTGCACCAAAGAGAGGAGTTCCGGCATAAGTCTATGATCTCGTGTGCCTGCAAGGGAGTGATATGTGGGTTCGGCCTCGACTCTTACCGGCTGGCCATTGAAGCTCTGCTGGCGTCATGACATACAATCAGGACAAGGGCGACCTGCTGGAGCAGTACATCATCGACCATATCGACCCTGAAGGACCGTATCTCCACCAGCTTTTCAGGGCCACGAACATACATCTGCTCTACGGAAGAATGGCCAGCGGGCACATGCAGGGAAGGCTGCTGAAGATGCTCGTCACCATGATAAGGCCACACAGAATCCTCGAAATCGGAACTTACAGCGGATATTCCGCGCTCTGCATGGCGGAGGGAATGGACGACGGCGCACTGCTGCACACCATCGAGGTGAACGACGAGCAAGAAGACTTCACAAGACCGTGGATCGAAGGGTCGGCATACGCCGAGCGGATCCGTTTTCACATCGGAGATGCCATCGATGTGATTCCACAGCTCGACGAACGGTTCGACATGGTGTTTATGGATGCCGACAAACGCCATTACTGCGATTATTACCGAATGGTGATGGACTACCTAAACCCCGGTGGATACATCATAGCCGACAACACGCTGTGGGACGGGCATGTGGTGGAACCCGAACACCAACACGATCCGCAGACTCTCGGAATCATGGCGTTCAACGACATGGTAGCGGCCGACAAGCGCGTGGAGAAAGTCATTATCCCCATCCGCGACGGACTGAGCATCATAAGGAAAAAATGAGGCACGGCCATTCCGGAAAACCCGGAAACTCCGGAAATTCTGGACATTCCAGTCTCTCTCTCTTCATTAAACATAAAACTTTCAACATTAAACTAAATTATCATTTGGAAACAACAAGACAAAATAAAATCGCAAGGCTCATCCAGAAGGACCTGAGCAACATCTTCCAGGCACAGACACGCCAGACGCGTGGCATACTGGTAAGCGTGAGTGTGGTGAGAATCAGCCCTGACTTGAGTGTGGCAAAGGCATACCTGAGTATCTTCCCGTCGGCCAAGGCGCAGGAGATACTGCAGAACATCAACGACCATGCCTCGGCCATACGATACGAGATGGGGAAACTGCAAAGGCATCAGCTGCGCATCATACCGGAACTCAAATTCTTCCTCGACGACTCGCTCGACTATCTTGAGAATATCGACAAACTCCTGAACGAGGACAAGGAAAAGAAGGCCGGTAACACGGAGAAACCAGAGAACACCGAGCCTGAACAACCGGAAAATCCTGACACAGAAAAATAGTGAGTTTCCCCTTCCACATAGCACGGCGATACATCATATCGAAGAAATCGCATCACTCCATCAACATCATCTCCGGCATCTCGGTGCTGGGGGTGGTGATTGCTACGGCGGCATTGGTGTGCATTCTCTCCGTGTTCAACGGATTCGAGGGGATGGTGGCCAGTCTCTTTACCACCTTCGACCCGCCTTTGAAAGTGGTGACGGCGGAAGGTAAATACTTTGACTCCAACGATGCCCGGATTGAGAAGGTGAGACATCTGTCCGACGTGAGACTTCCGGTCGATGTGGTGGAGGACAAGGCACTGGTGACGAGCAAGAACGCTCAGCTGATGGTGACGGTGAAGGGAGTGGACGACCATTTCCTGGAAAACGAGGAGTTCAACGACATTCTGGTGGGCAACGGAGTGCTCGACCTGCATGCCGTAGATGTGCAGTATGGTGTCTTCGGAGTGAACGTGCTGACTGCCCTCGGACTGAACATCGACTTCGAAGAGCCTATCCAGGTCTATGCACCGAAAAAAGGCGAGAAAATCAATATCGCCAATCCGATGAACGACTTCAGGCAGGCTGAGCTCTTTTCGCCTCATGTGGCCTTCATGGTGATGCAGTCGAAATACGACTCCAACTATGTCATCACCTCTCTCGACTTTGCGCAGGGACTCTTCGACAAGACCGGGAAACAGACTGCCCTGGAGCTGTACCTCAACGATGACGCCGATGCGAAGGACGTGAAAAAAAAGGTGGAGCAGACCCTGGGGGCAGGATTCAACGTGCTCGACAGATATGAGCAGCAGTCTGACACCTTCAAAATCATGGAGATAGAGAAGCTCATATCCTACGTCTTCCTCACTTTCATTCTCCTTATTGCCAGCTTCAACATTATCGGCTCACTGTCCATGCTCATCATCGATAAACGGGAAGACATAAGGACGCTGCACAACCTCGGTGCCACCAACCGCGACATCTCACGCATATTCCTTCTGGAGGGATGGCTCATCTCGCTCATCGGTGCTTTGCTGGGAATCGCACTGGGAGTGGGGCTTTGCCTGCTGCAGCAGCAATACGGAATTCTGAAGTTCGGAGCGTCGGCTGGAAGCTACATCGTCGATGCATATCCGGTGCAGGTGAAACTGACGGACGTCGTCTTGGTCTTCATCACGGTCTCTGTCATAGGGCTCCTATCCGTGCTCTATCCCGTTCACCATTTTAGTAAAAAACAATTAAAAGCAAGACAATGAAATATTTAATCCGCCTCATATTCTTTTTTGTGCCACTGATAAGCTTCGGGCAGGCATGCGTGTTCTATCCCGAAAGTTATAAGGTCAGCCCGCAGCTCATCGAGTTCGTCAACGGAAAATGTGACGTGACAGTCACGCTCACCATTCCTCCTAAGGAATTCGGCAAGTCAGCCGTATGCGAGATTGTCCCTTATTTCAGGTGGCAGGGAGATGCACAGAAGGGAGATGCTGTCGTGCTGCAGGGTGAGAAGGGCGAAGGGTATGGACGTATCGTAAGCTACAAGAACGGAATGACACTCCCCATGACCATCAGACTGCCTTACAGCAACGGAGTCGAGAGGGCAAAGTGCTTTGTCGACATCACCCCGATACACCATGGAGAACGGAAGGAAACGCATACACTTGAACTCCCGGTGAAGGTGGACCGCAGCTCTTTCCTCGTCTTCGAAACGTCGAAAGATGCCAGCTACTACTGTTTCCGTGGATTCAAGACGGGCAACAAGAAGGCTGACATATTAGTGCGCCAGTCGGAAGAAGCAAAGACGGCCGACGACAGAATCAGCCTTCTCAAACAGGCCATGGCATTGGTGCCAAACAACTTTATGATTTACAACAATTTGGGACTTAATCATCTGGACAAGGGAGAGGTGGACCTGGCCCGCTCTGCTTTCAACCGGGCATACGAGGAAAGCAACGGGATGAATGAAGTGGCTGCTAATCTCTGCCTGCTCACTTTCTCACAGCGTAACCTCAACGACGCAGCCAAATATCTTCAGAAGGCTGAGGGAGCCACGTTCTACAATGAGGCAAAAGGTAATTTCCTCGTTTCTGAAGGCAAGTACGGCAACGCAACGGCTATCATGTCCGGATCCACGTCCAACACCAGCATATTGGCCCATATCCTCAACCAGGAATTCCTCATGGCAGGAAAACTGCTGGAGAAAAAGCCGCACAAGAACGCCATGACATACTATCTGCAGGCTATGCTCGGACTCAAGTCCGACAACCGCCTAATGATGGAAAGCGGACTGAGACAGTTGCGCAAGATTGACGGAAGGCTCTATCGTGCTGCCAAGTCGAGCGACGAGTTCTCGAACAGTCAGGATTTATTCAAAAAGATTGAGCAATGACGGGAAGGCGTGGCATACCATTACTGCTGGCACTGGCGCTGGCAATCACTGCCTGCGGACCTTCGGGCAACCGGTTCAAGATTGAGGGAAGACTCAAAGGCATGCAGCCGGGCGAAATATATATATACAGCCCTCAGGGAAATAACGCAAGATTCGATACGCTGAAGGTGAAGGGCGGCAGTTTCGTGTACGAAGGGACGGCCGACGAGCCGACTCCCTATGTGCTGGTGTTCCAGAACGGACTGGAGCAGGTGGTCTTCGTCGATGGCGGACAGACACTGGAATATTCGGCGGCGGCCAACGACATGAAGAACTATGAGGTGAAAGGAAGCGACGAGAACAAGCTGCTCAACGAGTTCCGTGCCGAGACGGCCTCGATGAC
>OCTX011841771.1_pt1 | contig 10408 bp, 11 predicted proteins | sample 1539691 | NCBI WGS metagenome assembly OCTX01 (sample SAMN02144231, study PRJEB22623) | gut metagenome | biome: sheep rumen | host: Ovis aries | place: New Zealand | reverse complement strand
GGCTCGCTCTGTGGTATCTGTTCAAGCCGTACGAGCCGCGGCTCGGCGGACTTCTCCATGGGATCATCCCGCGGCAGAAGCGCGAAATGGCCGTGTCGCTCGGGAACATGGTCGGGAAGAAGCTGCTCAACCCCGATGCGCTTGTAGAGGAGATGAAGGGCGAGGTGCTGTCGTTCGTGAACGACGCGCGTCGGATGACACAGCTCCGCGACTGGATTCAGCGGTATCTTGTCGAGCACGAAGCCGAGATAGTCGAGTTCGTGTCGCCGTTCGTTGAACGACAGGTCCTTTCCGTGATCGACAGCCTTGCGACGGAGGACACATGGTCGAAGATATGGGACGAGGGGATACTTCCGCGGATCAAGAGCGAGGGGTCGCGTCGGTTCATAGTCGATAAGCTCGTCGAGGCCATTCGCGAAAACGCGGGCGGGATGATCGACGAGGTGCGTGGAGAACTGCGCGCCTTCCTGCGGCAGAAGCTGGAGCAGAAGCTTCCGTTGGGTATGGGCGCGGACATGATCACCGACTATGTCATGGCGAACTTCGCCGACTATGCGAGCATGAAGAGGAAGTTGGACGCATGGCTGATGCGGGAGGCGACCCAGACGATGCTGAGTGAGAAGCTTCTCGCATATGCGGACCAGCTCACCACATGGATGAAGGGCGAGGAGGGGCAGAAGGTGATGAGCGGAATTGTACGGGAGATGAGGGTGCGCGGCAAACGCTACATCGCCGCGTATCTCCGCGAGAACGTGCCGACGCTGATCGATCGCGCGTTCGCGTCCGACATGCTCCGCGAGAGACTCGAGAAGGGCTTGCTGCCGAAGGTCGGCGTTAAAGCCGCCCAGCTCATCGGAGAGAACAAGCAGATGATCCTCGACAAGCTGCGGCTCGAGCAGCGCGTCACGGAAGCGGTGGACGGCATGTCCGTCGCGACGTTCCACCGCACGCTCGACGAGTTCATGTCCGAGAACCTCTGTGCCGTACAGGTGCTGGGCTTCGTCCTTGGCGCGGCTGTCGGCGCTCTCCAGCTGCTGTCGCGGATACGGACCTGAATGGTATGTTGCTTGGTAATAATATCGGCTGCAGTGCTTGTTGGAGTTGTGCATTTGATTAATTATTGGATATGCGAAAGAAACGGGGTTATATGTCCGTATGACATGGCGACTGGCAGGCGCCGTGTGCTAAAAGGAATCTGAGGGGCACAAAGTCGCCTTGGCGGCTACCTTTTGAGAGGGGGATGGTGGTATACTCTGCATCATCGAAAACCCTCAATAAAGGAACATGCCAATGAAAAAGAGATTCCGCAATCCAGCGACGGGAGAGACAATCATACTCGAAGAGGAGGGCGAAGAGTCCGTTCCTACCGGACCCAAGCCTGCAACATCTTCGGGCAGCCGGGAGAATCCAGGAGAGGAGAAGACTGAAACCGCCGAAGACAAGGAGCCAGAGTTCGGGGAGGATGAAGGCGAAAAAACAGGTGACGAGTCTCGTGGTGAGTTTAGAACGCCCTTCGACTTCCTCGACGAAATCGACGGAAAGGATGTCGAGAAGGTCGCGATCGGCGCGGCACTCGGCATCGGCGGGATGCTTGCCCTCCGCGGGCTCTTCTCCTTCATCGCCCGCGACTAGCCGCCGCCCGCGATGACGACTGCTTCCGCCGCGGGAAGTTTTGGAGTTGTGGAGACATCCTCCCATTCTCCAAAACTCCCTGCGGCGAAAGCTATAAACGAGCGACTGGAATATGATATAATATGCCCAGATGTAGGGCCGTTGCACCATCTGGATGATGCGGCTTGGGAATGACGATGAAAGCGAGGACATCATGGCAGAAGAGCACAAGACCGGTATTAGCGAAGATGAGGCCGCCGAGGAGGCGAAGAAGTACTCGCGCAAAGTGAGCGAGGACGATGTCGCCGACATGGTCGGCAAGGAAGACAAGATGAAGGGTTTCTTCAAGAACGTCGAGGTCCTGAAGAAATACTGGGGCGACGTCTGCGACATCTTTGCGCTGCTCAGGGACCGTGTCGCGGGCAGATATACCGAAACCCCGTGGAGCACGATCGCCGCGCTGACGGGAGCGCTGCTGTATGTGCTGACTCCGCTTGACGTGATACCGGATTTCATTCCAATCGCAGGATTTATCGATGACGCTGCCGTTATTGCTGTAGTGCTGAAGCTTTCCGGTGGGGATCTCGCCCGCTATCGTGCATGGCGCAGGGAACAGGAGAACACAGTCGACGTAGGGTGAGCGCGTTCATGAGATTCAAGATTTTCATATCCAGCGTCCAACGCGAATTTGCCGCAGAGCGGCAGATGATAGCGGAGTATGTCCGCAAGGATGCGCTTTTGGGTAAGTTCTTTGATGTGTTTCTGTTTGAGGAAGAACCCGCTTGCGATGTTGAGGCGCGTGATTTGTATCTGCCTGAAGTCGAGAAGTCCGACATCTATCTCGGTATTCTCGGAGCGCAATTCGGCAATGCAGATGCGGAAGGTGTCTCGCCAACAGAACGCGAGTACGATTTGGCGACAATCAAGGGCAAGGAACGCCTTGTCTTTGTGAAGAAATGCGAACGTGATCCACGCGAGGAACGATTCTTGCAGAAGGTGCAATCCGATGTCGTCCGCAAGTCGTTTGAGACGGCCGAAGAACTGCAGCTGGCCGTGTATGCGGCGCTTGTTCGCGTGTTGGAGAATAAGGGCTATATTCGTGTCGCGCCGTTTGATCTGGCTATCGATACGAATCTCACGTTAGCCGATGTCGATGACGCGAAAGTCCGTGATTATCTTGCACGGGCGAGGGAGGCGAAGAAGATTTCCGTTCCGAAAGATGCAGATGCGGCATGGCTGTTGACTAAGCTCGGCATGATTGTCTCGGACGGACGGCTTACCAATGCGGGAGTCCTTTTCTTTGCAAAGCACCCACAGCAGGCGATTGACATCTCGGTTGTCAAATGTCTTCAGTATTGGGGAACGCATGTTGAGCGTCCGATTCCGTCCTATCAGACGTACGAGGACGGCATTATCGGCATGATTGAGTCGGCATTGGCCTTTGTCATGGGGCGCATCGACCGAACCATCGGCATCCCAGATGAGCGCGGACTTGCCGCAGCACAGGACGAACTGCCGCGCATGGCCGTGCGCGAGGCGATTGTCAACGCCGTCTGCCATCGCGATTACGAATCGAACGGGGCCGTTCAGGTGATGCTTTTCCGAGATCGTCTGGAGATAATGAATCCGGGAACGCTCCCACGAGGCTGGACGGCTGCGACATTGCTGACAACGCACGAGTCAGTCGCCCGTAACAAGGTGATTGCCAAAGCGCTTGACTGGGCCGGATATGTCGAGCGTTCCGGTCATGGTACCGAGTTCATCATTGAAAAATGCGAAGCCCAGGGACTTGCAACGCCGCAATACAAGCCAGATTCCGCCATTTTCCACACGATCATCTGGCGGAAAACGACGGAAGCGGAGGAGGGTGAGGCAAGGCCGACTTCACCCATGGGTGGAGTCGGGGACAAGTCAGGGACAAGTCAGGGACAAGTCGAGGGGACAAGTCAGGGACAAGGCATGTCTCTTTTTGAAAGAATAACGTCAATTCTTGCAGACCAAGTGCTTAGTAGTGGAGATATAACAGCTGCGCTGGGCAAAGAATACTATTCGGGTCACTTGCGAAGAATCATTAAGATGTTGTTGTCCGACGGCATCATAGAGTACACCATCCCCGATAAGCCACGCAGCCGCCTGCAGAAATATCGCCTAACAGAAAAAGGCCGCCAAATGTTGGGGCAGAATGAAACACGCAAATAACCGAGAACGACATAGCGACACCAAGTAAACCGATCGTACCATACAGAAGGAGAGGGAGAAATTGAAATGAGACAAGTGGGAAGAGCTGAATACAAAAACGGGTATGCCGACGTGTACGACGCACGCGGCGTGCTGCTGACGCGGCAGAACTGCGACGGACTCGTCGGCTACGGTCCGGAGGGCTTTGTCGTGATGCGCGGCAACTGCTACTGGGCGCATCGCGCCAACGGCACGAACGTGCCGCCGCCGATGACGTCGTACAACTTCGAGCAGAAGAAATGGGAAATGCACGACACCTTTCTCAGGGTGATGTGCTGACCGATAGTGCTCTAATCAACGCACACACCTCGCGGATGGTTTTGTTGGCAGATTTTCGCAGAAAAACTGGACATAAACCACAAAGGAAAAGGAACAAAGCATGACAGATACATCAAAAGATGCAGTTGTTGACATGATTGCAACAACTGTCAAGAAATTCATAGACAAGCCTGACAGCCTGTGTGATGAAGACTGGGCTATGCAGGAGCTTGGTGATAATGATGAGGCAAAAGCGGATGCCAGGGACATTTGTGCTGCCATTAAGGATTACGCACAGATGAAGTCTGACTACAAGGCAGCGAGAGCAAAGGGTAAAAGCAGCGCGGCGTTTATTGCGCAAAAGAAAGCGGAGGTGGCACAATGACTATCCAGGAAGCAATGAAGGCTGTCCAGGAAAGAGGCTTGGACGAAACAGTTAAGTTTGCAGAGAGTGTTTATGAGGGGGCGGTGGAGGCTGAATCCAATGGTCTCGACTTTGATAAAGAACTTTCGGCTTATGTAGATAGACAACTTGACGAACAAGTCGGTAATGAAAAAGGTCTTGCTGTTCCAATCGCGGTTGGAGCAGTAAAGGCCGCGCGAGCGGGGTGCTTTGGCAAGGAAGCGAAGTCCGTTTCTGCATACGAAGTGGCGGTCAAGGCCTGTGAACATGTGGATAGGCTCAAGACGCTCAAGCGACTCGGGGAAAATAAGATAACGGAAGAGGAAGCTGCAGAAGAGGCGTCGGAATCGGCATGTGTGGCGGTATGTACCATGCTTGGCAAACACACTGGAGGTGCAATTGGTTCTCTGTTCGGAGAAAAAGGAGAGAAACTTGGCGAGGAGATTGGAAAGAAAGTTGGCAAATTCGTTGGCTGCACTGTTGGCAAAGTCGTCCGCAATGTCATCGTTGAAGGTTCAAAAGCAATCGCGAACTATGTCAAGAATACGGTAGGTAGTTTTGTTCAAGCCGCCGGCAGGGTATTTACCAGTATTTTCGGATGATTGACGATAAAATCTTAAAGGAGAAACTATGAAACTCAAACGCATGCGGTTTAACCTCCGCTTCCCCGATCCAAGGGGGAGCGATAGTTTCGTCACTGTCCATTCCGTCAAAGAGCTTCGGGATTGTCTTGAGGACCGTATGATTGCATTTGATGATCTGATAGACTATTTCAGGAATGGTCAGTTGCATCGGTGGTTGGAATGTCAGGATGCAGAGGAAGCGCATCGAGCCGAAAAGATTAAAAGGCTGTTCGAGGACAGCCGTGGTAAAGCCGTAGCAGACTTCGCTGCACCGCTTCTTACGGCGCTTGACATGGAGACCGACAAGGAGATGGTGGATGCCTTTGTTCGCGACTACGTTATAAGCCCGGAAAAAATGTTGCAGGATAAGATGGGGGCGCGTAAGTGTATTGATGCTCATAAAACAAAAGTCTTAGACGTGATTGATGAATTTAAAAAGCACAAGCAGAGGCTGCTCGGGATGAAAGGGGACCTGAAGGCCCTTCGAAAGTACATAGCGCAAATGCTTAAGATATATGGTGGGCTGTCAATGCTTGAAGAGTTTTATTTTATAAAATTCTTGAAGCAGGAATGTCCATTGGGTGCATTAGCATTGCTGACATTGCCGGAAGGACAGAAATACAAGAATGATTTTCCCGACGTGTTTAAAAGATTTGTAGTTGTTAAATTTCTCAATAATGAGCCGACGTTAGTCCTTAATGAGAACATTAAGTTAGAGAAAAATCATTCTTATCTACTATCTGGTGACGATGCCCCCATTAAAGTTTACAGAAAAGCTACGAAGCGCAAGTCTTGGGAGCCCATTGTGAAAGATGGAACGAAAAAAGTTCTTCTGCTTTGGGATCTTGAATATGTTGTTAGCGACTTTGGTGTTGATAAGGAGGAAGGTCAGTTCACAGGCGATAAGTTGAACGGCAGCTATCATGTTTTCAATGGGTTGGATGTCTGGTCGGAAGATTTAACATCTTCGTTTCAGCGGCCTTTCTTGGCCTATATGGAGGTGCCGAACGATGGCGAATAGAAAAGCTCAGGAGTTGCGGGATCTGCTTGACTCGTTCCGTCCGATTCTTTATATCAATGACTTCGATTTCCATGCCGTTGATGAGCTTATTCGTGAAGCGGTCAACGACGAGAATTGCGTTGTCGAGTACAATAACGGCAAGGGCGCAGTGCATTTTAAGACAAAAATGCCGCGCCATGAATGTGCACTCGAACAGCCTTGTTCGGCAAAGTTGGCTAAATTTCTTGATGAGTATATAAGCGATTTGCCGAAGCGAAAAGTTCTTGTCCTGAAAGATGTTCATGGCGAAATCGGATTGCCGGAAATCATTGCGCGGTTTAAACTGATTGCAGAGAGGACCATGCACATCCCAGATTACTGGGTTCCTGTAATTATTGTGTCCACTGTATTGACGATTCCCCCAGAGTTGGACAAACTAATTACCGTTTTTGACATGGAATATCCTTCTCGTGAGAAGGTGGAAGACATAATAAAAGACTATGCGAAGAACTATGAATTCCAGATTGACGAGAGGACTCTCAAAGAACTTTCTCTTGCGTTCAATGGGTTGAGCGACTTTGAGATTTGCCAGATATTGAACTTGGCCTATCAAAATGGCGGCTCTGTAACGAAAGAAGACATACCTCTCATTCTTAAAGAAAAAGAGCAAGCAATCCGAAAGGGAGGACTCCTTGAGGCAGTTGTCACGGAACTCAAGGTGGAGTCTATCGGCGGACTCAAAATGCTGAAGGAGTATTTGAACAGAAAGGCAATCATCTTCAAGAATCTTGCAACGGCCTTGGAGGCTGGTGTGGACATGCCCAAGGGCGTCCTCATAGTGGGGTTGCCGGGGTGCGGGAAGAGTCTTGCCGCGAAGGTGTCCGCAAAAATGTTCAACGTGCCTCTTTTCCGTTTGGATATTGGACGCTTGATGGGGAAGTATGTCGGCGAGAGCGAGGAGAATCTTCGACGGGCCATCCGCCAGGCCGAGGCGGCGGCACCATGCGTATTGTGGATAGACGAGATTGAAAAGGCGTTCGCAGGTCTGGGAAGGTCAGGGGGCGATGGCGGCATTACGACGCGTCTTTTTGGTCATTTTCTTACATGGTTGCAGGAGAAGAGTTCAACCGTCTATGTTGTTGCGACGGCAAATGACATAACGGGTCTGCCTCCGGAATTTCTGCGCAAGGGACGGTTTGACGAAATCTTCTCGGTAAAGCTCCCTTCGGATGTAGAGAGACGCCAAATTTTCGAAATACAACTCAAGAAGCGCAAGCAGAATCCCAAAAAGCAAGGGCTTGACATCGATGAGCTTGTTCACAAGACGGCAGGTGAAAAGGGCATCGCCGAGTATTCTGGGGCGGATATAGAATCAATTGTCAAGATGGCTGTAGAGAGCGCATTTATTCGGGGAGATCGAGAAGGCAAGGAATGTCAATCGAAAGTCACGCAGCAAGACCTCTTGGATGCCATTGAGGAAACTACGCCGATTCGTCGGACGATGAAGGAGAAGATTGAGCTTCAGGAAAAGAGCATCGGAAGATTTCAGATTGTCGACGCTTCAAAAGCATGAGTATGTTGTCAGGCAGGGTGCGGGCCGCCCGGTGGTCGGCCCCTACCATAGCCCGGTGGTAAGACCCTATCTGAGAATCGGGCGGGAAAGATACTGAATGGCGAAAGTCGCCTTGGCGGCTACCTTTTGAGAGGGAGATGATGCTATAATCGGCCTCATTGTAAACCCTCGAAAAAGGAAATGGCAAGGTGAATAAGAAGTATCTCGGTCCGGTTGTGCTGATGCTTGCGGCGGTTGCGGGGCTCGCGGCGATGGGGCTTGTGTTCTGCTGGTGCTGCCCAGATAGACTGCATGATGTCGGCGGCGTTGCCTCTCGCTGGTGTTTCAAACGCCAGATTGTATGGAACATTGCTGGCGTTAGTGCAGCGTTGCTGGCTGTGGCTGCGGGATGGAAACGATTGCTGAAGGCGGCGCCGTTCCTTTTCGCAGGCTGGGTTGCGCTCTGGATGTTTGCGTACTCGCAGCCCGCGGTCGAGGGGTCGTGCGCCTATGTGCGTATCGGACCGGTCGCGCTGGGCGTCTGGTCTCTGTTCCCTGTCGCGCTTGCCATGCTCGCGGCATGGCTTCGCGAGCGGTATCTGGTTGGCGGAAGGAAATTTCTGTGCGGTTTCTGCGCGGGTGCCATTCTGGCAGTAGTGCTGAGCGTTGCTGCGAGTCCGGATCGGATCGCCAGAGTCAATTCGTTCTTTGGGGGAGAACCCTGCCAGGAGATGTCCGCGTCCGAATGCATGCGCGGATTCGTCCAGCATCAGACGCGCGAGGCGTTCGCGCAGGCCCATTGGTTTTCCTCATGCGAGAATGAAATACTGAACTCACTGCCCGAGGCGATGTCGTATTCCATGCCTGCGTCGTCCGCCGTCGTGTTCGGCAAGTGGTTCATTGCGCTCGCCTGGACGCTTGCTTCGGTTCTCGTTCTTGCGCTTGCGTGGTTCTGGAGGAGGGCAAGCGACGTTGCCATGCGGACGTTCATCGCGTTTGCCGGATTGGGATTCGTCGTTCCGTTCTTGCTGGGGCATGGCGAATGTCTTGGTATCGCGCCAATGGTGTATGCAGTCATCCCGCTTGTTTCGTATGACGCCGCCGCAGTGCTGGCCTCGTGGTTCGCTGCGGGGATTCTTGTCTCGATGACATCTTGCGTGGACTCGTCTGCCGACAACAATTGACAGCATGTCAAGATTCCTGGTATCGGGATCTGCCGTTCGTTTTCCGGTGGAGATTCCCTTGGCGCGAAAGACAATTCGGCGCGGAGTGCGCAGATGATTTCAAGGAGAAACAAAAAAATCCAAAATTTCCCCTTGCGCTTTTCTGAAAAATGATGTATCATTCTCAATAGAAACCGCGGATGTTGCGGTCGCTCGACCGCGCCGACGGTTTCTGAACAAAAAAAGGATCAAGAAATGGCTACTGCAAAGAAGGCCCCTGCGAAGAAGGCGTGCTGCGCCAAGAAGGCGTGCTGCGCTAAGAAGGCTGCCCCTGCGAAGAAGGCGGCTCCGGCAAAGAAGGCGGCGCCCGCCAAGAAGGCGGCTCCGGCGAAGAAGGTCGTTGCGAAGAAGGCTCCTGCGAAGAAGGCGCCGGCCAAGAAGGCTCCCGCGAAGAAGCCTGCGAAGAAGGCGAAGTAAGACGATGCGGTTCTCTGTACCGCACTGCGGCGCTTGGGGTTCGAAAAGCCCCAGGCGCCTTTTTTCTGCCCGCGCAGATTTGGTATAATACGCGCAATGGATAATGCGAGAGAGTGGTACGTGAAGACCGCGGACGGAAACGTCTACGGTCCGGCAGACGTCGCGTCTCTCGTGAAGTGGGCGGAGGACGGACGCATCGACTACTCCGTCTCGATCTCGAAGGACCGCGTCTCGTGGTCGCCCGCGCATCTCATGCATGAGCTCGCGATGGACTGGCTCATCGAAGTTGAGCCAGGCCGAGTGGCGGGTCCGTACAACAGGCGCTACCTCATAGCTTCGCATCGTGAAGGTGCTTTCCCTCCTGAAACACGAATCTACCGTCGCCATGAATTTGCGGTTGATGTCGATCCGTCTCCGCGCGTGATGGAGAAAGTGGTCGAGAAGATCGTCGAGAAGAAGGTTGAGGTCCCGGTAGAGAAGATCGTCGAGAAGCGAGTCGAGGTTCCCGTAGATCGCATCGTCGAGAAGATCATCGAGAAGAAAGTTGAAGTCCCAGTCGAGAAGATCGTTCTCAAGGAAGTGCCAGTCGAGAAGATCGTCGAGAAGATCGTAGAGAAGCGTGTCGAGGTTCCTGTAGATCGCATCGTCGAGAAGATCGTCGAGAAGCGAGTCGAGGTTCCTGTCGAGAAGATCGTCGTCAAGGAAGTGCCAGTCGAGAAGATCGTCGAGAAGCGAGTCGAGGTTCCTGTCGAGAAGATTGTCGTCAAGGAAGTGCCTGTCGAGAAGATTGTGGAGAAGATCGTCGAGAAGCGAGTCGAAGTGCCGGTCGAGAAGATCGTTGAGAAGATCGTGGAAGTCGAGCGTCCCGTCGAGGCTGAGGTCGTAGAGGCCGAGGTCGTCGAGCCGACGGACGCGGCGCCTCCGCCGCGGAAGGGCGGGATCTTCGGCGGCGCGGACCGCTCGCGCCTCGCCGCGCTCGAGGAGGCGGCGCGCCGCGAACTCGCGGCGGCGGGCAGGGGACATTTCGGATTTTTCGGGAGGAAATGAAAATGAGCCAGTGGTACCTTAGAACGCAGGACGAGA
>OCTX012263445.1_pt1 | contig 10409 bp, 9 predicted proteins | sample 1539691 | NCBI WGS metagenome assembly OCTX01 (sample SAMN02144231, study PRJEB22623) | gut metagenome | biome: sheep rumen | host: Ovis aries | place: New Zealand | reverse complement strand
CCCACCCGCCTCTTTAGCTCAGTTGGCCAGAGCACGTGATTTGTAATCTCGGGGTCGTTGGTTCGAATCCGACAAGAGGCTCAAGAAAAAACCTTCCTTTGTCAGCGAAAGCTTGCTTTCAGAAGACAAAGGAAGGTTTTTTCTTGATGGCCTGCCCGCGGCAGGCTATCGGATATCTAATCCGACAAGAGCCGCGAAAGCTTGCTTTCAGAAGACAAATAAGTGTATTTTCTTGATGGCCTGCCCGCGGCAGGAGCCAACGGTATCTTCTTTATATATAATAAGGTATATAGATAGAATATGTCGGATGAGTCGATGACTGACAATATTTCAGTATCTTTGTGCCAAAATGTGCCCGCTTGTCAGTTTGGCACACTCTTTGCTTAGTGGAGGGTAGAAATTCAATAACAACTTAAAATATTTTGATTATGAAGATTCAACCATTAGCAGACAGAGTTCTGATTCTCCCGGCAGCAGCCGAGGAGAAGATCGGCGGTATCATCATTCCTGATACAGCCAAGGAAAAACCATTGCGCGGTAAAGTGGTTGCCACCGGCAAAGGAACAAAAGACGAGGAAATGATCTTGAAAGAGGGTGACGAGGTGCTCTATGGCAAGTATGCCGGAACCGAACTGGAGTTCGACGGAGAGAAGTACCTGATGATGCGCCAGAGTGATGTGCTCGCAGTGCTTCAATAGAATTGAAGAATTGAAGAATTGAAGAATTTAAAAACTAAAGAATTATGGCAAAAGATATTAAATTCAATATGGACGCCCGCGATCTGCTCAAAAACGGAGTGGATCAGCTGGCCAATGCAGTGAAGGTAACTCTCGGTCCGAAGGGCCGTAACGTGATTATCGAGAAGAAGTTCGGTGCTCCCCAGATCACCAAGGACGGTGTGACCGTTGCCAAGGAAGTGGAGCTCGAGGACAAGTTCGAGAATACAGGTGCACAGCTCCTGAAGAGCGTGGCCTCCAAAACAGGTGACGATGCCGGTGACGGAACTACTACCGCTACCATCCTGGCACAGAGTATCATCAACGTAGGACTGAAGAACGTGACTGCCGGTGCCAATCCTATGGATCTGAAGCGTGGTATCGACAAGGCTGTGAAGGCCGTTGTTGACTATATCCAGGCCAATGCCGAGAAGGTTGATGACAACTACGACAAGATCGAGCAGGTGGCTACCGTCAGTGCCAACAACGATCCGGAAATCGGTAAGCTGCTCGCAGAGGCATTCCGCAAGGTGTCCAAGGACGGCGTGATCACCATCGAGGAGAGCAAGAGCCGCGACACCCATATCGGTGTGGTGGAAGGTATGCAGTTCGACCGCGGTTACCTGTCTGGCTATTTCATGACCGATGCCGATAAGATGGAGTGCGTGATGGATCATCCGCGTATCCTGATCTATGATAAGAAGATCTCTAACCTGAAGGACCTGATGCCAGTACTGCAGCCCGCAGCAGAGCAGGGCATGCCGTTGCTGATCATTGCTGAGGATGTGGATTCCGAGGCACTGACCACCTTGGTGGTGAACCGTCTGCGTGCCGGTCTGAAGGTATGTGCCGTGAAGGCTCCTGGCTTCGGCGACCGTCGTAAGGCTATGCTCGAGGATATCGCCGTGCTGACTGGCGGTCTGGTAATCAGCGAGGAGAAGGGTCTGAAGCTGGAGCAGGCTACCCTCGATATGTTAGGAACCTGCGACAAAGTGACGATCTCGAAGGATAACACCACCATCGTGAACGGTGCCGGACAGAAAGAGGCTATCGCCGACCGTGTGGCTCAGATCAAGAAGGAGATTGAGAATACCACCAGCTCTTACGACAAAGAGAAGCTGCAGGAGCGTCTGGCTAAGCTGGCCGGCGGTGTGGCTGTGCTCTATGTAGGTGCTAACAGCGAGGTGGAGATGAAAGAGAAGAAGGATCGCGTTGACGATGCTCTCTGCGCTACTCGTGCCGCCATCGAGGAAGGTGTGGTTGCCGGCGGTGGTACCACTTACATCCGTGCCATCGAGGCAGTGAAGGCCGTGAAGGGTGAGAATGCCGACGAGGAGACGGGTATCAAGATTGTGGAGCGCGCCATCGAGGAGCCGCTGCGACAGATCGCTGTCAATGGCGGTGCTGAAGGTGCCGTGGTTGTCCAGAAGGTTCGCGAAGGCAAAGGTGACTTCGGTTACAATGCCCGTACCGATGTCTATGAGGATCTGCGCGAGGCTGGTGTGATCGATCCTGCCAAGGTGGCTCGTGTGGCTCTGGAGAATGCCGCATCCATCGCCGGAATGTTCCTCACCACCGAATGTCTCATCGTTGATAAGCCTGAAGAGCATCCAGCCATGCCGATGGGCGGTGCACCGGGAATGGGTGGAATGATGTAAAATGACAACTCAACATAACAAAAAAGGAGGCAGATGATTATCATCTGTCTCTTTTTCATTATCATTTGTAACATTGGGGCAAAAAAATACCAATAAAATTTGCGGGGAATGAGAAAACTCGTTAACTTTGCAAACGAAAAATGATAATAGTATCGGTGAAGACCGAACAAAGATATTTTTTTGATTTGTTTTAGTAGATTAGTTTTTAAGTAGTTTGTTTTTTGAAAATCGGGCGTCGTGATGACATCCGATTTTTTTTATTCTCCCGTTCGGAAAAGCACAAATATATTTGGCTTTTTACTCACTTAATTGTACCTTTGCATGAGAAATCAAAGGATAGCTATGCAGAGACTGATTGCATTGTATAAAAGGTGGAGTGGGGAAGAACCACTGCATACCGAGAAACTACCCGGAGCAGGTAGTAACAGGGCGTATTACCGCATCACAGACAAGGATGGACATACCGTGGTGGGTGTCGTCGGCACCAGTCGCGACGAAGATCATGCCTTCCTGTATCTGGCAGACCATTTTGCCAAGCGCAAGCTTCCCGTACCCCGGGTGCTCGCTGTCGATGATGATGAGCTGCGTTACATCCAGGAGGATCTGGGGAGTGTGTCGCTCTTTGATGTGATACGTGGAGGACGGGAAGCTGGCGGCCGCTATAATCAGAGAGAAAAGGAACTGCTGAAGAAAGTGGTGCGCGAACTCCCGAATATCCAAATACGAGGGGCACGCGGTCTTGATTGGAGTAATTGTTATCCACAGCCGGAGTTCGATGCTGAGAGTGTGCTCTTCGACCTGAACTATTTCAAATACTGTTTCCTGAAGCCTACCGACCTCGATTTCCATGAGCTGAAGCTGGAAGCCAACTTCCGTCTTCTGGCAAAGGACTTGACGGCGGAGGCATGCGATGCCTTCCTGTATCGTGACTTCCAGGCACGGAACGTGATGCTTCGTCCTGTAGCCGATGGGGGCTATGCTCCCTATTTCATAGATTTCCAGGGGGGAAGGAAAGGCCCCTACTATTATGATCTTGCATCGTTCTTGTGGCAGGCCTCTGCCAAATACCCGAACAAGCTGCGACGCGAACTGATCTATGAGTACTACCATTCGCTCAGTAACTACATCGAAGTACCCTCCAAACGGCATTTCGTGAACCGTCTGTCGCTCTTTGTGTTGTTCCGTACCTTACAGGTGCTGGGAGCCTATGGATTCAGGGGATACTTCGAACGGAAGAAACATTTTATTGACAGCATTCCACCTGCCATCCAGAATCTCCGTGAACTGGTAGGCATGGGTGGACAAGGTGCCCAGCCATCGCCCCTCACCACTCATCTCTGTGAACAATACCCTTATCTGATGGATATGCTAAGGCGTCTGACGGAGTTGCCGCAGTTCGCTCAGATAGAGGAACCGGCACTGAACCGCGCCGATGGCTATAGGATCACGGAGTCGAATGTGTACCAGGCGCATCCGATGGATGGTCCTGCCACCTATTCCAAATATGACAACAAAGGACCGCTGGTGGTGAGGGTGTTCAGTTTCTCATACCGGAAGGGAATCCCTGAGGATGAGAGTGGGAATGGGGGAGGGTATGTCTTCGACTGCCGGAGCACTCACAACCCTGGGCGCTATGAACCCTATAAAAAACTCACAGGACTGGATGAGCCTGTGATCCGCTTCCTGGAGGATGACGGTGAGATCCTGACATTCCTCGACAGCGTGTACAAACTGGCCGATGCCCATGTGGCACGCTATATCCAGCGCGGCTTCACTTCCCTGATGTTCTCTTTTGGATGCACGGGAGGTCAGCACAGGTCGGTATATAGTGCCCAGCATCTGGCTGAGTACCTGAATCGTAAATATGGCGTGGAGGTGCGTATCTGTCATCGTGAGCAGAACATACAGCAGGTGCTGCCTGCTAAGCCATAGCTTCGTCAACAGTTGCTTGGGGTGATTGTCAGGGATAATCACTCGTTTTTTTTCAATTGGGAATAGTAAAAGAAGAAAGAGGAATAGGGACGTAAAAGGATCTCTATTCGTTAATTATTGTTATATTGTTTGTTATTTATAGTACTTTGTATTGCATAGTACCAAGTTTTTGCCTATATTTGCACCCGAAACTAGATTCTTCTCATTATCTCCTTCTTAAGATGGAGAAATAGAGGACTAAAAGAATAAAGTATGAACATAGAAAATGCAAAGTCACAGATGCGTAAGGGAATGCTGGAGTATTGCGTACTACTCCTGTTGAAGAACCATCCCTCGTATGCCAGCGACATCATCCAGCAGTTAAAAGCTGCGGAGCTGCTGGTGGTGGAGGGAACGCTCTATCCCTTGCTCACCCGACTCAAAAACGACGGTCTGTTACGCTACGAATGGCAGGAATCCACACAGGGTCCGCCACGGAAATATTATGCACTAAGCGAAAAAGGCAAAGAGTTTCTCGAAGGACTCGATGGAGCCTGGGCGGAACTCGCCAATACAGTGAACTATCTCAAGAACAATTACCTTATTAATAATCAAGAAGAAGTATGAAAAAGAATATTACCATTAACCTCTGCGGTCGCCTCTTCCAGATAGATGAGGATGCCTATGAGGTGTTACAAAAGTATATCGAGTCGCTGCGCAGTTATTTTGGTCGGCAGGAGGGTGGTGACGAGATCGCTGATGACATTGAGGCCCGTATAGCGGAGTTGTTCGACGAATTGCGGCAGCAGGGTGTCGAGGCGATCACGATCGATCATGTAAAAGATATCATCACGCGTATTGGAAAACCGGAGCAGCTGGCTGGCGGTGGTGATGACGATAACCCTAACAATAACGTTAACAGTGGACATAAATATGACTCTTTCCATTCTGCTGCCGAGGGTATCCGTGAGGAGGTCAGGTCAAGGACTGCTGGCAAGAAACTCTACCGCAATCCCAAGGACAAGATGCTGGCAGGTGTGCTTTCTGGTTTGGCTGCCTACACAAATACTGATCCAGCAGTGTGGCGTCTGGCCACCGTTTTACTCTTTTTGTTCTATGGCTTTGGACTGTTGGTGTATATCGTACTGGCCATTATCTTGCCTGAAGCCAGAACACCGGAACAACTGCTGCAGATGGAAGGTAGGGACGTGACACCACAGAATCTGGCCGATGTGGTGGTTGACAAGGATAAGCCTTACGAGGAGCGTCCCAGTGTGCTGCGCAATCTTTTATCCATTCTGCTGAAGATATTTGTGGGTATTTTTGTGGGTATTGCCGTTGTCTGCGGACTGGCACTCTTGGTTTGTCTGTTGCTCGTCGTCATTTCCATGGTGATTGTGTTCACTGTTCCTGCGGCCACAAGGATGAGTCTGCCTTTCGACATCGGTTACCTGAACCTGCCTGAACTATTTGCCGTTCATCCCTGGATCGTGATAGCCTTTATCGCCAGTTTGCTGCTGGTATTCTTCATTCCTCTCTATGCCATTGGTCACATGTTACTCTCAAAATCGGGGAAGACACAGCCCATGGGTACCGGTCAGCGCATCGTCTGGATAGTTCTCTGGATTGCTGCTTTGTGCTGTATGATACCTTCGTTTATCTGGATAAACGAGAAAGCGTCGGAGCATTATCAGGCTGAATATGCAAAAAACCATGCCTATCAGGGTGTGCTGATGAGTGATGAGGACAAGGATTTCCTGCGGCAAGGCGGATGGAAACTGTTGAAACACGACAACTGTGCTCATTATACCTATAGTGGTGACTACTACAATGGAGACACTAGCGTCAGATACCTCGATGCATGGGATGAGAACTGCAAGGAGGTATTCCAGGCGGAGCGCAAAGAGGCTGTGGAGCCCGGTATCTATAAACTGAGCTGCATTGCCAGGGCGGAAGGACCGGGACCGTGTATCTATGCCATCGGTGATGACAAGCACCTCATGCAGATTCCTGTCTATGGTGACAAAGGTGGGGAACTCGCCGCACAGATCCGCCAACTGCAGTCGGATAGCTTGTCTGCAACCGATACCCCTTCGGGAAAGCATGTTACCCACCGTGTGCAAATGAATGTGATGGGAATCAAATTCGAGGTCAATCATGACGATGAATTGAAGATCAATGATGAAGTGGTGGATCAGTATCGTGTCAAGCAAGGCATGGGGTGGTCGGTCGTTACCATCGACAATATCGTTGTCAAGGGCGACTCGATAGCCTATGGTGTCTCTACAGACAAGTCCTTTACTGGCAGACCCTGTCAGGCCAAATGGTTCTCAGCCACTGACTTCAAACTGACGCGTACAGGTGATTTGCCATAGGTCGTGATAGACACACAAAAGTTTATGTTACGATAATAATAGGTAATATGTGGGATTTTTCGTATCTTTGCAGGCAGTATGAAATGAGGCACGGTGTGTCTTACGTCAATGAAATAGATGACTGACAAATAATATGAAAATGAAAAAGACCTTATTATCCGTTTTGTTACTCGGCTGTGCCCTGTGTATGGATGCACAGCCAGCAGGGGGCTTCGGTGGTTTCCAGATGCCTCAGGTAAAGTTAGAAACCTCTCAGCAGTGGAAGGATGTGAACTATGCCGGTGACGACCAGGCTTATCACACCTGCGACATTTATCTCCCCAAGCAGGAGAAGGCCAGCTATCCCGTGGTGATTCATATCTACGGTAGTGCATGGTTCAGCAATAACAGCAAAGGGGCTGCCGACCTCGGCACCATCGTCAAGGCATTGCTGGATGCCGGTTATGCCGTGGTCTGTCCTAACCACCGTTCAAGCATGGATGCCAAGTGGCCCGCACAGATCCATGACATCCGTGCCGTGATCCGTTTTGTGCGTGGTGAGGCTGCGAAATATAAGTTCGACACCTCGTTTATCGCCACCTCGGGTTTCTCTTCTGGTGGTCATCTCTCTTCTACTGCCGCCACCACCAGTGGCTTGAAGCAGACGAAGGTGGGTACTGTGGATATCGATCTGGAAGGTAAGGTGGGTAACTACCTCAATGAGAGCAGCAGTGTGAATGCCGCCTGTGATTGGTCGGGTCCTGTTGATCTGACGGCAATGGACTGTGGGGAGTCGATGAAGATGGGAGAGAACAGTCCTGAGGACGTGCTGCTCAACTCGAAGCTCTCGAAGGAACCTGATAAGTATAAGAGTCTGAGTGCTACGAACTATGTTGATAAGAACGACCCTCCCATCATCATCTTCCATGGTGAGAAGGACAATGTGGTGCCCTGCTGTCAGGGTAAACAGTTCTATGAGCTGCTGAAGGCTGCTGGTGTGAAGACCGAGGCCACCTTTGTTCCTGAGGGCGGTCATGGCATGGGAATGTATTCCGAGGAGAACCTCCAGAAGATGGTGAACTTCCTCAATGCCGCAAGGGTAGGGAAGTCACGTATCGTCGAGGATGGCGGAACTGGTCCTTACAAGGTGATCATGAAAGAGGAGAGCGGACTGTCTGCCCATACGGTTTTCGTGCCACAGGATCTCTCGAAGTTCAGTCAGAAGAATGCACTGCCCGTCTTGGTATGGGGTAACGGTGCCTGTACCAACTCTCCTTGGGAGCACTATAAGTTCTTGAACGAGATTGCCTCATACGGCTTCATCGTGGTGGCAACTGGTTATATCCCCATGGATGAACAACCGTATCGCGGTCCGATGTCAACCACCGAGCAGCAGATTGAGAGTATCGACTGGGTGATGGCTCAGAACAGCAATCCGCAGTCTCCCTATTACCAGAAGATCGATGTGAAGAATATTTGTGTGGCGGGTATGTCATGCGGTGGCTTGCAGACGCTCTTCAACTGTGCCGATCCGCGCATCTCCTTGCTGATGATCTGTAACAGCGGACTCTTCAACAGACAGAATGCAGGTCAGGCTGTGGGTGGAATGCCCATGCCACCGAAGGAGAAGTTGAACGAAATCCACACACCTATTATGTATTTACTGGGTGGCAAGACAGATATCGCCTATGAGAACGGCATGGATGACTTCCATCGTATTGCCCATGTTCCTGCCTGTGCCGCAAACTTCCCAGTAGGCCATGGAGGAACCTACCGTGAACCTCATGGTGGAGAGTTCACCGTCGTTGCTCTTGCTTGGCTGCAATGGCAGATGAAAGGTGACAAGGAAGCCGCCAAGATGTTCAAGGGAAAGAACAACCTGCTGTCGAAGCGCAAGGACTGGACGCTTGAGAAGAATGCCAAGTTCGAGTCATTGAAATGATGTTGCTACTTGCTGCCAGCAACAGTTTCTGCCGCAACAGACAGATCATAAAACAAGCCCCTGCCTTCTTAATGAGCAGGGGCTTATTTGCTGATTATAGATTTTTTTCAAAAAAAGTTCAGGGAGATGCGGGATATTTTCTTGAACCTGTCGTATAACAAGTAGAAGTGAACGAGCAGCGAGTGCAGAGCCAAGCTTGCTTGAGCAATGCCGAGTCGCGAGTGAAGAAGACGAAGTCAATGTGAAACAGAATACGAGTGCTCTAACAGAGACAGAAATCATAAAAGCCGTCCGCAAGGGACGACATGAGGGACAGACGGAAATGGTCGGTCGCTATGCGGAGCGTGTCTTCGCCATGGTCGTCAGACAGGTGAACGATGTGATGGACGCTCAGGAACTGACACAGGATACTTTCCTCCGCGCCTTCAGTCATATAGACAGCTATGATGCCCAAAAGGCTTCGCTCTCTACTTGGCTCTGCCGTATAGCCTACCGTCTGACACTCGACTTCCTGAAACGCCGACGGCCACAGATCATATCCATGGAGGATAGTAAGGTATGGCAGACGGATATCAGTGACGAACAACTGGAGGAGGAACTCTCCACAGGTCGCGAGGAACGCATCATGCGACTGGAGCAGATGATGGACGAACTGCCCGACGATGAGCGGATACTCCTCACACTCTATTACTTCGAGGACCTCCCTCTGACGGAGATTACCTACATCATGGGTGTCGAAGCCAAACCATTGGCAAACCGATTGTATCGAATACGTAAGAAACTCTATAAGAAATTGAAAGAAGATGACAGATAAATATAAAGATACCGATCTGCGCGAGGCACTACGGCGTAAATATGCCGATACACCGAAACTGCCTGCGGACTTTATGAAGGGGGCTCTCCCACAACCCCTTCCCAGTAGGGAGGGGAGAACCAGAATCCTTCGATGGATGGCCGCAGCTGCTTGTCTGCTGTTGATCTGTGGCGTAGGTGTGACGCTGCTGCACAAAGAAGACGTGACAAAACCAGAGCAGATAGTTGCTCAGCAGACGAAGTCCAAGCCAATTCCTACGACGGATACTCACAGTCGCCGAATTACAAATCCAGCTGAACAGGAGAATGTAAGCATCGTCCATCCATCTACGCCAGGAGGAACATCTGTCGTTGCGTCCGCAGGCACTCCCCTCCCATCAAGGGGAGGGGCAGAGGTGGGGTCTGTAATGCCAACCGCTCCAACTCCATCGGATGAAAACCTCCACTATGCTGCCTACTCGTCAAAAGACGACTCCACCTATCAGGACCCGGCCCGCGTGGATGAGTTTATAGAAAAGATGGCATCCTACCACAATATAAAGGAGGGTGAACTGAAGTGCGCTACGGCAAACGACAGCAATGTCGTCTCGAGGGTTTATGTCTTCCCCGACAAAAAGGAAGTCGACGTCTTCGGACGGCTGCTGCAAGTGGCCTGCTGGTATAGCGACGAGACGCCCGGCTACCACCTGAACTTCTCGCACCAGCAGTTCTTCTTTGAACTGAAGGACCAGTGCAAGCAGTTGCAGTACCGCTGGATTGCCGAGCGCATCAACGGTAGCATACTGCTGTACAGCACCAATGCTCCCATCGGGGCCCAAACAACTTCCGCCTGTTATCAAGAATACCGCAATGAGCTCATGCATATAAACAGTATTAACTTAAAAACAAAAGAGATATGATCAAGCGTATCGTAACCCTTAGCCTTACGGCTATTGCCTGCCTCACGATGCAGGCACAAACAAATAATGATGTGGTAACTCTGGCTAAAAGCAGCGGTTACTGGGTGCCGAAGCCT
>OCTX010582779.1_pt1 | contig 10409 bp, 7 predicted proteins | sample 1539691 | NCBI WGS metagenome assembly OCTX01 (sample SAMN02144231, study PRJEB22623) | gut metagenome | biome: sheep rumen | host: Ovis aries | place: New Zealand | reverse complement strand
CCCTGCCGTATTGGTATTGCGGAAAGTCGGCAGCCAAAAAATATACTGCTCAGCCTGCGGTATATGCAAACGATGCTGCCAGTCCAAAGCCGGATGAAATATCTCATCCACGCGGGGATAGCCCGTCACCAGCATCTGTTCAGAACGCAGGCCAAAAGCTTGGGCATAGGTCTTTGCGTATTCATCCCCCGTAACCGTCATATATTCATATTTATCCGCGCAGCTCTTCTGCCCCAGGCGCCCTTTAAAGCCACATCCATGCCAAAGCATGACACGAATCTGATCCTTCCTGGACCCCATCGCAAAGCCATAGGTATCCGTCATAAAGATATATTTAGCCAGACAGAGTACACGGTAATATTCATCCCTTTTCTTCTTATCCTCAGCTTCGGCATCTTCATAAGAAATAAACTGGACATTTCGATAACGCCGATAATCCTCCTGCATTTCCTGCGGATCTTTAACCAGCCAAACCAATTCATACAATTCGTTGAGCCTGATACTGAGCGCATAGTGGAACAAAGCTCTGGCATTATCATCAAAATCCATCCCCGGAATATAACTCTCCGGCATAGGACCGCTGCGAAACAATATGATATTTTCCAATTTCTTATCCCGATAAAAGCTGCGGTAATTCTGCTCAATCGCTGAAACCATGTTATTCATAAAGTTATCCCCAAAGCAGCCAGTACGCGCGCGCTGTTGTTATCATCATCAAAATCATGAAACTGTTCATTCAATCTCCGCCGTTTTTCCCGGGAAAAATCCCGTCCTGCTGCCACATCCTGCACAAAAGCCACCATATCGGAAAATCGGGCTAGTTCCACCCCCGGCAGCCATTGATGGATGTCATCCCACAAAAAGCCATGACTTCCTGCATACTCCTCTTTGTCATCAACAGTAAATGCGATTGGCCGGTCCAGTAAAGCATAATCCACAGCTGCCGAGGAATAATCACTGATTAATGCATCAGCATGGCCCAGGATTTCATTGATTTGCACATCCTCGCCAGCCAATGTTTCATTTTCCAAAACCAGAATTTGCGAACATTCTATTGCCGACAAGCTGTTCCTGTCCTGCCTGGGATGCAGCTTAATAATTAGCACGCTATTAAGCTTTTGCAGCAAAGCATTCAATTTCATCAGCATTTCCGCCGAGGATACGATTGGCAGTCCTGTAGCGGCATTGAGCACCTTTCCCTGCCATTCTCCTTGCAGTTCCGTAGTCCGCCAGGTCGGCAGCCAGAAGATATATTTATCTGCCCGTGGCACCTGCAGCCGTTCCTGCCAATCTTCCAAGGGATGATACAGCAAATCATCCTTGGGATACCCCGTCACCAGCAATTGCTCCCGCCGCAACCCAAACTCTTCCACGTGCATATCTGCGTAGAGCCTGCTGACTACCGTCATGTATTCATACTTGTATTCATCTGTCCCCACATGCGTATTGCGGACACTCTTCAACCCACAGCCATGCCACAACTGAACACGTACCTGATCCTTCCGCGCATTCCGGCAAAAGACAGCCGAATTCGTGAAAAAAATAAACTTTGCCAAACAAAGTGCTTCATAATACGCATCACGCAATTTCACATTATCGGTCACGGCTGCCTTATACGGCAGGAATCTTACCCTCCGCCCTGCATATCTTCCCGCATAGGCATCTGGATTATGCACAAACCAAACGAGTTCATACTTTTGATCATAATTTTTCGCCAGCATATATTCAAACAAGGCACGTGCGTTGTCACCAAAATCTTCTCCCGGCAAACGTCGTGAAGCTCCATCGCCGCTACGAAATACAATCACGTCCTGTAGCGGTGTATTGCTGTATTTTTTCCGATAGGACAAATCCAACTTCATTTCCTTGCCAGCAAAATAATAACAGGCAGAAAAGTGCTGCAGGAAATTCTGCTTTTTCTGTAACCATTGGAAACGAGCCTGCGGATAGCTGTCTAAAATCAAAAGAACTGCTTCTTTAGGAATGCTACAGGAATCATCATAACCCCATATTGTGATTTTACAGCCACGAAAGTCATGTTTCCCCTGCCGATGTGTGATATCATCCCACCCTCCGGCAATACGCCTTAAAACTGGAAATGTATCACATAATTCGGTAAGGTAATACATAGAATAATTGATTAAATAAATGGGCCTGTCATCAGCATTATCCTTTAACCATTCATCAAAACAACGAAGTTCATTGTCACCATACATACCGAAGTCCTCTAGCTGTTCTTCCCCCGCCAATAATCCAGCGTCTCCCTTAATCCTTGATAGAAATCACCATGTGGTTCCCAACCGGTCGCCTCTCTGATTTTCGTAAAATCCCCTACAAAAAAGGGAACATCTGAAGGACGCATAAGGGATGGCTCTTTTTCCACGACAATCTTCACCTTGGATTGCGAAACGAGATAATCAAGAATCTCCTGCACACTACGCGCCTTGCCAGAGCAGACATTATAAACGCCGTTTTCCACATCCTGCTCCAGCAAGGCTGCATAAGCAGCCACCACATCTTCTACAAAAGTGAAATCCCGACAAGCCGTTAAATCCCCTACACGCAATACTGATGCCTGCCCCCCCTGTTCAATCATAGCAATCTGGCTGGAAAAATCTGCCACCACATATCCCCGCGCCTGTCCTGGGCCAAAATGATTAAACGAGCGGGTACAGATGACATTCATACCATATTTCTTCCCCAACTGCACAACCATTCGTTCGGCAGCATATTTGCTGATCGCATAGGGATTTTGCGGCTGGCAAAGAACCTGCTCTGACAGCGGATTGCCAGCTTTTGCCGCCAGCCCATATTCATCCCCGGAACCAATACTCAACAATTTCGCCTTTGGATTCACGCGATACAACGCTTGCAAAACATTTACTGTCCCACGAATGTTCACATCCGTCACTAATCCAGGATTTTCCCATGCCAATGGGATATTGCTGATGGCAGCTAGGTGAACCACCGCATCAGGCTGCACTTCGGACAGACAATATTCCAAGGAATCTCTGTCCAGAATATTGACCGAATGTATCCTTGTTTCTCCTTGACCGCCCCTATTCACATCCAAAGTAAAGACTTCATGCTGATGTTTTTTTAACAAACGTGACAGATAACCACCAACAAAACCGCCTGCCCCAGTAACCAGAATCTTCATGTATATCACCTTTACTTTCCATCAGCTTATTTGGCCACACCTATTGAAGCAGCCGATAGGGAGCCCTCTTACCATCCAAAATATCTAAAACTTCTTCTGCACATTCCCGCCAGGTATATTTTTTTACCTGCCCTGAATCCGGATGCTGCTTAACAGAAAGCCACCTGATAATTGTCCTGCTTAGGGAGTCTACATCATCTACCCGAAAATAATCTGCATGATTACCGACCACTTCCCTAAAAACCGGTATATCACTACACATAATGGGCAAATGGAAATGAGCCGCCTCTACCAATGGCAGGCCGAATCCCTCCGTCCGTGGCGGGTATACCAGCGCTGCACAGTTCTGATAAGCCCATTGAATCTCACAGTCTTCGCCATCTTTTATCCAAAGCACATGATTCCGGATAGTATCATCGTTTTCATACATTCTTTTAAACTCTTCATTCATCCAACCATCACGGCCTATGATTAGTAACTGTACCTCTTCATTCGGCATAGTCTCCAATACCTGTTTCATACTTTGCAAAAGCAGCAAATGATTCTTGCGAGGTTCCACAGTCCCCACCATCAGGAAGGTTTTTGCCTTTTTCACGAAATCTTTTATCTCATCACGTACCGCGATACGGAGTTTAGGTATATCAAACCCCAGATGCATAACATATACCTCCAGCGGCTTCTCCCGCTGAAAGCCCTTTCTCCGATAATAAGCCTGCAAATCATCTGCCACAGCCTGAGAAATACAGATACACTTAGAATTCATCTGCAATGCCCGCTCAAGCCATCGGGTAAAATCTTCCCGTAATTTAGTGGAAAATGTTTCTGGATATAATATCGGAATCAAATCATAAACCACAAAACACAAATCGCTGTAATCCTGTATTGAATCAAAAAAATCCGGAATATTCCAAGCTGCATCGGGAAGGAATAAACGCTTTCCTTTTATGTCAAACTTATACTCCGTATCATCAAAGGTTTTATGCTGCATCCGGCATACAAATTCCCGACTGGATATCCAACGGCCACCTACACACTGCATCGGATAAACGATCTTCCCCTGGTCAATCATATTTTTATACAATTCACGTATCACACGCTGTATACCTGTCTTATGATTATCTCGTGTAATGACCGAAGTATCAAAAAACAACGCATCAGATGTGGCATAATCATCTCCAGCAGGCAGTACCCGCAAACAATTCCGGATTTCACCTGCCCGCAGGATTTTTATCTTATCCGCAGCCACGCCTAATTCCATCAGCTGCATCATAATATCAATTTGATATCCTAAATGTGCAATTGTAATCAAGACAATATCAAAATCATAAGCTGGCACTTCAACTGCGGGAATGATCTTAAATTTTTTCCCTCTATAGCAAAGCTCTGTCCCCTGCTTTTTCTTATCATTATCAGCAATGGCCTGAATATCATACGAACATGATTCTTCTTTTGCCATGAACTTCTGTGTCCTATCCCCGGCACCAAAAAGCAAAATCTTCATAAACGTATCACCCCATCCATTCCCTGATTACAAATTTTGAACTACCTCATATGCATCTATGATACAACCGACAAACCCTTTCTCTGCCAACTGTTTACATATTTCTTCGGCATCTGTAAGCGGCGTAACCACAATAGCATAGCCATGCCAATCTGACGGTGATTCTTCGGGGCGGCAGACTTTGAATCCACAAAACTCCTTATCCTTGCTGTATTCATCCAAAATTCCCCTCAGGCCATCGTCCCCCAGCTTACCTACCAGTTCCTTGCCCACTTTTCCCAGACCATAAATCAGGAAATCTTTTCCCTGTAAAATTTCCCGCAGAGCCTTTACGTTTCTTTCACTGGACAAGAGTTTCGCACAGAAGTCTCTGTACTGATTCAACATCCGGCCTCTCTTATCACTCAAACTAGCTACCATTTCAAGAGATTCCGCCTTTAGCTGGGATGGAAGTTTCCCCAACATACTGTCCAATCCGCCCCCCCAATCATGCACCTTGGGATGCTGAAAAATCGGATCCTTCATAACTTCCAGGAATTCCTGATGATACGGATGATATTTCCCGCGTACATCCGTAAACCATTCTATATCTGGCGTAAAATTTCCCTGTGGTGTATAAGGACGAAGACGTACATAATCCGCGCCAAATTCTTCCACACATCGACGGGCAAATTCCGGCAAGGTACGGAAATTTCTTTCCTGATAGACCGTTGCTATCTCAAAAAAATCAACGATTCCTTGATCCCGCAAACTTTTTACGAATCTCAGATTATCTTCAATCTGTTTTATCGGTAATTTTGTTCCAGACAGGATTTGATAGATATCTTCCTCAAAACTCATCACGGTGATGGATACAGATAAATGATATTGCCCCAAATTAGCAATTTGTTGCCAATGATCAGCGTCAAATAAAGAACCATTGCTTTCCAGTTCAACGCGGCATTCTTCCTTTGGTGCTAATGGATGCCAATTTGCCAATATGTTTAAAATATGCTTACTGACAAATAGTTCCCCTAATCCATTAGCACTGATAAATTTCACATGCGGCAAAACTTCCTGCAATCGTTCTTCAATCAGCTGGTACCCCTTCTCTATCACTTCCATATTTTTCTGGTTGCATTGCATGATAGCAGGCGTAGTACAACTTGTACAATGATAATTGCAAACTTTTTCAAAACCTAAATATAAAGCCTGTGGATACTCAGGGATCTCATCAATCTCCACCATATGATTTTCGATATCCCCCATAGCTAAAAAAGGACAGGCATCAATAAAGCAGTCCGAATAATCCTCCGAAATCAGCTTTTGTCTAACGGCATCAGCACGCTCACCTTTCCATATATCCCGCATTGACGATTCCGACAGTTTCCCAATAATATTATTAAATTGCCAAGGACAGATTCTTACCGTACCATCATAATCAATAATTTGAACGAAGTTAAGCGCTTGTTCACATAGTCTCAACGCCCATCCCCCCTAAATATTTTACTTCTCAGTGTTGCCAAATAACACCTCTGTCTTAACTGTTTAAGTGTTAGATAGTCCGTTCCTTGTTTATATCCCAATTCTTCCAATTGTTCTCCCATCTTTTCTACATAGTCCTTTGTTGCCAATATAATCAATCTATTTTTTATATTAACATGAGGTTTTACAACATTCATGCCATGAAATACTTTTTTTCGAATATTGTTATCCCAAACCTCTGTAATTTTCACGCCACCATCAGTCAGTAATTTATATATTCGTTCCCCATAATCACCTGTACCAAACAGGACACATTCGCCAATACTTTTATCTGCCACAAATTCTTTTCTTCTATACAAACGCGGTTCTTCACCAATTGCAATACGACGATAGTCAAACACAGCCAAAAAAGCTATAAACTGCCCAATATCGTATACTGCCATCCGAATCAATTTATTTTCTCCCTCTGCCATCCCTGCTTCTTTATCATTCAATATTCCCTGCAGCAAAAGCATACAATCATAATGAGGTAAATACGGCTGATCCCAAAAAATTGATGCCAGCCTGTCTCTATCCATATACTGGAAGTAATCGATAAATCTCAAATCTTTTCCTTGCATTCTGGCATGATAACTATCTCCCGTATAAGTCCGTCGATAACAGGACATATCCCGCCCAATGCGGCGAATTTTTCCATAGCGAAGCATTAATATAGGCACAGGTACATCGCCATTGCATTTGGGTGATCGATAAGCATCCAATAACTCCGGTGAAAGTTTTGGCAAAAGATTACGCATTACCAACGTACCAGCCTGTCCAGGCATCGGGCATTCTGGCCAATTATCTCTATCAATATCTGAATCCGTATGAAAAACGCCACCTCTGCACTCAGCATCAAACGGATCCCCATTTTCATCCACTACTTTGACGCTGTGATAGCAGCCACTGTACTCAGGATTATTTTCCAAAAAATCTACCTGTATTTGCAATTTATTAGGATCTGTCCAATAATCATCGCCTTCCAAAATCGCATAATATTTCCCCCTCACACGTGCATCATTTTGTTGATCATTTAAGTCCATCCCCAGATTAACTGGATTATAATAAGCCCTGATTATATCCGGATAGGCGTTCGCATATTTTTCAATAATCTCTCTACTTTTATCCGTTGAACAATCTTCTGCAATAATCAATTCATAACGAAAATTCGTCTTCTGCATCAAAACGCTTTCTATAGCCTGAGCCACCCAGCGTTCATGATTATAAACCAACATGGATACACTTACCATAATTTCCGTATTATTTAAATTATCACTCTTTACATTAAGTAATCCTCCAACCGACATTCCTTACAACCGCCTTTCCACGGATAGCCGCCAACATCTTCATCTTTCATACTGAAGTATCCACCTACCAATCCACAGTATGAGCATAATTTTGATGATGTTCTCAACAATTGATTAATTTCGTCACCATTTAGTTTGGTTGTATAAATGTTAACGCAATGCTCCCATTTGTAATCATCCTTACATATTTCCACATTAAATTTCTTCTCCAAATCAGCCACTAAATGACCAATACCACAAGAAAGTGTTCCCTTAATCAAGTTAACACAATTAAAGCAATGTTTAAAAACATCTTCTTGGTTATACCCCCCGTCTTTGCGTATAACCTTAAGGAATGTATATACCGGCTCTGTAAATGAATATGAAACATTTTCTCTTTGCAATTTCTTTTCAATCGCTTCTTTTATTATCCCAGTTGCAGGATACAACGTAAATACAAATCCTGCATTCATTTGTCGCATAATTGTCAACTCTTCACTTTCCAACTGAGGAATAAGTATGCCATTACTATGCACCACTAGTTCAGAATCAGGAAAATACTTACGAGAAAGTTTTACAAAATCAGTCCATTGCGGATGAAGCAATGGTTCCCCTCCAAATATTTTGAGATATTTTATTCCGGTAAATATTTCTCGCAAACGAATAAAATCTTTCTCATAACTATCCAAAGACGAAAATTCTTCATCTTTGTCATTTACCAACGCATTACACCCTCTACAATTCAAATTGCAGTGACTAACAATAGGATATTCCAAATATGGTAACCGCGGCTTGAAAATATCTAAATTCACCAACACCGGTAGAATCTTTTCATTCATCTGATTATCATAGCGAAATTTATAAACATAGTTAGGCGTAAAAAACACCTTATTTTTCACACCTATTTCTCGCAACTGTCTCATTGCGTCATCAACAATCTTAGCTGAACTTATTATAATTTCTAATTGCTGATATTTGTTTAAATCATAAGGAGAAAGAATTTCCACACCTTCTACATATGAGCCGCTTTTTTTATTATTATCGATAAAATAGCAAACTTCATAATCATCTTGGATAGGAATAATCTTATGTTCTAAAAAACGTTTCAGCCATACACCATTTATTCCTGCTCCAAATATTGCAAAATGACGCATACTATCTCCTCCATTTCATTATTGATAGGCAAGCGCATTCCATATTTCCCCACCTATCTTCAAATTTGAATTATATCGGAGAATATTTCCTCTTGATTTATAAGATAAAAATTCTTCTAATTCTAAATTTAAGCCTTCTATACAAACCCCATTCACGCCTATTCCTATCAGGTAATGTTCTACATCCATCTCACTAATACCATGCAGATAAATCCACTCCTCTTCTCCTGTTTCTTTACTTATCTTAAGCAAATAACCAGTAGAAAAAGGTGCTAAATAATATGATTCATCATCTTCATATCCATACCCATATTTAGAACGATATTCATCTGTATTCAAATAACAAAAATTATCAGGATAATTTTTATATATACTTTTTTGATCACCATCTAAATTAAAATTATATATATTATCTTCCCAGTTAGGCAATAACCATATTCGTTTTTTTGTTGGTATGATACGTTCATAACGGCCTGCCTTATCGTATTCACTTCTAATCAATAATTCTATCCCATTATCAATATTCCATCTATATACATTTCCGATTGCATCTAGTAAATAAAAAAAATTATATCCATAAGATATATCTACCCAATCTCGGTGCCTTTCAAATATATATTTTTTATTTACCTGCAATGTTTTTAACGAAAATACTAATACTTCAGATAATACATGAGAAAACAAATACACTTCCTCATCGACTCGCACTGAATGCGAAAAAAGTGCTAGAGGATAAGATAATTCACCAATCATAGTGTCTCTTTTAACTTCACTATAACTATATGCTACAGTAGGACATAAATGTATTATATTCTCTACTTTTTGGGTTAACATATTTATAACTATTAGTTCATCATCAAAAGACGGAAAAATGAATAACAATTTTCCAAGCTGTGTTATCAAACTTTTATCAAACTGAAATTCTGCATAAGTTTTCCCCGGAATATCAATAAAGGAAATATCACCATTTTTCAGACAATATACTGCAACCCTTCTACAGCTATCTTCTACTAAAAAAAGTTTATCATTATAGCGACCATAACCTATAGTATATCCCCAATTAATCGGCGAAAATGGATTTACTCTCCCCATCAATCTACATTGACCAGATGCCAAATCTATATTCACTGTCATTCCATTATCAAAAAGGCTTCCATAGAATTCGTTACCAAACTTCGCACAAGATATTAATAAGATTTCATTTTCTTTATTTTTCAATGGTATCTTATTCACTTGCTTTCTCCATTCTTGCAATTTATATAAAATATTTATTCCTTCTTAATATTCTTGCAGGATTTCCCACCGCTATGGATCCATCTGGCAAATCTTTTGTTATTACGGCACCATCACCCACGATGCAATTTTTACCAACAGATTTCAAATACCCCACAGAAGCACCATCCGCAATAATCGTATTATCGCCCACGCCTTTACCGGCCATGCTTACATTACCGGCAATCAGCACATTGTTGCCGATAATTTGGTCGTGATTGATTGCAGAAAAGCTATTGACAATGCAATGATTCCCGACCACAGCTCCATTAGCCACCTTCGTATAGGCTTCAAATATATTTCCATAGCCAATTTTTGCATGCTTGGACACTATAGCCAGTGGATGAATGATATTAATCGCCCGATATTTTTCATCCAATTTTTTAGCCATACTTTCCCTAACGCGCATATTACCATCAGATAACTGGCCTATTCCTAAAAAATATCCTGTTAAATCTTTATGACGGACAAATATGTCATCAATATCTTCATTTGTACCAATAATGGGATGTCCATACAGATCCTTTCCTATA
>OCTX011723041.1_pt1 | contig 10411 bp, 7 predicted proteins | sample 1539691 | NCBI WGS metagenome assembly OCTX01 (sample SAMN02144231, study PRJEB22623) | gut metagenome | biome: sheep rumen | host: Ovis aries | place: New Zealand | reverse complement strand
CTCTTTGTGATCGAACGTCCAACTACAATATAGTCACATCCCTGCTCTTTGGCATAGGCTGGTGTCGCTACACGTTTTTGATCATCTTTTGAGTCATCCGCTAAACGAATGCCCGGTGTCACAGTCAAAAAGTCATTTCCGCAGGCTTCATGAATAGCTTTTGCTTCATGTACGGAGCAAACAACACCATCTAAACCAGCTTCTTTGGCATTTTTCGCATAATGAATTACGCAATCCATGACTTCACCCGGAATTCCTAATTCTTCGTTCATGGCTTCTTTTGATGTACTTGTCAACTGAGTGACACCGATACATAAAGGGCGTTTACCATCCACAGCCCCTTCATTTAGGCCATCGATGGCTGCTTTCATCATTGCGATACCGCCGGCACAATGCACATTGACAATATCAACACCCAGCTTAGCCAAGTTTTTCATACCACCTTTGACCGTATTTGGAATATCATGCAGCTTTAGATCCAAAAAGATATGGTGGCCCATTTCTTTGACAATCTGTACCATTTCAAGGCCGCAGGCATAGGTCAATTCCATACCGATCTTTACATATACCGGTTCATCAAATTGTTTTAAAAAATCAATCACTTCTTGTTTACTGGAAAAATCCAGTGCAACGATCGTTTTACTCATCTCTAAAACTCCTTCCAATCGCTTCTTTAACAGAAGCATAACCATATCGTTCTAACACTTTTGGAAGATCCTCGATGATCTTTGGACATACATAAGGATCCACAAAATTCTGGGCACCGACTTCCACCGCACTGGCACCGGCATTTAAAAACTCCAATACATCATTGGCGCTTGTAATACCACCCACACCGATAATCGGAATTTGAACGGCTTGGGCAACCTGATAGACCATACGAATGGCAACCGGTTTGATCGCCGGTCCGGACAGTCCACCAGTCACATTGGCTAATAACGGCTTGCCTGTCTTTAAATCGATGCGCATTCCCATCAATGTATTGATCAGCACTAAACCATCCGCACCAGCCTGTTCTACAGCTTTTGCGATTTCCACAATATCCGTCACATTTGGTGAAAGCTTGACATACACTGGCTTTGAAGCTGCTTTCTTGGCCATCTTTGTGACATGGGCTGCCAACTCCGGTTTGGTTCCCAGCCCAATACCTCCATGTTTTACATTGGGACAGGAGATATTCAATTCATACGCTTTTACGACCGGTTGATCATTCAGCTTACGAATGACTTCGACATAATCTTCTTCAGTGGCTCCGGCTACATTGGCGATGATTTCTGTATCATACTGTGCCAAAAAAGGAAGCTCATTTTCGATGATCGAATCAACGCCTTTATTTTGAAGTCCGATCGCATTCAACATACCCGAAGGTGTTTCCGCAATACGCGGTGTCGGATTTCCAAAACGTTCTTTTGGAGTTGCGCTTTTGATCGCAATTCCTCCCAACAAAGAAAGATCATATAACTCGGCATATTCTTTACCAAATCCAAAGCATCCGCTGGCCGGGATCACCGGATTTTTTAAATGCAGTCCGGGCAGTTCTACCCTTAAATCAATCATAGCACGACCTCCTGAATCGGAAAGACAGGACCATCCTTACATACACGTAAAGCATGATCACTGGTATCTTTAACGACACAACCCATGCAGGCACCGATACCACAGGCCATTCTGGCTTCTAAAGACAAATAACCTTCTGCATATTCCTTCTGCAGTGCCTTTAACATCGGTAAAGGTCCACAGGCTAACACAAAATCGGTGCTTATTTTCTGTTCATGAATCGCATCCAGTACTGTTCCTTTTGTACCAACGCTGCCATCCATGGTCGCAATCTGTACCTTACAGCCTAATTCTTTAAACTCATGTTCAAAGAAAATCTGACTTTGATCATTAAAACCTAACACAACATCAACCTGATGTCCTTTTTTTAAATATTGTTTGGCCGTCTCATACAGCGGAGGTACACCAACACCTCCACCGACCAATAAAACATCTTTATTTTCGATAGGAAAACCATTTCCGCAGGGTCCAAAGATATCGATCGTATCGTGCATCTTGGTCATCTGTAAAGTCCCCTCGCCTAAAATCTTGTAGATGACGACAAGCGAATCATCCTTGATTTCATTGATAGAAATCGGTCGTCTTAAAAAGAACGGGGGTACCTCGATTTCAATAAACTGCCCCGGTTTTGCCATCTTGGCTAAACCGGTCTGCAGTTCCATTTTCCATATGTCTTTAGCAATTTCTATATTCGAAAGAATCTTGGCAACTTCCTGTTTCATGCTTATTTCCCCATCTCATTCATACTGATCATAGAGAAGGATAAAGCCTCCAGTACACGTGTTAAAGCTTCAGCTGTATCTAAGGATGTCATACATGAAATATTGTTCTCTGCGGCCACACGGCGAATTAGGAAACCATCCTTGCTGGTGGAATTAGTCTTATTGCTCATCGTATTGATCACAAAGTTGACACGTCCATGGCGAATGATCTCCACAACGCTGTTGTCGCCACCTTCTTCGATCTTATTGGCATGATGTACAAACAATCCGTTTTCTTCTAACAGCTTAGCAGTTCCTTTGGTCGCATAGATTCCATAACCGATATCCGCAAAGCGTTTAGCCAGTTTCAAGGCCTCGCTTTTATCTTCATCGGCAATCGTCAACAGCACATTTCCATGCATCGGAACCGAAATACCACTGGCGACCAAAGCCTTATATAATGCTTTTTCCAGATTTACATCCGATCCTAATGCTTCTCCGGTTGATTTCATTTCCGGGCCTAATACCGTATCGACATGGCGCAGCTTCGCAAAGGAGAATACCGGTGCTTTGACAAAGACATGATGCTTGTCATCTGGATGATAGCCCGGTGTATAGCCCTGCTCAACAATAGAGTGTCCTAAAATGGCCTTCGTTGCGATATTGGACATCTGAATACCCGTGATCTTTGAAAGGAATGGCACCGTACGGCTAGATCTTGGATTGACCTCTAAGACATACACATTTTCATCCTTATCAACGATAAACTGAATGTTGTACAAACCAATGAAATGGAACCCTTTTCCAATGCGAATTCCATAATCGATGATCGTTTCTTTGACTTTCTCGGAAATGATCTGTGTCGGATAGACACTGATGGAGTCTCCGGAGTGCACACCGGCACGTTCAATGTGTTCCATGACACCCGGAATAAATACGTTTTCACCATCGGCAATCGCATCGATTTCCAATTCTTTTCCAACGATATATTTATCAACCAGAATCGGTGCATCATGGCTGATTTCCTTAACAGCTGTGGCCATATAGACCTTTAATTCATCATCATTATGTACGATTTCCATCGCACGTCCACCTAAGACATAGCTTGGACGAACCAATACCGGATAACCGATCTTCTGTGCAATGACCAAAGCTTCTTCCACCGTAACGGCGGTTTCTCCCTGTGGTTGTGGAATATCTAGTTTTCGTAACATCGCTTCAAATTCATGACGATCCTCGGCACAATCAATGTCTTCCAAAGAGGTACCTAAAATCTTAACACCGTGTTGCACTAAAGAATCCGCTAAGTTAATGGCGGTCTGTCCACCAAACTGTACGATTACCCCTAATGGTTTTTCCAGTTCGATGACATGCATGACATCTTCCGTTGTCAATGGCTCAAAATACAGCTTATCACTGATAGAGAAATCCGTGGATACAGTTTCCGGGTTGTTGTTGATGATGATGGCTTCATAGCCTGCTTCACGCAATGTTTCCACACAATGTACGGTCGCATAGTCAAATTCAACACCTTGTCCGATACGGATCGGCCCAGACCCTAAAACAAGGATTTTTTTGCGATCTGAACAGATCGATTCATTTTCTTCTTCATAGCTGGAATAGAAGTAAGGTGTCGCACTGGTAAACTCACCGGCACAAGTATCGACCATCTTGTAAACCGGGAAGATGCTATTAGCCTTACGCAGATCATAAACTTCTTTTTCGCTCATATTCCAGTTTTTCGCAATATAGCTATCGGAGAATCCGTTTTTCTTTAAAACCTTTAAAGTTTCCACATCCTTTACGTGCGCCATCATTTCCTGTTCTAAATCAATGATGCGTTTGATGTGATGAATAAAGAACGAATCCATCTTGGTTTCTTTTAAGATGATGGACATATCAAATCCATTACGTAACCATTGGGCAATCGCAAAGATACGCTCATCATCGCTGTTTTTGATCTTTTCTAACAGCTGCATCTGATCCATGGAAGCAAATTCAGCCTTATAAATATGATCGACCTTCATTTCCAGGGAACGCACAGCTTTTAAGAATGATTCTTCAAAGGTACGGCCAATCGACATGATTTCCCCGGTTGCCTTCATCTGCGTTCCTAAATGACGATCTGCACTTGGGAATTTATCAAATGGGAAACGAGGGAATTTTGTGACAATGTAGTCAATGGCCGGTTCAAAGCAGGCATAGCTTGTCTTTGTGATCGGGTTTAAGATCTCATCCAAGGTCAAGCCAACCGCCAGTTTGGCTGAAATCTTGGCAATCGGATACCCCGTTGCCTTACTGGCCAAAGCTGATGAACGAGATACACGAGGGTTGACCTCAATGACATAATATTTAAAGCTTTCTGGATCTAAAGCCAGCTGTACATTACAGCCACCACAGATCTTTAAAGCACGAATGATCTTTAAAGAAGCACTTCGCAACATCTGATTTTCACGATCGGTCAAGGTCTGCACCGGAGCCACAACGATACTATCCCCGGTATGGATACCCACTGGATCGATGTTTTCCATGTTACAAACAACGATGGCATTATCGTTGGCATCACGCATAACTTCGTATTCGATTTCTTTATAGCCGGCGATGCTTTGTTCGATCAAACATTGTCCAACCGGTGAAATCTTCAATCCAGCTTCACAAATCTCGCGTAATTCTTCTTCATTATCCGCAAAACCGCCACCGGTTCCCCCTAAGGTATAAGCCGGGCGCACAACAACCGGATAGCCATGCGTATTACAGAACTCTACGGCCAGATCAACCGTATGCACGATGGCACTTTCCGGTACCGGCTCTTTGATTTCCTGCATCAAAGCACGGAATAATTCGCGGTCTTCGGCACGGTTGATCGCATGCAGATCGGTTCCCAGAATTTCTACACCACATTCATCCAAAATACCATCATTATGCAGATCGACAACCAGGTTCAAACCTGTCTGTCCTCCCAGAGATCCCAAGATCGCATCCGGTCTTTCTTTATAAATAACACGTTTGGCAAAATCCAAAGTAATCGGTTCTATATAAACACGGTCGGCAATGGTTGTATCGGTCATGATCGTAGCCGGGTTAGAGTTGATCAAAATAACTTCATACCCTTCTTCACGAAGTGACTGGCATGCCTGACTTCCGGCATAATCAAATTCGGCTGCCTGTCCGATAACGATCGGCCCCGAACCGATCACAAGTATCTTATGTATATCCTGACGTTTAGGCATAGTGATCCTCCTTTTCCATCAGTTCCATGAAATCATCGAATAAATGCCCGGAGTCTAACGGTCCGGCACTGGCTTCCGGATGGAACTGCACACTGAAACAAGGATAGTCTTTATGACGTACTCCTTCACAGCTCTTATCATTTAACGCCTGATGTGTCATCTCCAGACGCGTGTTTTTCAAAGAATCGATATCAACCGCAAAGCCATGGTTCTGGCTGGTAATCTCTACCTTTCCTGTTTTTAGATCCATCACCGGATGATTAGCTCCACGATGACCGAATTTTAACTTATACGTTTTAGCTCCACAGGCTAAAGAAATCAGCTGATGTCCCAAACAGATTCCAAATACAACCGTTTGCGGAATCAATTTTTGAATTGTATCGATGGCCACCTGTACATCCTCCGGGTTCCCTGGACCATTTGACAACATTACCCCATCCGGATGAAAGCCCATGATCACATCCGCCGGTGTATCATATGGTACAACGATCAGATCACAGCCACGTTTGGATAGCTCACGCACGATACCAAGCTTGGCCCCAAAGTCCATCAGTACGACCTTTTTGCCACGATTTGGGATCGGAAAGATCTTCTGTGAGCTGACACGTTTGACCTGATCATGCAGATAATCGGTTTTCTGTAACGTTTTTACAATCGCATCCACATCGGCATCCACATTTGCCAAAGTAGCACGCATCGTTCCTTTATCACGCAGCTTACGTGTAATCGCACGTGTATCGATACCGTAAATACCCGGAATACTTTCACGCTTTAAATACGTATCCAACGTTTCCTGGCTTCGCCAGTTGTTTGGTTCATCACAATAATCCTTTACAACAAAGCCAAACACAGCCGGTACGATACTTTCGTTATCATCACGGTTGACTCCATAGTTTCCAATCAACGGGTATGTCATCATGACGATCTGTCCACAATAGGAATTGTCCGTCAAAATTTCCTGATACCCTGTCATGGAAGTATTGAAGACCAATTCTCCAATTTGAAAGTTGTCACTTCCAAAGGCAGTTCCACGATAGCAACTGCCATCTTCTAAAATCAGTAATCTTTCCATATATTCTATCCTTTCCACACCGTTTTAGAACCGACAATTGTTTCCCTGATGGCGCCATATACTTTCCAGCCATCAAACGGTGTATTTTTCCCTTTTGACAGAAATTGCGATGCATCGATCACACTTTCATGTTCCAGATCCACTAAAACCAGATCCGGACGATAACCGACCTCAATGGCTCCGATCTTTTCCAAGCCAAAGCGCTTGGCCGGTGCACCGGACATCCAGTTCACCAGCTGTGCCAATGTCCAGCGCTTCTGTTTTTTCACAAACTCCGTATATAATAAAGGAAAACTGGTTTCTAACGAAACAATACCGAATGGCGCTTTATCCATTGGGCGATCTTTTTCCTCTTTTGTATGCGGTGCATGATCATTGGCAATCATATCCAGCGATCCATTTTCTAATCCTTCGATCAAAGCCATACGATCTTCATGGGAGCGTAAAGGCGGATTCATCTTCCAGTTTGTTCCCTGCACATCCTTATCTTCCAACAACAAGTGATGCGCTGTCACTTCCCCTGTCACATCGGCTCCCTTTTCTTTATATTCTTTTAAAGCTTCCATGCTTTCCTTGGCGCTGATATGACAGGCATGATACGCATTGCCGATCTGTTGAGACAGTTGCAGATCGCGAATCAACTGCGCACTTTCACAGGCACTTGGGATACCCAACCACCCTTTTTGGCGATTGACTTCACTGTCATGTACGCAGGCCCCCGGTTTTCGATAAGACATATCTTCGGTATGCGCCACGATCATACAATCATTTTCTCCGGCTGTTTTCATCGCCTGAGCCATCACTTCAGCGGTAGAAACACCAACGCCATCATCACTGAACCAGCGAATGCCAAATCGTTCTTTGATATCCTTCATATCAACGACTTCTTTGCTGGCCTCTTCTTTGGTGATACAGGCGTATGGGTGCACATGCACAACGGCATCCTGATTGATTTTTTCAACATACATCTGAATCGTTTGTACATCATCCGGATACGGGATGACATTAGGCATACAGAAAATCGTAGTAAAGCCACCATGGGCGGCCGCCAATGTTCCGGTATGAATCGTTTCTTTTTGCGTATAGCCGGGTTCTCGCAAATGCACATGCACATCCACCAAACCCGGAATGACCGTTAATCCAGAAGCATCGATAATTTCAGCATCGGCCTGAATATTCTCTTCGATCTTTATAATTTCTTGTTCATCAAATAAAATATCTTTTTTGACAATCCCCTGCGGTGTCAGCACATTTCCATTTTTTATCAGTCGCATCTTATTTCTCCTCGAATGGGGCAAATCCAAAGGCACGCTTTAATACTGCTTTTCGCACTAAAACACCATTGGCCATTTGTTCAAAAATACGGCTTTTTGGTGCTTCCACCAGGCCAGAATCAATTTCGATATCGCGATTAAACGGTGCCGGATGCATCACAATCGCATGTTTTTTCATACGGTTGTAACGCTCCTTGGTCAATCCATATCTTTGTAGATACTGCTCTTTGGTCAAATGCGCCAAGGTAGCTCCTCTTTCTCGCTGGATACGAAGCATCATTACGACATCCGCCCATTCAACCGCTTCATCCAAAGGCATCGTCGGATACCCCGGACGTTCCCATTCTTCCGGTCCACAGAAACGAACTTCACTGCCCATTCTTTCCAATGTGGATTTATTGGAAGCAGCCACACGTGAATGCAGGATATCTCCACAAATGACAATCTTTAAGCCTTTCAGCGTTCCAAATTCATTTTGCATGGTCAACAGATCCAACAGGCACTGTGTCGGATGATTACCGGCACCATCTCCAGCATTCAAGATCGGAACCTGAATTTCTTCCAACTCTTTAAAGTACTCCGTTTTAGGATGACGGATCACAAAAGCATCATAACCAACCATCTCAAAGGTCTTGATCGTATCAAAAAATGTTTCTCCTTTGGTCACACTGCTGGTTTCCGCATTGAAATCAGCCACCTTGCAGCCTAGCTGCAGCTCTGCACTTTCAAAAGAATAATGCGTTCTGGTGCTTGGCTCAAAAAAAAGATTAGCAACCAGACACTTTTTCAAAGGTAATTGCCAATCTGAATAGGAACTATTAAAAAGTCTTGCATCATTTAAGATACTCAAGATCTCATCCACAGATAGATCGTTCATGGAACATAAGGAATTTTTGTTCATACATTTCCTCCTTTATCTCCCTTAAAAAAAGGATTCAAAACACGTTCAAATCCCCTTCCTATTTACTAGGTGTATTCTACCATACTTCCCCTCGATTTCCAATCAGTTTGTCGAAAAAACGATTGACCTGTAAGTGACTGTATTATACGATTAAGTCAGAAAGAGAATTCCTACTCATCCCTTTGTTTTTACACTCTATTATTTCACATCATTTATCATATTTATAAAAGGAGACAGACCATGAAAAAAGTATTGAAGATCATTGGTGGTGTTTTGGCAGTATGCCTGGTATTGCTTGCTTGCGGCGTAGGTTACTTAACGATTCGTGAATATCGACCGGAACCGGTAGAAACTCTATCTGCCAAAGAGGGGCATCAAGAAATCAATCAAAATGAACCCCTACATATTGTCACCTATAATATAGGGTATGCCGGTCTTGATAAAGACATGGATTTCTTTATGGATGGTGGAACTAAGGTCAATCCGGAATCAAAGGAAAAAGTGGAAGCCAATTTAGAAGGAATTCAAAATATTCTGAACGAACAAGATGCGGATGTGTATCTACTGCAGGAAGTTGATACCGATTCTAGCCGAACGTTTCATATCAACCAGCAAGAATATCTGGAAAAACAGCTAGATCAAAATAGTGTATTAGCCTACAATTTTAAATGTGATTTTGTTCCTTACCCGTTTCCTCCTATCGGAAAAGTAGAAAGCGGCATTATGACAATGACGAATTTCTCAATCGATTCAGCCAGTCGAATCGCCTTGCCGGAATCCTTTAGCTGGCCGATAAAAACATGTAATTTGAAACGTTGCATGTTGGAAACAAGAATTCCCATCAAAGGCACAGATAAAGAACTGGTGATCATCAACTTTCATCTGGAGGCGTATGACAGCGGTGAGGGTAAAATTGCCCAGAGTAAAAAACTTGCGCAAAAACTTCAGGAAGAATATGAAAAAGGAAATTATGTCATCGCCGGCGGTGATTTTAACCAAACATTCGAAGGTATGGATACATATCCTATTATAGACAAGGAAAGCTGGGTGCCGGGTGTCATGAGTCAGGAGGATCTCCCTGAACACTTTACCTTTTCAAATGCCGATAACGTTCCTACTTGTCGTTTACTTAATGAAGCCTATCAAGAAGATTCTCAGGTATATGTGATCGATGGCTTTATCGTATCCGATAATATAGAAGTTACATCCATTCAAAATATTGATACCCAGTTCCAATATACGGACCATCAACCTGTTTTCATGCAGATAAAATTCAAATAGTAAAATAGAAGGAGTCTACGGATTCCTTCTATTTGCTTTTTTTCTAAGCCTTCTGTTCCAAAATCTTCATAATATCTTCTCTTGAGGATGGCTCCACTGACAAGATATCCATTGCCTGCTCAATATTGGATGCAATATGATTTTTTTGACCAATTGTAGAACACTATTAGCCTTTCCTCTCAGTTCGCTTTTCTCGATCAACGCCTCACTAAACGTACACATCTTCCTGACCTCCTCCTCTTCCTCTTTTTCTAATAGTATATCATATTTCTTCTCTAGGATTTCCAGGATCTGCTCCGCCTTCCTGTTTGACAGAAAGATCAGCTGTATGAACTCCATCACATCCCTGGGGCGCTTTAGGATCTCTTCAGTAGAAATCGTATCGATATCGTCTC
>OCTX012236673.1_pt1 | contig 10412 bp, 7 predicted proteins | sample 1539691 | NCBI WGS metagenome assembly OCTX01 (sample SAMN02144231, study PRJEB22623) | gut metagenome | biome: sheep rumen | host: Ovis aries | place: New Zealand | reverse complement strand
TCCTCTGCCAGTTCATACTCCAGCTGTCCGATCCGGAACAGCCGTGCCTCTGCCTGACGGGTGGTCCAGAATCCACGGTCGAACCCCCAGGTCCCGTAGGAACGGTGATGTTCCCTGACAAACCGTGAAAAACACCCCATGGTGTCAAGGAAGATCTGCTCCGGAAGACCTTTCCAGGGACCGCTCTCCCGGTTCCTGACTGCCTGAAGCAGATGGGAGGAAAGGTCAGCCGTACCTTCAAACGGTTCTTCCTCTGGTTTCCTGTCAGAGACAGGCTGGTCTGCCTCAGCGGTGCTCCCGTCCGGAGCCGGCCCGGCGGTCCTGCCCAGGCAGCGCAGGACGGCTTCTCCCATTTCCTCCGGCATACGGATCTCCTCCAGCAGCCTGCTTACCCCGGCCAGTTCCGGTGCGCAGCCCGGTATCTTTTCCATTTCATCCTTCATAGGCAGGTCTTTCCTTTCTCCGCTGTCAGGCTTTCTTTCCAGGCATACCACGCCCCGCGCATGCCGGCCCGGTTGCCGCAGGAAGCGAAACTCAGCCTGGTCTCCCGGCGGATCGCGGGGATCAGATAACGATCCAGCCCTTCTTCCAGGAGCGGGCGCAGCACCTGTTCCTGGGCGCTGATACCGCCTCCCAGCACTACCACCTCCGGGTTGAATGCAAAGCACAGATTGGCAATGCCCTTTGCCAGAATATCACACATACGACGGATCTCTTCCCTGCAGACTAAATCTCCCTGCTGCGCGCGGGCAAAGACTATTTTTCCGTTGAGTGTATCCGCGGGTTCGCCTGTTCGCGACGCCACGGCGGCCACAAGGGCCGAGGTTGCGCCAAGTTCTTCGAACGTGCCGCCCTCCATGTGAATGTAGCCTACCTCCCCCGCGCTGAATGTATGGCCTTTCCAAAGCCTGCCGCCGCTGATCAGCGCTCCGCCGATCCCGGTGCCCACAGTCAGCGTCAGGCTGCTTTCGGCTCCCTTTGCGGCACCTTCGTGAAATTCCGCCAAAGCCGCGCAGTTCACATCATTTTCCACATGCACCGGCAGGCCTGTCCGGCGCGAAACAGTCTCCGCGATTGGCGTTCCTGTAAAGTCCGGCATCAGGTCCTCATTGGCCTCCAGCACGATGCCCGATCCGGAATCTATAATGCCCGCGGAGGAGATACATACCGCTTCCGCCTCCGGTTTTTCTCCCTGAAGTTCCTTCGCGATCCCGCACAGCGCGTCAAGGATGGCAGCGCACCCGACCGGCGTTGGTCTCTCCCCGATGCAGGTCAGCGCGCCGGACTCCTGCTCCAGGATCCCGTATTTGATGGCCGTTCCACCCAGGTCGATGCAGATCACGGGATTTTTCTCTTCGGGTTTTTCCCCGTTCTTTGCGGATACCGTTATATCCGCTTCAAACAGCCGGTCCCAGGGGAGTGAGACATTGTCCAGTTCGTATCTACCGGAAAAGCTTTTCATTTCCTCCTGCAGGAAACGCTGCAGGCCTTCCCTGATATATGCGGTCATCTCTTCCCTGACCGGACTGATGTCCTGGACGGACAAGCCCTTTTCCTCCGTCAGGTCCATCGCCGCCTTCCGGACAACGGCACAGTAGCCGGCATCTTCCACGTATCTCTCCGCGAGGAACTTTTTCCCCTTTTCATCACGGTCCGGGACGCCCGGTTTACCGTCCCTCTTTCTAAGCACGGCTCTCACGCCCTGGGCGATGGCTGTTCCCAGCGTGTTCGCGTTTGTATTCCAGCCTGCGTATCCGGCCACGGACGCCAGAAAGCCTTCCCGGTCCATAAGGCGGATCAGTTCCATGTCTCCGCCGTTGGCGTAGGCATTGTCCCCGATGGTCACAGGCATATCCGACCGGACGCATTCCTTCATGAATGAGACCATGGCCGGAAGATCACGTTCCGACGGGTCCGCGCATTTCGCGGTGAACTGCTCCTCCGACTCCAGCATGTCCGTGGTCGGTCCTGTAAGCGCCAGCACAAAATCCGCCGTCTCCAAAGACTCCGCGAGGCGGCAGCCCGCGCTTTCCAGATGGGCCTGGACGGTCTGCGCCAGTGGCTGTCCCTCGTACAGCGGTACCAGTGTCTTCGAGATGCTGCTGATATACTGCACATGGCAGGCAGGTGTCTTCGCGGCTCTTCGGCAGAGAATTCTGGAGATCAGGGTCAATGCAGCCTCATCAGCGCCCGGATAGGTACGCACCTGCTCTTTGAGGCCCAGCCGTTCGATCTCCTTTGAGACCTCTTCTCTGTCCATGGCGGAATATCCGTACACGGAACAGTCGTCCTGGGGGATCACCAGGTCATCCAGGACCCCCTCCGCCGCAAGGCGAAGTGTCTCAAGATTCATCTGCAGGTTCAGTTCCCGACGGTTCGTGTAATCCTGCAGGATCAGCCCGGGGATCTCCTGCTTCAGCCGGTCTGCCTCCGCCTCCCCGGGAAGACCTTTTCTCACCTTGTGAAGGGCAGCGCCGTAATCACGGATCTGCTTCCCGTACCATTCATAATACTCCGGTTCTTCCTCACCGCTGGAATAGTCCGGGCAGCGCATGATACAGTGAAAGGCGCTGATCATCAGCTGAGGATGCTCTTTCCGGATCTCTCTCAGGATGTTCAGCCTTTTCTCCAGCTCCTCTTTTTTCAGGTGATGGATCCTGGACGGAAGAAGGCCGCCGTATAGCAGCATGTCCATGGAAAGCACAAGGGCATCAGCCTTCCCGGCTGCTTCCTCCAGAAAGGCCCTGATGGCGGAAGGATCCGCCGGTTTTTTCTTTTCACCTGCCTGTTCCGGGATCAGGATCTCCGTATCCGGGTCCTCAAACAGTCTGGATGGAAAGAAACGGTTGCAGGGACGCTCGTCCAGCGGCAGCAGCGCGATCACGGTCTTCTCCCTGTCTCCTCTGTTTCTTCCGTCTTCCGGTTTTTTCCCTATTTCTGTACTTCTGATCTCTTCTGTTTTCCTTACTACCATGTCAGCCTCGACGATGTAACGATCTTTTCGTACCGGTTCCACTCCAGGTTCTTCAGTTCCTTTGTATCAAACACATATCCCGGCGGCAGGATCTCCTGCTCCAGTTCGTCGATCCGGGAAATCTCTCCTTCGAGCAGGCTCCGCAGCCGGTCCCGGATATCCTCCAGGCGCTGCCGGGCGCCTCCCATCCGGATGGTGTGCACTTCCAGTCCGAAGGGCTTGTTCTCTTTCATCCACTGGGAACGGAAGGCCCGATAGAACCTTTCCAGTTTCTCCAGCAGCTCCGGGATCTCTTTTTCCGCTATCGCGGTCAGCGCATCGCTGTTCTTTTCTTTGTATGCTCTGCGGAGCCTTATGCCGAAATCCGCCTTCTGCGCCAGAAATCCGCACAGCGCGGCCTGGGTCCGGAACAGGTAGTCCAGCGGACGGCCGCAGGTGTCCGGCGTTTCTTTCGGCAGATCTTCTTCCCCGATTTCCTCCGGAAGGACCTTCTCCAGTTTATTCTGAGCAGCCGCGAACCAGGCCTTCATTTCCCGCATGCCCTCCGCGTCCGCGGCGCCGTCAAACAGGCCGAGCAGCGGGTCGTTATAGAGCAGGATCTTGGAAAGGTTGTTCCTCGCATTTTCCTCATCGGCAAACGGGTTCCCGGCATCCAGCAGCAGAAATTCTTCCAGGCCGTATCCCGTCAGGCGGCGGAACGCTTCCGATTCCGTCCTGGTAAACAGCTGTCCCGGCATCTTCTGCTCCGTCTCTTCCCCAGCGGGTATCTCCGGGCATACCCTGCAGCGCGCCGCAGCCAGGAACAGTGTGGGAAGAAGTGAAAAGACGCTGCATTCTCCCCCGTCATCCGCCCACATGGTCATCACGATGGAGGAAACTTTTTCCTCTTTGCAGGCTGCCAGGGCCGCGTCTGTTGCCCGGATGCTGTACCGGTTGTACGGGGTAAATCCCATCCAGCGCCACGCGCTGCCGGCAAACGCCGTATCCTCTGTCAGCAGATGGTGGGCCTGAAGCATCTTCCGGTAATGGTCCTCATCCGTGCTGTAATAGTCCCAGTAGCATAAAGACAGTCCCTCCGGGACCCGGATCCGTCCTGCCTCCTGCTGCAGGTTCTCCACCTGATAGTATTCCCCGTGTGAAAGCAGCCGGAAAAACATGTCGCTCCACATCTGGGGCATAAGGCCGTGTTTTCTGCAGAGCGCGGTCACATCATCCAGATGACTCAGCAGAATGCTGACCCTGTCGCAGTATCCGTGCTGATCCAGATATTTCCCGAGGCCGACCATATGCGCTTCATCCATGCCGATGTTGACCTTCCGGGACCGGAAGCAGGAGGAAACGGTTTCCAGCAGCCGGTCCAGCAGCTGCAGGGTCCTTTCGTTCCCGGCCAGCAGAATATCCCCGGTATCCACGCATTCTTCATAGTCCGCGTAGTCCGTGATCTGGTTCAGATGCGCCAGCGTCTGGATATACGGCCTCAGCTCCATATGAAAATCAGCCGCGTACGCGTCCGCCTCACGGATCTCCCGGGCGCTGTACCGGCCTCTCTGATAGCCGAAATAAGGTTCCCCTTTTATTTCAATCGTGTCTTCCACGTAAAGCCCGATAAAGCTGTACCCCATCTTCGAACAAAGCCGGATCAGCTGTTTCAGGGCAGGCAGAGAAAGGACGGCACCTCTGGAGCAGTCGACCATCACGCCCAGTTCCGGTGTGTATCGTTCATTTTCAGTCATTTTCATCTCGCTCCTCCTGTATCGCGGAAAGGGTTGCCTGCAGTTTCTGTTCCTTGAATCTGGGATCGTTAGCGTAATAATATGAGTACAGAATATCAAAGATGACCAGGACAGGGAACTGCGGGGAGATCCGCATTCCTGTGTCCAGATTCTTGAGAGACGACAGCCGGACCAGCTCATCGCAGCAATTCTTCAGTGTCGGGCGTCCGGAGGCAGTGAACAGCACAGTCCGCGCCCCTCTGCTTTTTGCCAGCGCGAGAGAATCCGTGATGACTCTGGTGTGGCCGGAAAGCGTGATCCCCATGAAAAGGGTCCCTTCATCCGCGATGGCCGCGCTCATGGAGATCACCTGGGAATCGGTGATGGCTTCCACCTCAAGGCCGATCCTCATGAATCTCAGCTGAAATTCCCTGGCCGCAAATCCGGAGCTGCCCTGCCCCACCACCTTCACGCGGCGGGCCGTGTTCAGAAGCCCGGCCACCCGCTGAAGCTCTTCCACCTGGATCTGCCGCATGCTTTCCGTCAGCAGCTGCTGGTAGCTGGCCTCCACACGGCGGGAGATTACGGAAAGGTTCTGTTCATATTTCTGCCCTGCCGTCGCGAGTTCCGCATCAAGGTCTTTTTCGTAGGAATAGATGAATTCCCTGTATCCGCGGTACCCGCATTTTTTCGCAAAGCGGGACAGCGTGGCCTCTGACAGAAACAGTTTCCGGGAGATCGTTCTTGAAGCATAATCCTGCTGCTTCATGTTCTCCAGAAAAAAAGCTGCCGCATTCTTTTCCACGGGTGTCATCTCCGGCAGCGCGCGCCGGATGCTCTCTTTTGTCATATTCCGGATAAAATCGTCGTTTTTGCTGTTCATTGACGGGGCGTGTTCCTTTCTTTCATGTTCTCGACTATGCTCCAAGTATAGCACAGAACAGCATACACCTGTCAGGAATTCTGCCTTGCCCCGTCCACGGCAGCAGCGAATTTTCTGGTGATCAGCTGCGGTCTTGTGATGGCGCCTCCCACCACCACGGCAAAACACCCCATTCGCATCACTTCCTGTGCTTTTTCCGGGGAATCAATGTTTCCTTCCGCGATCACCGGATGCTGCACATGGTCCAGAATCTCCCGGATAATAGCAAAATTTCCATCCTCGATATGAAGCTGACAGGTATAGGGCGTATATCCCACCAGCGTGGTCCCGATGAAGTCAAAGCCCAGTGCGTCCGCGTGCAGCGCCTCCTCCACGCAGGAGCAGTCGGCCATCAGCAGCTGTCCGGGATACTTTCCGCGAATCTCCGAATAGAAGCTGTCCAGACTCCGGCCTCCGGGCCTTACCCGGTCCGTGGCATCCAGCGCTATAATATCCGGCCGGTCTTCTCCCATCTGCATCAGGGCATCCACCTCCGTCATGGTCGGTGTGATGTAGATCTCAGAATCCGGATAATCCTTTTTGATGATCCCGATGACCGGCAGCGGAACGTTTCTGCGGATCTCTGCGATATCCTCCGGCGTATTCGCGCGGATCCCGCCCGCGCCTCCTTCCATGGCTGCTCTGGCCATTCTTCCCATGATAAAGGAAGAGTGCAGCGGTTCCTGCGAGAGCGCCTGGCAGGACACGATCAGTCTTCCTTTCATATTCTCTGCAATTCTACACATGTTGGTCTCCTCACCCCTTTACGGACCCGATCATAAGGCCCTTAATGAAATACTTCTGGAAGAAGGGATACGCGATCATGATCGGCCCGATCACCACCACCACAGTGGCCATGGTGGCGGAATACTGCGGAACTCTGCCCTGCATGGCAGCCAGCGCTGCCGGTGGGATGTTCCGGTTTGAAAGCAGTGCTTCAATACTTTTCTGGATATTGATCAGCAGCAGCTGAAGCGGCTTCTTCCGGTCGCTGTCAATGAACAGAAGGGCGTTCTGCCAGTCATTCCAGTACATGGTGGCCATCATGAACCCCACAGCCGCCAGTGCCGGTTTCATCAGCGGGAAAACAATCTGGAAAAAGGTCCGGTATTCTCCCGCGCCGTCTATGCGGGCGGAATCCATCAGTTCTTCCGGAATGCTGCCCGCGATGTAAGTCCTCAGAATGATAACGTACATGGTCTGCACACAGATGGGCAGGATCAGAAGCAGCAGGCTGTCCTTCATGTGGTAGACCGACGTGTAGATAACATACATGGACAGCTGTCCGCCGCTGAACAGCATGGGGACCAGCAGGATCAGCGTGAACAGTCCCCTCAGGGGAAAATCCCGGATGGTCAGCGAATAGGCAAACATGCTCATGATCAGAAGGCCTGCCACTGTCCCCGTCACCGTGATGAAGATGGTCACGCCGTAGGAGGTGAAAAGCTGTTTCCCATACCGGAGCACTGCCTTGAAGCCGCTCAGCGACCAGACTTCGGGCAGAAGGCTGAAGCCGTTTCTCGCCAGGGTCTGCTCATCCGAAAAGGCGGATGTAAATACCAGCAGAATAGGAACAGCGGTGATCATAGTCACAGCCAGAAGGATCAGCAGAAGTACGATCTGTCCCGGCGGGATCTTCTTATGCCGGCGCAGCTGCGCGGAAGATTTTGACATGTCTTTCAATTGCTTCACCTCCTGTCAGAACAATGCGTTTTCAGGATGCAGCTTCCTCACGATCCCGTTGGATATGAGGATCAGCACCGTACCCACAACCGACTGGAAGAAGGAGGCTGCCGCAGTAAACCCGAAATTGGAATTCTGGAAAATAGAATTCAGAATATAGGCGTCAATGACCTGGGTCGTCTCGTAAAGAGCGCCGCTGTTCCTGGTCACCTGATAGAACAGGCCCGTGTCAGAGTGCATGATGCCGCCCACCGAGAGCAGCAGCATCACGGTGATCATGGGGACCAGGGAGGGCAGCGTGATATGCAGGATCTGCTGCCATTTTCCTGCCCCGTCGATCTGCGCCGACTCATACAGCTGCGGATCGATGCCTGCCAGCACGGACATATACAGGATGGCTCCGTATCCCGTGCCGTTCCACATTTTCACAATAGTCAGGATGGCCGGCCAGTATGCCGGATTTGAATACCACCTGACCGACTTCCCCAGCAGATGGTTCAGCATGCCCGTGTCACTGCTTAAAAAGGCGTAGACAATGAACTGAACTGCCGTATATGAGATAAAGACAGGTATGATAAGGACTGCCTCCATCCACTTTCCGGCCCGCTTGAATACCAGCTGGTCCAGTGCGATCGCCAGCACGATCTCCAGGAACATGCCCAGGGCCGTGAAGATGACGTAATACATCAGCGTATTTTTCGTAATGTTCAGGAAGATCGATTTCGATGCGATCAGGAAACGGAAATTCTCCAGTCCGTTCCAGGGGCTTCCCCAGATACCGCTTCGGTAATCGAATTTCTTGAAGGCCAGGATCAGGCCGCCCATCGGCACATAATCAAACACGATCAGAAGCACCAGCGCCGGCAGGGCCATAACCACATGTGCCCGGTGCTTCCATATTTTTTTCAACGTTTTCATCTGCGTACCTCAAACTGAATAACTGCGAAGGTGCTGCCGGTCCGTCAGGGAATCTGCCGGCCGCCGTTTTCGACGTGAAATGTTGTTTTCCGCTCATTATCATCATGTCACGGTTTTACCTGTTTCGCAAGAAGCGGTTATTATCTGAAAGCACTTTCAGGCGCTTGTGCATTTTTACCTTTTGTCTCCCTTGTTTCTGTCGTTCAATTGTACATGTTGCCCTGCTCCGATGATTCAAATTCCAGTATCCCCACTGCCGATTGAAAAGAGGATTTCATTTCAACTATAATTATTTACACAGACGGCTCAGGGGAAATGCAAGGACCGAAAGACGTTTTACTTCCGGCTTTTCATTTCCGACCGCCGGAAAACAGTATCAGAAACGTGAATCAGAATTCACGGAAAAGGAGGACATCTATGAACAGAAAAGTGATCAGTGCAGCCCTTGCTGCAGCGATGACGCTCGGAGCCTTCGCCCAGACCGCAATGGCGGAATCCGCAGACGAAAAGACCCTCATCAACATTTATCACTGCACCTTCAACATTGCCTCTGCTGATTCTTCAGAAGTCATGGCCATTGAAGATGCCATCAACGAGTACATCAGTGACAAGATCAACGTTGAAGTCCGTCTGACGGATATCGGACAGGGCGAATACGACAACAAGACCAACCTGGCCGTTGCCAACGGAGAGGCAAACCTCTTCTGGACAGCCAACTGGATGGGTGCGGTCAACACCGACAACCTGGTTGCGCAGAACGCTGTCTACGACCTGACAGATCTCCTTCCGGGCTCCGCTCTTTACGATTCCATGCCCGAAGCTGTATGGAACTCCTGCAAGTATGACGACAGAGATTACTTTGTATCCTGCTACAAGGAATCCTCCGAAGGCTACGACCTGGTCTATCCGGTTGAAAAGGCCGAAAAATACGGCTGGGACCTTTCCACTGTCAAAGAGCTGAAAGATCTGGAGCCGATGCTTGCCCAGATGAAGGAAGACGGCGTAAAATATCCGCTCCTCCTTCAGATGATGCCTTTCTTCAGCAAATACTACATTGATGATTTCGATTTCATTCTTTCCAGCACCATGATCGCCGTGGACCGCGAAACCAATGAAGTGGTGGACTGCCTGTCTCTTCCGGAGTACAAGGACTTCCTGATGATGATGAGCGACTGGGGCGAAAAGGGCTACATCAGTGAAGAAGAAGCGACCAAGACCATCCCGGATACAGTCATCAACACCACCGACTGGGGCTTTGCCGCATGGTGGGATGTGCCCGTAAATGACGAGGCAGACGGTACCTACGGACAGGACTGCGATGTCATCCGCATGACCAAGAACTATCTGAACTCTTCCAGCACACTTGGTTCCTGCTTCGCGGTTTCCTCCGCAAGCACACCGGAACAGGCACAGGCCTGCGTGGACTTCCTTGGATTGATGTACACCGATTCCAAACTGGCAGACCTCTTCACCTTCGGTATCGAAGGCACCGACTATGATCTGGAAGACGGATATGTTGTAAAGAAGGGCGGTCTCTACGACCACAGTTCCTGGGAATCCGGATCTGTAGCCACCATCTCCCTGGAAGCGGGCGAGCCTGAAAACAAGGTGGAACTGTACGAACAGTTCAACACGACCTCCGAAGAATCCATCGCCAACGGATTCCGCTTCGACTTCACACCGGTACAGGCCGAGTGGGCAGCCTGCACCAGCCTGTATGATCAGTACGGATACGTGATGGAAGAAGGCGGTACAAGCACGGCAGATCTGGAATCCACACTGGAACGCTTCCGCAGTGAGCTGGACGCAGCCGGCTATCAGGATGTGCTGGCAGAAGTTTCCCGCCAGTATGAAGAGTGGAAAGCCCAGTAATATTGTTCCTCCAAAAGGGGCTGTCGCACTAAATAATTAGTGCGGCAGTCTTTTTTAGTGAATAAAATCCGACCTAGCAGACGGATTTTTCTTATAATAATAAAGACCCGGGCTTCGAAAAGTCCGGGCTTTATTGTAAAATAATGGTATGCGAACCCCATTACATTTACAGTCCGATTATACGGCATATCGAGGCTATTATCAAATCAAACTTCCACTCGAAATGGAAACCATGATCCCAGCTGATGACCCGGTCCGCCTTCTGAGTGCATTTGTGGAGGGAATGGATCTTTCGGAACTCTATGCCACCTATGACAGAGTCCGGAAAAAT
>OCTX012260966.1_pt1 | contig 10413 bp, 6 predicted proteins | sample 1539691 | NCBI WGS metagenome assembly OCTX01 (sample SAMN02144231, study PRJEB22623) | gut metagenome | biome: sheep rumen | host: Ovis aries | place: New Zealand | reverse complement strand
GTAAAACAATTTGTTTTAAAGAAGATATAATTTGTGAAGAAACTGCATATAATTATTTAAACAACTCATCTAAGTAGGTATACAGTGAAGGATCTTCTCCCACCACTACTTTATTGATAAGTCCATCCGGAGATACAAGAATTTTGGTTGGGAATCCCTTGATGGCATAGTCGGTTATAACATTTGAACCGGTTTTAGGATTATATAGGTTTGTCCATGGCAGCTCATACTGCTTTACAGCATTACGCCACTTTTCATCCGTGTCGTTACAGTCGATGCCCACCACCTCCATACGATCTTTGTATTTCTCATAACATGCCTTTAGTTCGGGAAACCCCTTAATACACCATATGCACCACGAACCCCAGAAATCGAGTAACACATATTTTCCGCGGAAAGATGTCAGAGTACGGTAGTTGCCGCTGAGATCTTTCAACTTGAAATCAGGAGCAGGTTTCCCTTTGCTTACCATCTTCTGAGCCTGTTGCATCTTCAGTTTACTATCTGCCTGTGCAAGTGCGTTGTCGATCATTGCACTCATCCTACCGTTTCGTACCCGTGGCGTCAGCAATGCTACAGCTTCTTGAGTCATCTGTGAGGGTAATTCTGCAACTAAGGTGGCAGAAGGATCCTGGTCGGGGTGTTGGCGAATTAACTCCATCCTTTTCTGATATAATTTTTGGAATATTCCACTGATAGCCTGATTATAAAAAGAGGAGAGAGAGTCACGACTGATTCCTGTGGCTGTCAGTTCCTTGATTTTGTCGTTCAGGGGATTCACCTCATTCATAATCGGGTTCACTGCATTATTGTATTCATGGAGTTGCTTATAAAATGTTGAACCACCAATGGTAAGATTGGTTGCACCAGACTGTCCCCATGGCCATGTGCCCCCGATATGGAGGTGCTCTCCAGGTACTAGATAGAGACGTACTCGGAGCATACCACCGTTACGGATGTTGCAGATAATAGCATCTGCTGCTTTTTCTAACGGTATGTCAAGAGCGAATGTGCCATTTTTACTGATGGCAGTATCAAGACGTGCAAACTCGTTGCGCTGATAGTCAATAGTCTGGATTACAATGGTATCGCCAGATTCTTTTGCATCGCAAGTGATGTGTAACACCTGCTGGGCATTGGCAACCGTAAACATTACGGCTGCCAACAGAGAGAGAATATACTTCATAATAAATAAACGAATGATTTCATTACATGTTCTTAATACTTGCATCAAGGATTGGCATATTGAAATTCCATCCCGGTGTGTTGCTGTTGTCGAAACGAACAGCCTTCGTGATACGTCCTGACATCAGATCCATGTGCAGTGACCATAGGGTAGCTTGATTGTTTTGCCAGGTGGCTACAAGCATGATGGTTTCCGACGGGGAGTGTGTCGGGGTATCGTTATTATTATCAATGATTTTCATCATGGTGATCTCACCGTTAGGTGCCCATGAAGAACCATCAGTCATACCAAGAGGCTCAGCTCCTGATATATCACTGCCGTCGATATGCCACTGGTATACACCGTTGGTGGTGGCATAGTAGCACATATTTTGTGTCAGTCCAAATTCGAAGAAGCGGGCATCATTGATATTGGTAAGTGTAGAGAGATCGTAGAGATACTGTGGTATGCCACTGAATGTAGATTGTGCCCCAGCGGGCGCAGTTCCGTTCATTTGCAAGTCAACGGCAAAATATCTTCCAGCATACTTGGGATGTGTGTTGTCACCTTTGAGTACAGCCAGCGCATGACCACGATTGTCACGTGCCATCTTTATCAGGTCAGCATGCATATTTCCTGGGTTGAATGGAGTGTTGTCACCCTTCGTATCAAGCAAGAAAGAATAGTTCTTGAAATATCCGGGAGCCAAAGAACGTAGTCCTACAAACCCCTTATGATTGGTGTTACCATCTACAGCATCTACATATAGCAGACACGGGTAGGGGTTAACACCGGGCATACATACCTGTCCGGTAAATGAATAGCTATGACCATCGTTCAGTTTCTGATCTGTCGTTGTGTCGGCAAAAAGGAATGGGAAGCTGCTCAAAGCATTTATTGAGAAGATGTCACCTCCATCGAAACCGAAAATATAGATCATATAGATGTACATAGAGCGTGGTAGTCCTTTGTTGAAAGCATTCTCTCCCTGTACGTAGAAGAGATAGTTCCAGTCGCCATATGCAGAGAAGCCGTCCTTGTCAATCCACCGAGCATCTTTGTCGGTCAGTGCAAGGATTTGTCCGCAACGAGCACCAAGGATCTGTGGATAATAGGCCATGTAGGTGGTGAAATACAGCGAAGTTATCTGCTGTATCTGTTTCCCTTTGCCTGGAATCAGTTGTCCATCATTACTCATCGAATAGATCTGTGTGCTGGCAGAAGGTGATTTAGGTAATGTCATCGAAGATGGGGTGAAGTCCTCTGCCTGCACAATACCGATGTCACTATGCTCTGATGTACCATAGAGAAGCATGAGCCCTGAGATACCTGAGATTGTGATGGTGAAGGTATTGGCAGAGTAGAAATCTCTACCTGTACTTTTCTGCCTAACATGAAGTCTGCAAGGATAACTCAAGTTGAGTGTGGTTATATTACGGTCGATATGGGCTGTGTAGTTGAGTACACGACCTTGATCTTCTGTTGCCAATAGAGGTAAGAATGCTTTCTGCCCCTGACTATTCACACTGTCACCGTTTACCTCCCAGATATATTCCAGGTCGTCTTCAGGAATCGAAGTTTCAATAACCGGTTCGATAGTGATGGCCTCACCTAATGCTGCGCTGTATGCACTGGCAGGAATTTCGATATGCACATCTGGTAATGTAACGTCGAAGTCATTACCACTCTTATCGTCTAAGCAGGCCACTGTTCCCAGTAGGATAGTGACGATGCAAACGATTTGTAGGATATATTTTTTCATCTTTTGTCTGTTTTGAATGAGTAAAAGGATAGATTAATACATTCTGTTACTGAAAGTGACCAACTGACCTGGAGCATTCTCATCGTCAGCAGGGTAGCGTACATCGTTCTTTGTAACATATTCACGTAACATATATATCAAGAATCTGAACTTATTGCCTTGCCAGCCGTCATCATCAGTAGGACTTTCGGCACCACCGGTAACAGCATAGTAAACACTCATTTTCAACTGTGTGAAATACCCCATGTAGTAGTCGCAGTTGGCATTCCACCATGCTGGTTTTGCAAAGCCGTTGAACAAACAGAGATTAGTAGTTACATGGTCTTGCAGACCCGGTGTGAAGTCTGCAGATTCTCCGATAGTGAAAGAGATTGTGTCGTGGACAGTAGCGAGATGTGCACTATTCGTCACTTTCACATACATCGTATCCACGATATGATTGGCACGGAAAAGTACCGGTTTTTGTAACTCAAAGGTAGTACGGCTATCTTCTGGCATGCGAGTGATATTCACCTCTACTTGTCGGTCACGGTCGCTAACAGTAGAAGCTATACGGATAGGTATGGGCACGAGGTAAGTGCCGTTCTCTGCTATTTCCGGATGACTGGCAAAGGTAAAGTCGTTGTTTTCATATGTAAACCATGCGAACCCCTTTTCACTCCAGGCCTCTATCTCATCCTTTGTGCAGGCTGCCAATAGGGTGAGTACCACCATTGACAGATATAGTATGTTCTTTCTTTTCATAATCATTCTTATTTTGATACTATTATTCTTCTTCAATTAGTACGTCCGCCATAAGTATCTTCTTCATCAGGCCGTGGCATGGTGAATACCTCGGGGGTGATATTATAAGAGCCTTGGAAGCCAGTGTTAGTAAACGACTGGTTCAGACGTTTGTGATAATAGAACAGTTGTCCTTCAGAGATAAACTCTTTACGATATTCATTTTCTATCTCCTGTTGCAATTCCTCGCGGTTTGTTACTTTGAGAGGGTAGGGAGCCATACCACGGTGCCGGCGTACGGTCTCGAGATACTCTACGGCTTTGTCGAGCGATGGTTCACACTCTGCTGCGATATAATACATCTCTGCCAGTTTGATGAGCGGGATGCGTTTTACAGCCCAAGGGAAATATTGGTTTTGTTGATCGGCATCTTGGTAGAGTTTACTGCTGATATGCATATCATCCGAATAGATAAAGCGCAGATAGGCATAACGTGGGTCTGCATCGCGGGTAGCAGCATCAAAGATGTAATTGGTGTTCATACCTAACATCTGATTTGTAGAACGGAAGGCCACCTGCTTTTCCTGAAGAATCCCATCGATACGGTCATCAAGATCGATCACGTTTAGAGCCATAATCTGCTCTGTGCAGAAGGTACGGTCGCGAGCCACAGTATTACTGGTGGATGTCACGTTGGCAATCAGATCGGTGTTCACCCATGGGAACTTATCTGCCGGAGCATCGATAACCTCTTTTGCACAGGCTAGTGCCTGCTCTTTCTTACCTGTCCACAGATACAGACGTGCCATTGTGGCCACTGCAGCATAGTAATTGAAGTGTAAACGACGGTTGTGCCAGTCTTTTATGCCATATTGATTACGCAGGGTTACTAATCCGCTTACCTCGTCGCAAGTATATTGTGAAGGAGTTGCACCTGTCAGTATAGGGTCTTTTTTGAGTAACTCTTTTGCATCTGTTAGGTCTTTCAAAATTGACTGAGCGATAAACTCAGCGGGTGCCAATGCATAAACATCAGAAGTGAGGTTGCTGACGTAAGGCATATATACTTTACTGCTGCTGTAATCGTCGCTGCTGTATGCATCAGTATAAAGGCGCATCAGGTCGAAATGCAAGAATGCCCTCAGTCCGAGTGCCTCACCCTTGATGATACTATAGTCATCACCTACGAAAACATTCTTCTTCTCATCGATACACTCTAAGATAGAGTTGATGTTGGCAATAGCATTATAAGCATTTCTCCAGATAGGGTCGATATAGTTGTTCTTATAGTTCAGCATATAGCTGTAGGGCGTGTTCGGGTGAAAGTAGTATTGCATGATATAGCTGTTCAGTCCACTACCGGCATAGGCGCCACCTCCCATCATTTCCAAAAGATACCAGGTCATGTTTTTACCATATAGAGCATCACTGTTCAGAATGGTGTATATACCGCTCATGGCATCTGCAAAGCCTGCTTCATTGCTAAACAGATCATTACGGTCCATCTCTGTCGTAGGCTCTACATCGAGCCAGTCGTTACATGAGGTCAGAAGTGAAAAGCTAAGTGTGAAAAGAACGGTCTTGAGCAGCCATCCGCTTCTTTTTATTATATATTTTTTCATATTCTTCATTTTTCAGATGTTTTAGAATGTCGCATTAACGGAGAAAGAGAAAGTACGGGCGAAAGGATAGCTCGTTCCTCGCTCTATTTGTATGGATGAGAGACGTACAAGCTCGTCAACGTAGAAGTCGAGCTTTAGTCGCTGCAGTCCGACTTTCCGCAACCAACTTTGGCGGTAGAAGTCATAACCTACACTGAGTGACGACATATACAATTCGTTGTTCTTCTGTACGAAGCGTGAAGTCGGCTTTGTAGAGGTGAATCCCATCATGGTGGTGGGGGTCTCTAGCATTAACACTTGTCGATAGGGAGAGTGATCACCTGGTTGTGTCCAAGTGTCGAAGACTCGCTTGTCCATATTTCCATAACCTGTAACATTTTCGACACGGTCGATGAGTGTGGTGTTGTAGATATCTCCTCCCCAACGATAGGATGCCACGAGGGAACAAGTGAATCCCTTGTATCCGGCATTGAGTCCTAAGGTGCCGCGCCACTTGGGATTACTGTCACCGATAACTACCTGATCGTCAACATTCCAGGAATAGGTGATATTATCATCCTTATCAAGATATATCTCATTGCCTGTCATCGGGTCGATACCCAGTGAGCGTACGCCCCAGATGGCTGTCATAGAACAACCTTCGTAGAATTTTGTGGCTGGGCGTGTGGTCCGTTGCATATAGAGGGCTGCATCTTCGGCCGAGGGAGTTCCTGTAGAGAAACGCCAGTTCAGGTCTTTGTCGGCATCTTCGTTGAACTTCTTAAAGATATCGTAGATCTTTGTTATCTTATTCTTATTATGGTAGCCGGTAGCTGAGAAGGTGATCCATGCGCGTTGCTCGTTATTACGCCATGGGGTGATACTTAGCGCCAGCTCCACGCCGCGGTTCTGAATCTCTCCCATATTGTCTTTATAGGTACTGAAACCAGTAGAAGAAGGCAGGGTGATGTCGGTTAACATATTGTCGGTATTCTGTATATAATACTCAGCTCTGGCGGTTAGGAAAGATCCTAAGGCAAGGTCAATACCAAAATTATTGTCGTAAACCTTCTGCCATTTCAGGGTGGTGTTTGGCAATCCTAAGATGACGGTTCCCGGACGACCATCATAATAGATACTGCCATATTGGTATTTTGCATGAGCCTGATAGGGGTTGAAGTTCTGTGTTCCGGTATATCCCAGAGAGTAGCGTAGCTTCAACAGTTTGATGATATCCTTAGCAGGGAAGAACGGTTCTTTATGCAGGTTCCATCCGGCACCCAATGACCAGAATGATCCCCAGTGGTTATCACTTCCATAAACAGAAGAACCTGTTGCTCGATACGAAGCATCGAAGAGGTAACGGTCAGCATACGAGTAGTTCATGGCTCCGATAAGGCCGATCTCACGTGTCTTACTGTCACTTCCGTAAGGATGACTGTCGTGGTAGTATGACGTGGCCATTGCGATGTGGTCCATTGAGTCGTTGCCGAATCCTTCTGCCATGATATTGGTCGTCTCGTTATTCTGACTTCGCAGGTTCCATGTACCATTGAAGAAGAATGAGTGCTTTCCGAAAGATTGGTTATAGCTCAAACCAGCTTGCGAGGTAATAATATCACTTACTCCGTTCGTCTTGGTATAAAGACCTTTCCTATTTGACAATCCATTCGCATCATAGTCGATAAATCGGGTGTGGCTTGACGGATAGAAGATATCTCCTTGGTTTTCCTGGCGGGTGTATGAGAACTTCGCTACAAATCGGAAATGTTCGTTGATGCGCCAGTCCATATCGAAATTATCTGTAAAAGCAGTATATTGTGTTTGGTCTTTTGTATTCAGCGTGGCATTATACAGAGGGTTATATACTGGAGCTGCAAAAGTACCGTCGAGGTTCACGCACTGATAGCCAAGCAGTTGTTTCACATTGCCATATTCATCATATGGAGCAAAATAGGGCTCCAACCCCACATACTGGCTGAATGATCCGTAGGGAGAATTCTTCGCATTGTTTCGCGAGTAGTCCATCTGATTACGGAACACCATATTCTTATAAGTGTAGGATAGGGTAGAGTTGATATTAAAGGTGTTGCGACTCGACTCCTTCATAACACCGGCAACGTTATTATAAGATAGGCCTAAGATATATCTTACTCTGCTGTCGCCACCCTCCAGTTGCAGGGCATGTCGCTGTCCTACACCATTGCGCAGCGGTTTTGAGAGCCAGTAGGTATCTGTTCCTGATGCGATGGCATCGTAAACGGTCTTATGGAGTAAATCGGCTGCAGAGGGGTTTACACCGGTAAGTGCATTGTCGTACTTGTGGTGAGCCACCTCCCAGTCGTATTTCTCTTTAGCGTTCATCAGGTCATAACCAGATAGATCTGGAGTTTCGATATTCAGGTTACCATTATATGAGATGCGCATCTCACCGCTTTTGGGACGAATCGTCTCAATAACGACGACACCATTACCGGCCTTTGATCCATAGATAGCTTTGGCTGCGGCATCCTTTAGCAGGGTAACACTCTGAACGCGGTTCATATCCAAGTCGATGACTTTCTCTAACGTAGTCTCAAAACCGTCGAGGATAAAAAGTGGTTGATTGGCATTTCCCTCATAGTCGCCTTGCAGGTTGAATGAAGTCTCACCACGCAGTTGGATATTAGGCATGGCATTGGGGTTACTACCCAGCTCGATATCCTCTATAATCTGGAAGGCTGGATCGAGGTTCTTCAGACTTTTTACCAGGTTCTGGTTTCCCACTTGTAACAACTCATCACGGTTGAAGGTGGTCGTAGATCCTGTGAAGCTTTCTTTTCGACGTTCATACATACCGTTTATCACAACCTCGCTGATTACCTCTGAGTCAGTATTTAGCGTGATATTATAGTCTGCGCTTCTGCCGATATTGACGTTTTTTTTCTGAAAACCAATATAGCTGATTTCTAACTGTCGCCCGTCAGCTGGGAGCTCTAAAGAGAAACGACCATTGATATCGGAGATAGCAAAGACATTCTCTTTGCTGCCAACAACAGAGATGCGGGCACCTGGTAGTGTCTCTCCATCATCCCCTTTTACAACACCCGTAATCTTCCGTGGAGTGCCCTGTGGCGAAGGGCGGTACACCGTGATGGTCTTTCCGTCGATGTCAAAGCTGCAGTTAAGAGGTTTCAATACCCTCGTCAATACATTACGTACCGGTTCTCTGTTAGCCACTGCATCAACTTTGGGCAGTTGGCGTGCCAGATCCATATTAATAAGGAAATTACAACCTGTCTGCTCAGTAATGGCAGCAAACAGTTGTTTGAGCGTAACTTGTTTGAGGTTAAGTGTTACCTCATCGATTTGCGACTGTTGGGTGTCTGCTTGTATCCTGACGGGTGCCGTCAGTAAGACGAGCATCATAACCCATGGTAACAGCCGTAGTACATTAGCTTTTTGCATGAACAGATGTTTTAAGAGGTTAAATAATTATGTGTAAATCATTCTCCAACGATCACTGTATTGTCTTTCATCCTTACAGATACACCAGTGGCTTTCTCTATAGCATTAAGTGTCGGCTCTATATCATCATAGCGGTTAAGACTTCCCATGAACCTCAGGTCTTTAAGATCGTCCGATTGATATTGGGTCGTTACATGATGCCAGCGTTCCAAGACAGCCATCAATTGCCACAGTGGACAGTCTTCAAACAGGAATTTTCCTTCGTTCCAAGCGATATATGGGGCGGTATCCACCTTACGTAGTGCCAGCTGACTGCCTGTAACAAGTAGTTGTTGACCAGGCTGCATAAGTTGCTCTTTCCCATTGGTGGGTGTGAAGCTGATACTTCCTTGGACAAGAACGACAGATCCTGTTGACTGCAGTGAGAGATCCTGACTGGCATGTGATGAAGTGGTAACATAGAACTCTGTGCCATGTACAGAGATATCTCCTTGTGGGGTATGTACCACAAACAGCCTACTCTTGTCTTTCGCCACCATAAAATAAGCTTCACCATCGAGGATCACATCACGCCGATCGCCAAATTTCTCAGGGTATATCAGTCTGCTGTCATAGTTCAGGTGCACCAATGTACCATCGTCCAAGGTTACCCAATACTCTTTGTCATGATATGTAGAGATACGCCTTGCTTCTTCCAGTTGCTCCACAAAATGTTCATCTACGTGATATAGAGCATATTCCTCTTGGGTGATGACTGTTTTGCCGTTCGTTACCGTGCTGATAATCTCAGCGCCCTGCATGCCACTTAAGTTGCTCTGTCGCATGGCTGTCTGTACAGCCTCTGTAATGACAGGGGGTGTTACGCGAGTGTAGTCGCGGTGATACAGGTACGCACCACCAATAAGAAGTAGAATGAGAATGGCAGCTACACGATAAAAACGTGGGGTTAAGAAGGTCTTTCGTGTAATATGATGCTTTTCAAAACCGATACGGTCACTAATTTTTTTCAGTGCTTGCTCATCATCGATCTTATTGATGAGTTCCATGCTTTGCTTTACCTTTCTGCCATCTATGTCGCCAAGAACCATTAGTTCTTTTAACTCTTCCAATAAATGTCGCTTATCCATACATTACTTTTTAGCTTAAGACGCAAAAAGGTAATGTAGGTAAACAAAAGAGATGAAAAGTTTTACAAATAGCTCTATGCACTAGTCGTATCCAACAGGATAAATAGCAGTAGTAATGTTTCGGGAGATAAACGGCTGCGTAAAATCTTCAAACCGCGATAACGCTGTGTTTTTACGGAGTCTGGAGTGATACCTAACTCATCGGCAATATCTGCACAGCTTTTACCTTCTATTGATAATAAAAAAATCTGCCTGAGTTTGGGCGTCAACGATTCAATACCTAAAATCAATTGCCGGAAGATTTCTTCTCTGTCTGGCTCCGTGTCATCTTCAGCATGCATGATCCTATATTCCTTTTCATATTGTTCAATACGACTGCGCTCCACCTGCTGATGGCGTAGGTAACTGATACTCTTATTGCGTACGGTATTGTAAAGATAAGCCCTCAGTGTTGGCTGATTTTTGAAAAGGTGCCGGTGCTGCCATGTATCCACAAAAGTGTCTTGCACAAGTTCCTCGGCAATTTCCAGTTTCTCCACTATCTGTATGGCAAATAGCACCAATGCCTTATAGTAATGTCTATAAAGC
>OCTX014575505.1_pt1 | contig 10417 bp, 2 predicted proteins | sample 1539691 | NCBI WGS metagenome assembly OCTX01 (sample SAMN02144231, study PRJEB22623) | gut metagenome | biome: sheep rumen | host: Ovis aries | place: New Zealand | reverse complement strand
TCCTGGAAGAGCCAGTAGTCAACACCAGCCTTTGCCTCGAAGATAATCCAACCCCAGAAAGCCTGGCCTCCCTGATCGATTACATAAGGTGCGCTATCCACACCATCCTCACCAACCTTGGCAGCATTGTGACGCTCCTGGATCTCTTCGGAAGTGAAGAGGCGCATCATCTCCTGACCTTCAGCATTGAGAACTTTCTCGTTATTCTCGTCAACCACCTTCTGGCCATTCACATAACCTGTAGCCTGATAAGCCACGGCCTCCTTAGTCTGACCATTGATCAGATAGGTATTGCGGTTACCCTTGTTTGCCCATACCTGGACCTTCATCTTACCATCCACCTTGGTGGTGAACTTGTAGTAAAGACCTACCTGGGGCATATCCATACCTGGTTTGTAATAATCATAAGCTGCGCGGTAACGACCAGTAGGAGCATCATCGGTATAAATCTCCTCGGCATACATCTTTACGTAAGGATTACCAGAGCCTATCACGAAATACAACTTAGTTCCTGCCTCATCGTTGATGTCAGTCTTGTTATTCCCATTTTTCCATGTTACATTATTCCAAGTTCCTACAGATGCCACTTCATAGCGATGCGTCTCTGCATCTACAACGGAACCAGGAGTGATATCCTGTGCACCACCATCGACATTGGCAGGGGTAGCACCACCCACAGCCTCTACAGTTACATTGGCGGTAAAAATGTTTACAACAGACTTACCATCTACCACGTTCGTAGCGTTCTCGCCGTCAACAACTGCAGCGAACTCTGCTGCCAAGACACCATCGGGAGCAGCTACATACTTCTCTACATCACCAGAAGGCTGTTGGCCACCTTGGCCTTCGTTGCCACCTTGCTGGCCACCGGAAACAACGATTGCGTAGAAATTCAAGCCAGAATTACCACTATACACATAAACGGTTCCTGCTTCGGCAATCGTCTGTTCAACTTTGTAAATCTGGTCACCCAGCAACGGGGCATCATAGACCTTATTGTCGAAAGATCCAGAAGCAATGACCAAGTTACGGTCTGTGGCATCCTTGTTGGCAGACATGCCGTAAACGGTTACTGTACTGTTAGCACCTACTGTAAAGCTAAGGTTACGGTAGTCAGCGGAACCAGAACCACCCATCTTCATACGGGAAGTGAAAGAGAAATCGTCAATCGACTTGTTGTTTTCATCAATCGTGACTTTCTTGTCTGCAGTTGCAGCAATAGTCAGTCCATCGATGGTGACTGTCTCGGAAATTTCTCCAAGAGCACTGAATTTCTCATCGGAGAAATTCCAGGTCTGTGCATTTGCACCAATAGCCATTGCGGCCATAGCGATCAGTGTAAAAATTTTCTTCATAAGCTATTTGTTTTATTAAAAATTAGTGATATCTCTGTTTAACACGAGTCTGTTATGGTTTGTTTTTTGACGTTTGGATGTGCTTATTGCACAAATCCGTTTCAAAAGTAACGCTTTTATAATAAAGATGTAACGTGTTTGACGGAACTTTATACTTATTTAACAAAAGAAGGGCTGAAGTTAAAGGGGAGTGAAGCGGACATGGAGGGTGTGGGGCTTGTGGGGAATGGTGTAGCGCGTTAACACCCCTGGGCCGCATGAGCTGTTGCCCAATCCCATAACAGCAGCATCGAGGGTGAGATAGACGAAGTCGGGATCCTCCTGCAGGTAGCCGTCATGTGTGGCCTCGTAGAGCTGCTGCACACTATAAGGGAGGACGGAGAAGGAGAAAGGCCGATCGGTACAGGTAATGCGCCATCCGCTTCCTTTTTTGTCGGTGAGTTCCACGTATGCCACATCATCATGATTACCACTGTCCTGTGGACGGGGATAGTGTACATACTGTTCGCTGACGGTACTCTTCCACCGGTTGATGGTAGCTGCCGCGTGACGATCGGGATAGTTGTCCCAGGGACCGCGACCATAGTAGGTAAGCTGACTGAGTCGTTTGGGAAGCACAAAGGTGGTACCTAAGGCGGGTAGCGGCGGTAACGTTCCCTGAGGGGTGTAGGTTGCACGGAAGTCAATGGTGCCATCAGCCTCGAACACATATTCATACTGTGTGACTATCTCTCCTTCGGTGGCCTTGTATGCAATGGTCTGCGAAGCCTTTACACCGCCGTTCCGGTACTCCTCCACAGTGAGCGGTACTACGATGGAATCGCGCAAATGGTCAAGTTGATGATTCTTCCAGTCCTTGGCTATCCAGTTACCGAAACCCTTATCGTTGTCGGTAGGTGCGCGGAAGAAATGAGGACGAAGGATCGCTGCCCATGCCTTTGCCTCAGAGAGGCGTTGCGATAGGCTTCCCTTCTTACTCCTGTTCTTTTTCAACGAATTTACCACTGAAACGAACCACTGGTCATCGGTAATGAACTGTTGATGAGCCACCACATGCTGTCCGGTTGGTGCCCATGCCGTGGGATGCTTCAAGGTGGCCTGCACATCAAGGAGACCGTCGTGAGCCGTCTGCTGAATGACATAATCGTTGAGACTACTATGAGCATCCATCAGTTCGGGGACGACCTTTCCATTCTCAAGATGGAAACGGACAGGTGCATAGACTGCCTTCACCTCCTCGTATTTCGGTGTAGGCTGTCTGTAAGAGCTGACGATTCCCTTCAGACAGAATGCCTTGAGGTTCGGCACATCCCCGAAGTCACCACCATAGGCAATAATGGGGCCCTTCTGTATTCCTTCGTCTGCCCACTCCCAGATGAAGCCGCCCAGCATGCGTGGATGACTGTAAATCTCGTCCCAGTACTCCTTGAAGTTGCCGAGGGCATTCCCCATGGCATGCGCATACTCGCTGGTCACCACTGGACGCGTGTCTCGTGTATCGCGGGCTATGGAGAGGAGGCGTTCCCACCGAGCATTCTCTGGACGTTCCATATTGTTGTCTTTCACCCCTGGGTTCAAGTACTCATCCTGGATGCGTGGATAGAAACGGGAGATGATATCCACGGAAGAAGGATCAGGAATCCATCCAGAGGGGGTGTTAGAGCCCTGAGCCCCTTCATAGTGGACAAAGCGTGTGGGATCGTATTCATGGATCCAGGCAGCCGTGAGGGCGAAGTTCGTGCCCCATCCTGCCTCGTTCCCCAGACTCCAGAACACTACAGACGGGTGGTTACGGTCGCGAATGACGAGACGCTGCGTTCGATCAATCCACGCCGCTGCCCATGAGGGATCACTGGCCAACTCACCCCGCAGTCCGTGCTCTTCGATGTCGGCCTCATCCATCACGTAGAGTCCGATGGAATCGCATAACTCGTACCACCGCTCAGCATTTGGGTAATGGCAGGTGCGCACGGCATTGATATTGGCCTGTTTCATCAAAAGGATATCCTGTAGCATGCGTTCCCCACTCATCACATGACCTGTGACAGGATCCATCTCATGACGGTTCACCCCTCGGAAGCGCACCTGTTTGCCATTCACGAGGAACATCCCATCGCGGATCTCCAGCTGTCGGAAGCCCACCTTTGTGGAGATCTGTTCCAAGATGTGTCCCTCCGCATCGTTCAGCGACAGATGGAGGGTATAGAGATAAGGTGTCTCCGCCGTCCATTTCTTAGGGTTCCTCACTGTTGCCGAGAGCCATCCCCATTTGGGATAGCCGCGCTGGGGGGTGCGGTCGTTCATGATAGCCGCCTTGTGCTCAAGATTCAACAGGGTGTGCACATCGGCTGTCAGCGTACTGTCCAGGACTGACTGTCCGTCAACGTCGAGTAGTTGTGCTTGGAGGGTATATCCCTTGTACAGTGCTGAGAGTCCGGCATCCCCCAATGACTGTCTAATCTGCGGTGAGAGGGCAAGCTCTGGATGAATCACCAGCTGTGCATCCCTGTAATGGGCATCGAGAAGGGTGCGTACCCCGAAATCTCGGATCCGTAGTGTCGGAGTGGAGAAGAGGGTGACCTCCCGGTGGATGCCCGCCAGACGCCACATGTCCTGATCCTCCAGATAGCTTCCATCGGAGTATTTGAAGACGTGGAGGGTAATCTGATTGTCACCCTGTTCACGCAGATAGGGGGTGATACGGAATTCCGCAGGTTCCATGCTCCCCTGGGAATAGCCCACCTGCTGACCGTTGATCCACAGATAGAAGGCACTGCTCACGCTACCGAAACGGATATAGACCTCCTGTCCCTTCCAGGCTGGGGGGATTGAGAAGGAGCGGCGATACACGGCATTGGGGTTCCGCTCCTTGAAGGCTGTGTACGTACTCTTGGGCTCACCCATGACATAGGGAGGATTGATTTTGAACGTGTAGCCGCTGCTGCTGTAGATAGGCGTGCCATAGCCGTTCATTTCCCAGTCGCCAGGAACAGGGTAAGAGGACCATGACGCATCATCATAGTCTGTACGGAAGAAATCCTGCGGCTGCTCCTCGGGGGTCTTCGTCCAATGGAACTTCCAGTGACCATTGAGTGACAGCTGACGGTCACCCGGCTGTTCTTTGTACGCAAAGAAAGAGGCCCGTGCTGGTTCGCGGTAGATGTGCAGAATACTTTGATCTTCCCAGTCATGATGCTGGGCGAGGGCACTCAGTGGAAAGCAAAGGAACGCAAGCTGGCATAATGTGCGTGCAAGGGAGGTTCCTGCCTTTATGGATTGTGGATAGGTCATTCTTTATTCAACGGTTAGGTTATCAAAAAGCATGTCGCTGAGACCCTCGCCAGTGAGTACGACATGGTATTGTCCGGCATTGATCTGAGAGCCTGTAGTGATGCTTGTCATCTTTCGCTTGGTCTTTTTCTGCTGAGTTTGAAGGAAAGTGATGTCGTCTTCCTTATAGACAACACCCTTCGTGTCGGTAATGCGGATGTGCATCTGTCGTGCCTTCTCTGGATTGTAGTATTTCCATCTGAGGGCATAGACTTTGGCAACACCTACATTGAAGTCCCATTCCATGCGGTTCCTGACTCTCCTGCCCTCTACCTCAATGGCGCTGTTTGATTTGGGAGGGAGGATGTCATCGGATGTCTTGACGAGGATATCTTCATTAAACGCCTTCCAGAGTTCGGATGAAGAAGTGGCGGCAGACGACGGTATGGTGGCATCCCCTTTTTGGGCTATCGCAATGGCTGCTATCATTGCTTGTCCTACCTTAACCTGCGGGAAATGGATTACGATGTTTTTCCCTTCATGATGAATGTCCACCACCCGTTTATAAGGTTTTCCGTAATGCACCTGTGCCCAGATATCAAGGTCGTGAATGACGGTGTCTTCATTAATGGCGACATCAAACAACCGGAGTCCTTCGGCATCAGTCTGCCGGTACCATGGTTCAATGAAATAGAGTTCCACACGGTAGTCGCCTGGATCAGCAGGGAAATGGAAGCGCAGCGCGTGTCTTCCAAAACGGGAAGACTTAAACAACGGAGAGGAAATCGAGTCGTTGAAGGTTTGGGAGGCTTGGTAGGGTGATACCTCCCATTCTCCTAACTGTGCTAGAGTGAAGCGGTCTCCCCATGATTGTGACCACTGGGAATTGTCTTGCATCCATCGGTTTCCCATGACATCCGTGTATGCATCGCCACCGCAATTTAGGCGGTAGAGGTAGGAATAGCCGTCGGCAGGACGTAGTATTTGCTCATCGATTTTGCTTGTGGCGGGTGTAACCAACTGGGGGTTGTAATGCCGCTGATACATGTAATACGCATCTGTGGGCTGTTCCCAGATGGTAAGAAGACCTTTGTAGTTAAAGGGGCCTACCTTGTCGATACGACGCAATGCCTCATCCGGCTGTCGGCGACCGGGATTGTCATGACTAACGAGGAGCCACTGGAACTGTCCGCATACACTGTCTCTGGCACTTTCAGCCAGTTCAACCTTCTTTTCCAATAGCTGTAGGAATTTCTCTTCCGTGTAGTTCTCACCAGTATGGTTTCCGACAGTACGCCAGGCACCATATTCTCCGTTGAGTAACTGCTCGGATTGCTTCAGTTCGTTGCCGTAGTTGTTGACGTCACCGCCATAAGTACCGCTCCAGTTCTGAACAACATTCCAGTCGCTTCCTTCACCTCCATTGCAGGTCGTTACCAGTCGCTGACTGCCACAGCGGGGGTCAAGCTGGCGGATGATCTCACAGCATTCTTCGGCAAAGTCCTTTGGCAACGTACTCTCGTTCTGCAATCCCCAAAGGATAATCGACGGGGAGTTGCGCCGTTCTTTTACCCATTGGATGAGATGGCGTTTGAAAGATGATCTGAACTCGGGGGTGTCGTACCAGATATGTGCCGAGAACTGTGGCCACCAGAGAATCCCTTCCTGTTCCAATAGTTCCTGATAGTGTAGGTTATGCGGCTGATGAGCATCACGGAAGGCATTGAAGCCGGCATCTTTCACCAACTTCACTCGTGCTTCGATTTGCTCGTTGCTGAAGGCATGACTTTGTCCGAAAAGATGTTCATATTCGCATGTTCCGTTGATGAAAACCGGATTTCCGTTGAGATAGAAACGTTGGTCGGATTTGTCGGCTGCTACCTGCTTGCGGTTTGAGGACTGTGGCCACGACACACTACTGATGCCATAGGGCGTGTTGGTACTCTCCGTAGCCTTTCCATTTCGTTTGATGATGCTGTTCACGACATACAGGTAAGGCTTTTCGGGTGTCCATCGCTTAGGACTGTCAAGTGCGGAGGATTGCCTGATAATCTTTGTCTCACCAGGTTTCAGGGTCACCTCATCCGTGAGACGTATCACCTGCTTACCGCCTTTTTCGCATAACTTATTGATGAGCTGTATCTGTGAGGGATGGGTGTCATAGTTCTTTACCTCTGTTTCAATCCATATACTGTCGCAAGAGGTGTTATTCCAGACATGCACACCAAAAGGCTCAATGCGTACCTTATCGGTTACTTCGAGCACGACAGGTCGGAAGATACCGAAAGGCTGTGACCCTTCACTGAACCCCCACTCACTACTGCATCCGCCACATACCCATGGCATATCGGTAATACCTGCAGGATGGGATACCCTTACCTCCAAATCGTTTTCACCTCCTTGGTGAATAAAGGGTGTAACATCGAGGGTCTCCGTGGTTCTACCAATATCGTAGCGCCCCAGATGATGACCATTCAGGATAACCTCTGCGTAGGTTCCAACCCCTTCGAAACGGATAAAATACTCTTTCTCGTTTAACTGAGGGACATGGAATGACTTCTTGAAGATGGCATTACCATGGAGATTACCATGTTCCAGTTGTAAGGCGCCATAGTAATCGTCTAAGTTGATGGGTATCGTGGTGGCAGGTATTGTCTTCATCATAGAAGGAATCAATGAGGAGTCGGGATGCTGCTGAGCAGTTAAGGTTATCTGCCATTGCTCGTTGAGTGACTGAGTATAGCGGTGTCCGGTGGGCTCAGGGACTGGGAAGTTTACCTCGCTCTTGCCAAGATGCTTGGAGGTGGCTACGGCGATGCCCCGTTGTCCGGCATCGTTCACAGCACAATAGAAATGATAGACCACCCCGTTATGTTTCACCACATAGCTCTTATGCGCGAACATCTCATCATATTTCTTTGTAGGCCAGATCAGATCAGGACCCTCCCAATCGTACCACTGTATCAAGTCACGACTCACGGCGAAGGTGTTGAAGGCATTGTATTCGCGAGTAGGATGAAAGGCGGAGAAATAGAACATCACCCACAGATCATCCATCCTGACGATTTGGGCGTCACCTGTGATGGTACCGTCGCTGTCGTGGGCAAAGACAGGGTTACCCTGATAGCGTTTCCATCGCTTCATGTCTTTCGACAAGGCAATACCGATGCGTTCTCCCTTGGGATGTATCTCATCTTTCCCTCCGGCATTGTAGAACATCACGAAAGGATACTGCTCCTCGCCCTGGATACGCTGCTTTTTGTCTTTGATCCAATAGATGGTGCTCTTGTATTGAGTCATATACTCCCACCACTGGGCATCTTTATCATCATAGCTGAGTAAAGGTTTTGTCTGTGTATCCCACGGATGGGCGGTAGTGATACTCCCAGAAGTGGAGGCGATGCCGATGCTTAGCGGAGCATTGACAGCCTCATAACCCGTACCAGGCCCTCCGATATAGGTGAGATAGTATTTCCCTTTGTAGGCTTGCATCCCGTAGTCTCCTCCCCAATGATAGTCTATCAATGACGGGAAACCACCCCGTTGGTTCTGATCCCAGAGATGGAGACCGTCGGATGGGAAGGATAAGATACGTCCGAGCGTGTGCCAATGGAGCAGGTCGTCACTTTCTGCAAGCCATGTTTCATAGCCGCGACCGTCTGTTCCCTCCTTACCATCATAACAGACATAGGTCATGTACCATTTGCCGTCCTGCTGATACACCATGGGACAGTCATATTTATGGTAGTTGTCAGCAGGTGCCATCACCAACCCATATTTATAAGGCGTCTTCACCTCATCGTAGATGCGTTGCATCTGCTCCTGCGTGATCTGCGCCAAAGCGACAAGGGGGGAAAGGATCCCTGCTCCCACCATTGCCATTATGGAGAGAACGGATAATCTCGTCATTGTCTTTATCTTTCTCAGCATGTAATATACCTTTCTTTTTACTTCATGAACAGCCAATCCACTTCATTCCCTGCCCCTTGCAGTCCGACATCCCGAGGCTGGATATCCGATTCGGTGAAACCGGCAATCATGATGATTCCCTTAGGCAGGTTGATGGTGTGATGTCCTGCCGGAAAATGATAAGCATGGATATTCACCGGGGGCATTTGCAGCATACTGACAGCATTGGTGAGAACAGGTTCTGCTTGTCCGTATTCGTTTCCTGTGGCATCAATCTCCAGTTTCGGTGCTTTTGCCCACTTTGAGTCATCATCCTGAAAGAAGCCGACAAGCATCTTGACAGGGCGCTCGCAGGAGAATGTGACGGATGTGCCTACAATACGGGCAGTATCACGATTGAGGACGAGAGCCTGAAGATTCTGTAGCTCGGGGGCTATCGAGTCGATCTTCGTATCTTCCCGCTTCTCGAAGAGGACAGCATCCTTGGCAAGACCGATGACCTGTTTGCCGTCAGGGATCATCACTTTCGCAGGAATGGCCGGCTGTATCTTCACATCACTCTGCAGGGCAGGATGCTTTAACTTCTCGATGTTTGCCTTCAAGGCATCCAGTTCATCCTGATAGACAGTGGCCAGCTCTCCCCACGTTTTCATCTTTCCACCGTCACCACCCACGGGGATACGTCGTTGGGCGGTCTGCATGGAATTGGCATAGAGATAGGCGGAATCAGCATAGCTCACCAGCTCATGCCAGTAGCTCATGCTCTGTTCCAGAAGGGGTACAGCTTTCTCCAGATAGCTGATATCCTTGCTCCACTTATAGTTCAAGACCTGCTGGGCTGCCAGTACCTTATCATGGAACGACTGTGCGAACTTCCAATAGCAAAACATGTCCGTAGAGAAACGTAAGAACTCATCACTGTTCTTTTCTACATTTTGTACGGCAAAGATCACATCCCGTGCGGCATTGTTTCCATGCTCCAGACATTGCTCTATGATATCCAGAGGCAGTTCACCTATGTGGGACTCACCTTTCCATTCCTTTTCAACGTACTCGATCAGTTTCTCCCCTTGAGGACCGCAACTCTCATAAAACCCTGGATAGACGGTGTATTTGTAGGGATTCACCAGCTGAGACATCTTCATTCCGAGTAACAAAGTCTGACGGTTTCCCTCCGTGATACCGAATCGACGAAGGAGCTTGGGAGCAATCTCCCCACTTTCATTATATGCCTCCAGGATCAGCTGGGCTGTATATCTGTCATGAACGCCATAATAGTCCATCAGCTCTCTCAGCCAATACTCGCTATCCTCTCCACGGTCACTGTTCCACGAATAACGTCCCCAAACCTTGTACCACATCCAGTCACGGTCAATTTGTAACAACCGTTCTCCATCAGGTAACTTATCAGCCGTATAGGGCCAGTCCCAGTAGGATGCCTGTGGATAGAGATGCAGACCTTTCGAGTGGTGTACTTGGTGCATGGCCTGTACTGCCTTCTGTGTGAAAGCTGGTGAGGACCAACGCCAGGGTTCCAGATTGGCAAGGATATGCACATTGTCAATATGGATGGGAGCAGCTGCGGCTAGCATTCGATGTGTCTCTCCCCATGGACCGCCAGGCTCATAGGTTGTCAAACTCTCCCCCGTATATTTGTTCATGGTGTAGATATTCGGATAGAGTGGCAGGGAAGCTTTAAGGACAGCAGGGCCATCGGTGTCATGATTGCGGAGGATAATCGGCGGCGTATCTGTACGTCCTGATGCTGCCAGACCGTCCTTGATGCCAGGAATAATGGTCTCCGTCATCCACTTGATGTCTGTATCTATGCCCGACATTGCTTCTCCCAAACAGACTAGGAAGCCCACTTTCGGATATTTCTC
>OCTX012279817.1_pt1 | contig 10418 bp, 9 predicted proteins | sample 1539691 | NCBI WGS metagenome assembly OCTX01 (sample SAMN02144231, study PRJEB22623) | gut metagenome | biome: sheep rumen | host: Ovis aries | place: New Zealand | reverse complement strand
CGATGACCTTGAAGCCCAGGTCGGTCTTCTGCCAGACGAGGCAGTCCACACTGTCGCCATGCTTGAGGGTGGTGGCATTGAGGGCCGTGGAACCGTCCTTTCCCCCTTCGGTGAGATGGAGGGGGGTCAGGTATCTCTCCACCTTTGCGGTGGCCATGAGGCGGTGCGTCTCTTCGTCTTCTTTTATATAGACGATGTAACTCCTACCGGTCTCCATGCGCTGCTTCTGTTCACGGAACGGACAGAAGAGGTCTTTCATCAGTCCCCATTTCAGGAAGGCCCCATACTTGTTGATCCAGGCCACTTCGAGCCATGCGAACTCGCCAACCTTGGCCAGCGGTTGCTCGGTGGTGGCTATGAGGCGCTCGTCTTGGTCGAGATAGATGAATACCTCTATTTCGTCGCCGACAGCGAGTCCGTCAGGCACATAGCGGTTGGGCAGCAGGATGTCGCCGGTGGTTTCGTCGCCTTGCAGGTAGAATCCCTGTTCGGCCTTATGGTCTGCCCGTAAGATGTTGTAGTCGCCAAGAGTAATCATAGTGGTGTGGATAATGGGTTAATATTGTCAGAAGGGGCTATCGTTTCTTGGGAAGCAATAGGTTCCAGCAGTCCGTCTTTCATGTGGATGGTGCGGTCGGTGAGAGTAGCCAGTGTCTCGTCGTGAGTGACGATGACGAAGGTCTGCCCGAAGCGGTTGCGCAGGTCGAAGAAGAGTTTGTGCAGTTCCTGCTTGTTCTTGCTGTCGAGTGAGCCGCTGGGCTCGTCGGCCAGAATGACGGCGGGGTTGTTGACCAGAGCGCGGGCTACGGCCACACGCTGTTTCTCGCCGCCGGAGAGTTCGTTGGGCTTGTGGTGGGCGCGGTCGGTGAGTCCCATGAACTGCAGCAGTTCGTTGGCCCGTTCCTTGGCGGCTTTCTGTGATGTTCCGGCGATGTAGGCGGGAATCATGATGTTCTCGATGGCCGTGAACTCAGGCAGCAGTTGGTGGAACTGGAATACGAAGCCCAGGTGGCGGTTGCGGAAATCGGCAAGGGCCTTCTGTGAGAGGGTGGTGGTGTAGATGTCATCGACGCATACAGAACCGCTGTCGGGGCGGTCGAGAGTGCCGATGATTTGCAAGAGAGTGGTCTTGCCGGCTCCGCTGGGGCCTACTATGCTGACCACCTCGCCTCGGTCGATGTGGAGGTCGATGCCTTTGAGCACCTGTAGGGTGCCGAAACTTTTTGTGATATGGTTGATGTCTATCATTGTCGTTGCTGTTTTTTGGGTTACTGGGGCTACTGGGGCTACTGGGGCTACTGGGACTTGTGGGTTTTCTGGAACCAGCGGCGGAGGGTGTCGTAGATGCTGATCTCCTCGTGGTGCTGGGCCTCGGTAAAACTCATGGCGTCTTCCTTGGTGTCGCCATACTGGTCGGGGAAGATAATCATGAGGTTGGTGCCTGAGAAGTATTTCGTCAACTCGTCGGGCAGGCGTTCGAGGGCGTTCTTGTAACTGATGGTCCCTTTTCGGGCGGTGACCACCACGAAGAGGTTGTCGTCGTTGACGGTAGCGGCCAGCGTGGGCAGTTCGTTCCAGTGGGCCATAAAGGTGTAGTCGGCCCTTACGTTGTGGTGGTGGGCGTCGATATAGTTTCTGATGAGTTCCATCGACTCGTTGCGTCCGTGGAACTGCAGGCGGCAGTCCAACTGTCCGGCGAAGCGGCACACCCGTTCCAGCCAGCGGTGGAAGCCCGGTTCGAACTCAGCGCGGCTGGGCACCACCACCTGTATGCGCCGCAGTGTGGTGAGCGGTTGGGTGAAGCGCATGAGCAGAATCTGGCGGTTCAGGCCGTTGTAGAGGCTCTGTATGAACTGTCCCCAGAACTTGGTGGTCACCTCGGTGTGAACGTGCATGCCCATCACCACCTCCGAGCAGCCATTCTCGCGGAAGGCATGTTTGATGCCGTTGGCGATGTTGGTGGCCAGTCGCACCTGGGTGACCACTCTCACCTCAGAGGCACTGGCCTGCCGCTGCAGTTGCTCCAGCAGTTGTATGCCCTCCTCACGGTCCACGGTGCTGTTCTCCCCGTCGTACACCACGTTGAGTGCCACCAGTTCGCGTTTCAGTTTCTGGTTTCTGATGAGCATGGCCAGTTCCAGCAGTTGGGGTGCTATCTCCGGATATTTCACGCAGACCATGATGCGCTCGTCGTCGTCGCTCTTCTCCTTTACGTCGAGATGAGCCTTCTGGCTGAAGATGATCTGTCGTGCGGCATAGTCGGTCATCAGCGTTGAGATGATGCAGGTGATCAGAATCATGATAACCACGCCGTTGAGCATATTGTCGTCGGCCAGGGGTGTCCCGGGGGCGATCATCAGTTTGCGTCCCACCATCACCATGGCGATGGCTCCGGCGGCATGAGCCGATGTCAGTCCGAACATCATGTGACCGTCGGCCTTGCTCAGCCGGAATATCAGTGCCGAGAGATAGGCGGCCACCGCCTTGCCGAAGGTGCCGAAGAAGGCGATGAGGAACATGATGCCCCACACCTCGGGGCCGGTGGTCAGGATGCGCAGGTTGATGAGCATGCCCACGCTGATGAGGAAGAAGGGTATGAACAGTGCGTTGCCGATGAACTCGATGCGGTTCATCAGGGGCGACACGTGGGGTATATACCTATTTAATATAAGGCCGGAGAAGAAGGCTCCGAAGATGCCCTCCAGTCCGATGAGTGCCGACAGTGCCGCACTGAGGAACATCACTGCGATGACGAAGATATACTGCATCACGGCATCGCTGTAGCGACGCAGGAAGTAGCGTGTCAGCCGCGGTATGAGCAGGATGCTGCCGGCGCAGAAGGTGGCGAATTTCAGCACGAAGAGCAGCCAGAACAGCCATCCGCTGTCTTCGCTGAACGTGCCGGTCAGTCCGGCCAGCATGACCAGGGCCATGAACAGCGCTATCATTGACGACCCCACGCTGAGCATGACGCTCGAGTTGCGCTGCAGACCATAGCGCCCGATGATGGGGTAGGCCACCAGCGTGTTCGATGCCATGATGCACCCCAGCAGGAACGATGCCCGTCCGGAATAGCCTAAAATGGTGATGGCCATCACGTAGGTCAGTATGAGCGGCACGAAGCAGGTGAGCACGCCGAAGGTGTTCAGCCGCCTGTAGTTCTTGCGCACGCTCTCCATGTCCATCTCCAGTCCGGCGAGAAACATGATATAGTAGAGTCCCACCTGTCCGAACACCTCGAACGAGTTGTCGCGCGCCAGCAGGTTCAGGCCGTGTTCGCCGACGAGGACGCCGGCCAGCACCATGCCGATGATGTGGGGGATGCGCAATTTGCTCATCACGATGGGCGCAAAGAGGATGATGAGCAGCACCACGAAGAAAATCATCGTGGGACTCGCGATGGGCAGATATACGTCAAGGTGCAGCATGATATTCTCTTATTGCCATGCAAAGGTACGAAATATTTCTGAATCTGCAAGAATTAGAAGCATAAAATATTCAGTACACGTCATGCAGTAATACATAATGTCAACATGCTGCAAATCTCCTCCAGATACGTTTGGTCAGTCTCGTCGAAGGTCGATAGTTCCTTGCTGTCGATGTCGAGGACGGCAACAACTTCATTCCCGACCATGGGTCGCCTATCCGTAGCCTTTCCATCCTTGGAGAATACTGGCACTACAATCTCTGAGCGAGAAAGACTGCTGCATGCGATATGTCCTGGAAACTGTTCCACATCAGGAACGATAATGGTTCGTTGCTCTTTCCATGCCGTGCCGCAGACACCCTTTCCAAAGCCGATGTGCATACAAGCCACTGGCCCTTGGAATGGCCCAAGCACCAACTCGCCATCATTCACACGATAGAATCCCGTCCACCAGAATCCCATTGCCTCGTGAATGGCAGCACACACGTTGGCCATCACCGCCACACCATCCGTTTCGCCATCAATCAGCGCACGAATCTGCGCTGTGAGTAGTCGATATTTCTCTGTCTTATCCATTCTTCTTAATCATAGTTTCTATTCATTCTTCCTTTGCGGGAACAAAGATACGAATAATTTGGCGAAATTACTATCAAAGATAGGAAGAATTATAGCCTCATGTAGCCGTAGCCCCCACCTATGCCGATGTTCACCATCTTCAGTTACACCTCCTGTTCACTTTCTATGGTGGCGTGCTGACCCATGCCCGACGCAGCCAGGAGGAAACTGCCGGCAGAGCGTCGCTGGATGTAGATCTTTCTTTTATGGTTTTAACTCTGGCCATCCGTCTGCCGTCCACGAGATGGGACGCTGGATGAGCATGGCAGCACCGTTCTGCGTGGCGCTGTAGCCGTGGCAGATGAAGATGTCCTCGCCGTCGAAGTTATAGGCAGCGCAGTGTCCGGCAGCCTCCCACTCCGTCTTGTCGCCTTCCAGGAAGAGCGTGCCTCCACCGTTGACCATATCCTTTCCTGTGCGGTCGAGATAGGGCCCGTCAACCGTCTTGCTGCGACCCACAGTCACGCGGTAGTTGCTCTTGGCACCACGACAGCAGTAGTCCCACGACACGAAGAGGTAGTAGTAGCCGCCGTGCTTGAAGATGAACGGTGCCTCAATGGCGTTAGTGCCGGCATACTTCGACGTGGGATTCGGCTCCGTGGGTTTGTAGTTCGGGTCATAGCGACGGGCGATGGTGCGTGGCTCTTCACCCTTGGCCATGTGCATCGTTGAGTCGAGGCGAGCCAGTTGGATGCCGTTCCAGAACGAGCCCCAGACAAGCCACGGCTGGTCGTTGTCGTCGATGACGAAGTTCGGGTCGATGGCGTTCCAGTTGTCGCGCTTCTCGCGAGAGGTCACGATGCAGCCCTCGTCCTTCCACATCCCAGAGCGTAGTGAGCGACTGCTGAGCAGGCCGATGGCCGAGCCGTTCCTGCCGAAGGTAGAGCAGCTGTAGGCCATCCACCACTTTCCGTGCCACTGAATGACATCGGGGGCCCACACATGATTACCGAAGCCAGGCACAGAATCTGTAGTCCAACCCGGGATGACGGTCATCACGGGCTGCGGCAAGACGGTCCATGTCTTGCGGTCCTTTGAGGTCATCTGCTGGATGCCCATACCCGTAGCATATATATAATAGGTGTCGCCGTCCTTGGCCATCACGGGGTCGTGGGCCATTGGTGTCTCGGTGGTGAATGCCTCACGCTTAAAACCCCGGCGCGGTCCCTGTGCGTCGGCTGTCTGGAAAATGGCAGCAAGCGCCATTGTGAAAAGAATCTTGTTCATCATTTTGTTTGTACTTTGTCTTTGATGGTGCAAAGTTACGAAAAAAGATTAAAAGGTGCTTGTACTGTTTTGACTTCTCGATGAAATTATGTAACGTTTATAACGTTTTTTTAGAATCGACACAATCAGGATTCAAGCCTGCTCCTAAGCTGCTTCTATGCATACTCAACAGATTGCATGACAGATGCCTGTGGCAATCAGAGGGACAGATTTGATTGAAATTCCACGAATTCAATCAAGTCCTGTCCCCAAGTTGTTTTCACTAACGGGGCAATATCGGCATGTTGAGCGCTTCTGGGAGTCGTCTGTATCTGCAGGTCGCCCAAAGAACGTATGACCTGCTCGTAGTAGCCAAGCCACGACTTTACATTGTCGGGCATATTACTGGTGTCGAAGGTCCCAGTGTCTGAATATCCTAAGATTTCCTCCGTACGATCATCAGCCGACACGATAACAAAGCCGCCATCTTCCTCTACGTTGAAAACATAGTAAGCATGGCTTTGCGATATTTGGGCAACTCTGCGAATACTGCGCGCCTTGGACTTTTGCATCAGTTGCTTTCCTTGCAAGAATCGTTGTGCCTTCTCCAGTGCTTGCTGTTCTGTTACTTCCCGGCCGTTTGCCATTAAACAGATTATAATTCCTGTCAGTAGTAAGGTCAGTCTCTTCATGATTATCTCTGTATTTATTGTTTAATAGTCACACCTAATTTATGCCTATAGCCCCTAGATTCAGTGGTTAGTAATATTTATACGTAAAGACGTGGGTGCTCTACTTCGCTTATCCCACGTGAGGGCTCTTGCATTGCCTTGTGCAAGGATAAATATATTGACTCACCCAGCCGCACGCGGTTGACTTAGTCAGGGGCAAAGATACGATAATAAATTGGAATAATAACACTCCAGAGCAAAAAATCTGCAAAAAAGTTGGAAGATAACAGAAAAATACCTATCTGCAGCATCAGAACAATTAGGGAGATGACATGCATAATCATTCTCCTTTCTATGAGCAAAACGTAATTTTGCTATGGGCAAATCGTAATTATGCTATGGGCAAATTGGTAGCAAACGACAACAGTGAGGTTAAGTCAAAAAAATGGGGGCTTGGCCTTACTTTTTTACTTTTTTGCTTTTCTACCTTTAAATTATTTAGTACCTTTGCAGCCCAAAATAGTATAAACGGAAAAGAAAAGACTTATGAAAGTAGCAATTGTGGGCGCGAGCGGCGCCGTTGGTCAGGAGTTCCTGAGACTGCTCGACGAGAGAAATTTCCCGATGGATGAACTGGTGTTGTTCGGCTCAGAGCGCAGCGCCGGCACTACCTACACCTTCCGTGGCAAGCCGCTCACCGTGAAACTGCTGCAGCATAACGACGACTTCAAGGACATCGACATTGCCTTCACCTCTGCCGGTGCCGGCACGTCGAAGGAGTTTGCCGAGACCATCACCAAGTATGGCTGTGTGATGATCGACAACTCGAGCGCTTTCCGTATGGACGACGATGTACCCCTGGTGGTGCCCGAGTGCAATGCCGAAGATGCCCTGACGCGTCCCCGCGGCATCATTGCCAACCCCAACTGCACGACCATCATGATGGTGGTGGTGCTGCAGCCGCTGGAGCAACTGAGCCACATCAAGCGCATCCACGTCAGCAGTTACCAGAGTGCCTCCGGTGCCGGTGCTGCCGCCATGGCCGAACTGCAGCAGCAGTACAAGGAGATTGTGGAGACCGGCGAGGTGAAGACCATCAAGAAGTTCCCCCACCAGTTGGCCTACAACGTTATTCCCCAGATCGATGTCTTCCAGCCCAACGGCTATACGAAGGAGGAGATGAAGATGTACAACGAGACGCGTAAGATCATGCATACCGATGCCAAGTGTTCGGCCATGTGTGTCCGGGTGTCGTCGCTGCGCAGCCACTCGGAGAGTGTGTGGATAGAGACAGAGAAGCCCATCAGCGTCGAGGATGCCCAGCGGGCCATTGCCGCTGCTCCCGGCTGCACGCTGGTCGACGATCCCGCCACGCTGACCTATCCCATGCCTCTGGATACTGCCGGCAAGGACGATGTCTTCGTGGGGCGTGTTCGCAAGGACCTGACCGACGACTGTGGTCTGACCTTCTGGCTCTCGGGCGACCAGATTCGCAAGGGTGCTGCCCTGAATGCCGTCCAGATAGGTGAGTACCTCATCAAGGTGGGCAACGTGAAATAATGAAAATACCTAAAAATGATGATTGCGGGTGCGAGTTTTTTTTCTTAACTTTGCACCCGCAATTTATTGTGCAAATATTTAAATAACGAACAATGAAAATCATTACATCAGTTAAGGTACTGGCCTTGATGGCCAGTATGACCGCAACAACCGCCATGGCCGGTACCGTCGATTCGCTGACAGTGCTTGTCAACGGCATGCATTGTGACAAGTGTGCCCACAAGGTGAAAACGATCGTCAAGAGCGGCCCCGGCATCGAGGGCGTCCGCATTAACACGGAGCGTCGCACCGTGACCGTGGCCTACGATGCTGCGCTGACCTGTGCCGACAGTATCAAGGCACATCTGGATGCCACGGGGCGTTATAAGACATCGGCCTACAGTCCCAGTGACCCGATTCTGCGCAACTACAGTCTGCGCATCGAGGATATGCACTGCCAGAACTGCTTCAACCGCATCAGCAAGCGTCTGCAGACCATGGAGGGCATCGACAGTCTCGCCTCGCATCTGGACAAGCACTACATCAGTGTGCGCTACGATGCCAACCGCACCAGCAAGGGCGACATCCGCCGGGTGTTGGGCGGTCTGGGCTTTACGCCGGTGAACTATTACGACAGTCCAAAGGTGGCCTTCGCCTACTATAACATCCCCGCCGAGGCCGCCACCGAGGAGACCGTCGGTGAGGTGCTGGCCCTCGCCGGCGTGCAAGATGCCAATGTCAACGCCCGTCAGAAGTCGCTGGCTGTCACCTATATGGTCGGCGAGACATCGGCCGACGCACTGCTTGCGGCCATCAAGGCTGCCGGCATCGCTGCCGTTCTGCCTCCTGCCCACGAATGCAAGGAAGGCAAACTGTGAGTTTTAGAGTTTAAGAGTTTAAAATAAAAAGAGTATGAAGAGATTCTTTACTTTAATGCTGGTGCTGATGGCACTGGTCAAGGTGTCTGCCGATGAGTTGCCGGCACCCGTGTATTTAGAGGCTGCCAACATCGCTGCCTTCAACGCAGTGGAGGACGGCAAAACCGTGAGACTGACGCTCACCAATGCCCGTGTCAATGCCTACAACGACCTGAGCGCCACCTACTATGTGGAGGATGCATCAGGTGCTACTGCCATCAAGGGCATCGCCCTGACCAAGGGCACGGCCCTCAACGGCTACATCGTAGGTAAGAAAGGTACGGAGGATGTAGACTATGTGAACACCCCCTCGCAGGGTCTGGAGTATTCGCTGACCGTCGAGGATGCCACGCTGTCGTCCTTCGAGGCTACGTCGGCAGAACTCGCCGGTACCGCCATGACCATCGCCGAGGCTGCCCGGCAGGCCAACTACGGCCGTCTGGTGACGCTGAGCGACGTCAGCATTGCGGCCCTTGGCAATGGCAAAAACAAGGAGTTGACCGACGGTGCCGGCAACACCATCAAGTGCCGCGACCTCTTCGGCGTGTTGAGTGCCGACTATGAGTGGCCCTCCAAGGCCAGCAAGGTGACGGGTGTCGTGCTGTTCTACATGACCGGCTGGTTCATCATTCCCATCTCACAGGAGGCAATTGTTAAATACGAGCAACCCACTGAGGTAGCGTTTGACTTCAGTAATGGAAGTCTGATGGCACCCGGCGCCAAACTGGCAGACCGCGCAGGCTTTATCTTCAATAAGACGTTTACCGTCGACGGTGTTGCCCTGCAGGTTACTGCCGGTTCTGCCCAGTCGGCTGTCTATAATGACACAAACCGCGGTACTTGCCTTGCCATGTTCCCCATGTACGCCATGATGGGCATCACTGCTCCTGAGGGTTATGCTGTTACGAAGATAGAGTTCACTCAGGCCGGGACAGGCAATCTGAATATGACGCCTATGGTAGGTAGCGTAGAAGACCATACATGGACAGGCAATGCCGATGTCGTCTACTTCACGATGCCTCAGAGTCAAGGCACGGCCTATTTGTCGAAAGTTGCTGTTACGCTCGCTGCCAAGACGGCCGAAACCGTTACCGCTACGATTGACTATACAGAGTGTGCCAATATTGCTGCCTTCAATGCTTTGGAGACAGGCACCCCCGCCAAGGTTACACTGACGGATGCCGAGGTGACGGGTATCGCCGCCAACGGTTACGGTACGGCATGGATACAGGATGCCACTGGCGGTTGCCTCATTCAGTATTCATCGCTGATAGAAGGTCTGCAGGAGAAGACGAAACTGAATGGTGTGGTCTATGTCATCGCTCGCAAGAATTCCGGTAACACTCAGATGAAGGATGCTATTGATACTCCGAAGAGCACTCTGACGACAGAGTCGATTACCGACTATACCATGGTTGAGGGTACACTGGCAGAGGTCAATGTCGCTGCCAATCTGAACAAAGTGGTGAAGATCGCCGGTGCGTCGTTCGTGGCAACTAATGCTACTTCAGGCACTTTGACTCAGGGCGATGCCACCATTGATGTGAACAATGGTAGTGCCACTGCTAACCAGCAGTTGCACAAGATTACTGATACTTGGGTGAAGAACGAAACCACGATGTCGAATGTGACCATTGTGGCCATCCTTACGGCGAAGTCTTCCACTGCCAATCAGTTGCTGCCCATCAGCATGACAACAGAGACTGTCGGTATCAGTAATGTGAATGTTGCAGATGAGGGTCGTCTACAGATTTACAATCTGCAGGGTGTTCGTCTGAACGCGCTGCAGCGCGGTCTGAACATCGTCAACGGAAAGAAGATAGTGGTGCGCTAACTACGCACATCCTCATTTCTTTATCGCAAAGCCCTGGCTGTCTCGAGCCGGGGCTTTGTTGTGTGCCCATCCGTCATCGATTGTGTTGGCTCTGATTATCTTTTCAAAAAAAAATTTTTGGTTCTGCGTCAATTTAGGTGGTAATGGATTATTACAAAGTTTAACTAACTATCTAATTATCAAAGCATTAGTTAATAAAATAAAGTTGC
>OCTX012279727.1_pt1 | contig 10420 bp, 4 predicted proteins | sample 1539691 | NCBI WGS metagenome assembly OCTX01 (sample SAMN02144231, study PRJEB22623) | gut metagenome | biome: sheep rumen | host: Ovis aries | place: New Zealand | reverse complement strand
AGGAAGCACGCACCGGAATGACTGGACAGCGCCTCACAGGCGGAAAAGCCGGCATGTTCCAGAAGATCCGCTTCGTGATGAAGCGTCAGGGGGATATCAAAATGTACGACCGCTCCGGGCGGGAGCCCCTGCTTTTCTTTCTTTTCGATGAAAGTCTGATAAAGGAGCTGTTCCTCTTCCTCGCAGCAGGCAAAGTAATCGCAGTTCAGAAAAAGACCGTCCGGCTTAAGACAACGGCGGATCTTTTCGTAGAGACGGAGTTTGTCTCCGGGGAGAAGATGGTGCAGGGATTCGAAGGAGATCACGGCGTCCATGCAGCTTTCTCCGAAAGGCACGCTCAGGTAATTCCCGCGGATCAGAAGGACGGACGGATGCCGGACACGGAGCTGAGAGAGCATTCCCTCGCTGAGATCGATCCCGGTGACACGCAGGTCCGGACGCTCCAGCAGGATCGGATCCAGTTCCAGTCCGCTTCCGCATCCCAGATCCAGGATATCGAGAACGCTTTCCGGCAGATAGGAAGGGAACCGCTCGTACGCCTCCTGCCAGCGGTACATGTGGGCAGGATAATCCTCAAGCCGGATGTCGAAAAAAGCACCCATTTCTTCCAGCGGTTCACCTTCGGTCTCTTTCAGCCACCAGCGGAGGGCAAACAGCGTGTCTTCGACGCTGTCGCGGATCCGGATGTCGAGATTGTTTCTGATCATGCTGTCCTCTGTTCCTCCTGTCGTTATTATAGCATCCTGCCGCCACCGTTGCGCTGTGGCGCGAACTTCAGTACAATTAAACACAGTGACAAAAAAAGGAAAATATGCTGTATGAAGAAAAAGGACCTGTCCCTGATCAGGCGGTTTGCCGCCTATTACCGTCCATATAAGGCGCGTTTCGCGATGGACGTGCTGATGTCCACCGTTATCACTGTTTGCGGACTGACTTACCCGATGATCACAAGGCGGGTGATCAACACCTATGTTCCTCAGCACATGCTGCCCGAGATGATCCGCGCCATTGTTATCGTTTTCGTCGTCTATCTGATCCGTTCCGGTGCGAATTACTGGGTCACGTTCCACGGTCACATGATGGGCGTGGACATCCAGAACGACATGCAGAAGGATCTGTTCCGACATCTTCTGACGCTGCCATATTCCTATTTTGACGAACACAAGAGCGGCGTCCTGACTTCCCGTGCGGTGAACGACCTGCAGAGCGTCACGGAGCTCGCCCACCACGGTCCGGAGAACCTGATCCAGACTACCGGCGCGCTGATCGGCTCGTATGTGATCCTTTGCACGATCAACTGGAAACTGGCAACGATCGTTTTCGCGTTCTTCCCGCTGCTGATCGGTTTCGTATGGAAACTGCGCGTCCAGATGAACGAAGGGTACCGCCGCAGCCGCGCTGCGGTCAGCGAGATCAACGGCGAACTGCAGAACTCGCTTGGCGGTATCCGGGTCTCCAAAGCATTCAACAATGATGCCGGAGAACTGAAAAAACTCTCTGTCCGGACCGACGAGTTCCGCGAAGCGCGTAAACTGTCCTATACCGTGATGGCAAGATTCAATACCGGCATGGAATTCATGCTGGACATGATGTATCTCATTGTTCTCACCGCAGGCGGCCTGTTCTGCTTCCGGGGAGAGATCTCCGTAGGGGATTTTACTGCGTATTTCCTGTATATCGCCAATTTCCTCACGCCGATCCGGAAACTGATGGCGTTCTCCGAAATGCTGGAGGACGGGCTGGCCGGATTCCAGCGGTTCTGCGAGGTCATGGACGTGCCCAGCGAGAAGGAAAGGCCGGATGCGGTGGAAGTTTCGGATCTCAAGGGAGATATCGTCTTCGATCATGTCACGTTCCGCTATAAGGGAAGCATCGGACAGGAGGTCCTGAAAGGACTGAGCGTGCGGATACCGGACGGGAAGAAGGTCGCGCTGGTCGGCCCTTCCGGCGGCGGGAAAACGACGATGTGTCATCTGATCCCGCGTTTCTACGACGTTGAGGAAGGAACGATCTCCATCGACGGAAGGGATATTGAAACGATCACGCGCCGCAGCCTGCGCCAGCATATCGGGATCGTGCAGCAGGACGTCTTTCTCTTTACCGGCTCCATTGCGGACAACATCGCCTACGCAGCGCCGGACGCGACGCCGGAAGAGATCCGCGAAGCGGCACGAAAGGCACGGATCGATACCTTTATCGATTCGCTTCCCGAAGGATACAACACTTATGTCGGCGAACGCGGCGTTATGCTGTCCGGCGGACAGAAACAGCGCATCGCCATTGCGCGCATTTTCCTGAAGGATCCGCAGATCCTCATTCTGGATGAAGCGACATCCGCGCTGGACAATGTGACGGAAGCGGAACTTCAGCAATCTCTGGATGAACTCAGCCACGGCAGGACCACGGTCGTAGTGGCGCACCGTCTTTCCACAGTCCGGGACGCGGATGAGATCCTGTATCTCACGGAAAACGGCGTCGAGGAACACGGGACTCACGAGGATCTTCTTGCGCTTGGCGGAAAATATGCCGCACTGTACCGGTCACAGTTCTCGTAATTAACTGAAACAGATTGCCCGCAGAATATCTGCGGGCTTTTTTCTTCCTGCATCCCGGCACGGGAACAGGATCCGCAACATTGACATCGCATCCCCGCGACTCTATTCTTTAAAATAGATACATCTGCAAACCGGCAGAACGGACCATCAATCAAGAAATCCTACAGGACGGAGCATTCCCATGTTAATGTATATCGCCGCAGCAGTCGCGGTTCTGATCATTGCAGCAATCAATGCTGCGGAGGAACGAAACGATATCAAGGCCATGTCCCTCAAGATCACGGCAGGCATCTCGCTCGCCGTGTCGATTCTGGTCGTCCCGTATTACAAGCTTTCCTATACCGATCCCCTTATCGTGGGGATCAAAAGCTTCCGGTACGGCGTCGGAACCATAGGAATGAACATAGACCCGACGATCATCGATTCCTTCGACCTCCCTGAGCCTGAAAGCACCGCATACCGCGTACTGCTTTATCTCCTGTATCTTGCGGGACCGGTCTTTGCGTCCCTGTTTGCGATCAGTTTCTCCCGCAACCTGAGCGAACTGATCCGGTTCATCGGCAGAAAGAAGGTCCATATCTTCTCGGAACTCAATTCCAGAACGATCGCCATTGCCGAGAGCATAGCCGCTTCCCATCCCGATGAATTGCTGGTATTCTGCAACGAAGATCCATCGGAAACCGAAGGCATCAAGACACGCGCCAGAGCGATCCATGCGGTCATGACAAAACGGGGCGTATCTGAGTTCCCGATGAAGAAAAACAAGCAGTATGAACTGTATCAGATCTCGTCCGATATCAGCGCTTCGCTGGAAGACACGGCGGAGCTGTGTTCAAAACTCATAAAAAAGAAAGGATACGATCCATCCAATGTGTTCGTCCGGTTTTCCGCTTCCAGAAATCTTCAGGAACTGGTGCGTGATCTGGACGCCACATACGGGGATAAAGTGAGGCTGAGGCCGATCGATGAGAACGAGTCCGATGCGCTGTCGCTGCTGCGGAATTACTGCGAACTCCTTGCCATGCCCGGGCACAAAGACGTCGTTCTCATCGGCGGCGGCGATACTGCCGACGCCATCCTTGGCGCATCGCTGGGAATTTTGTCCGGACCGGAGAGCACTTTCACGGTATATTACATTTCAAAAGACGCGGACAAAACTGCTGCCAGGCTCAAAGCATCCTCCCCGGAGATCCTCCCGCTGCCTTTGGAAAACTATTTCGAGAATTCCGGAGACGGGAAAGAATATGATATCCGGTTCTTCCGCACCGATACGGATGGCTCCGGCCTCGACACGGTCCTCACTTCCATCGGCATGCCGGAACTCATCTGTATCACCGGTGGCGACGATGAAAAGAATTTCTGTCTGTCCCAGAGGATCAAGCGTCTGTTTGCTTCCCGTTCCGACGATCTCTCCTATCCGCCCATGGCGTGTCTGATCAGAGACAAGAAACTCGACGAGATCCTTAAGGGAGGGGACGGCGTCCTGTTCTTCGGCAACGAGGCGGACAGGTATGATTATGAGAAAGTCGTCGACCCTGATCTCGAGGAGGAGGCCAGGCGGGTACATCTCTCCTATCTGCTTCCCGGTAATCCAAACGCGATGGATCTCACAGGGGACGCGCGCGAAAAACTGCTGGAGGAGAGCGGATTCTACAGTTATGTAAACATGCAGTCTTCCATGGCGAGCGCGCTGGCGCTGGAATACCGCAGAGCGTATATTCTGAGCAAGAAGCCGGAGAACACCGGCCTTTCCGATGAGGCTTTCATCGACGGATATCTCTCCAATCAGGATCTCCTGGCAGCGCTCGGTAATGCGGAACACCGGAGATGGAACGCGTATCAGCGTCTGCAGGGCTGGAGACACGCCAATGAGACGCAGACGGCGGTGATCGCGGCAGCTTCCAAGGGAAGAAGGATCCGGAGCGACGAATTCCTGCTGCATCCCGCGTTGGTTCCGGTGGAAAAACTCGCTGAGACTGAGGAAAGCACCGACAGGATCAAACTCGCGGCGGATCCGCAGGGAAGACCCACCGGATTCATCGGAAGCGACAGGGTGATCCTGTCCAATCTTCAGAAGATCATCACGAAAAAAGCCTGAACAGGGGCAGGGAAAAAGATGGAAACGCTTCATTACGACGCTTTCATATCCTACCGGCATACCGAAAAGGACATCGCGGTGGCAAAAGAGCTCCAGCAGTCGCTGGAGCGTTTTCGCATTCCCAAAAGCATCCGCCAAGCATATGGGATGGAGAAAATCAGCAGGATCTTCCGGGATCAGGAAGACCTGGAGATGACCAGCGATCTCTCACGGAAGATCGATGAGGCTCTTGACGCATCGGATTATCTCATCGTCGTTTGTTCCCCGCAGTATGTGCAGTCCAAATGGTGCATCCACGAATTGGAGACCTTCGTCGAAAAACGCGGCGCTGACCGGGTGCTGTGCGTGCTGTCGGACGGAGAACCGCCAGCGATCTTCCCGGACATTCTGAAAACCAGACAGGAGACCGTGACGCTGGATGACGGTTCGGTGGGGACGATAACAGTCGGGACCGAACCGCTTGCATGCGATTACCGCGGGGATTTCAGACAGGCACGGCGCATCGAGCTGCCCAGACTGGCAGCGGCGATCATCGGCTGCGGATACGACGAACTCATGATGAGGCAGGAACGCTATCTTCGAAGGCGCAGGGCAGCGATCTTCTCCGGCGTTTTCCTTGCCGCCTCAATTGCGATCAGCTACCTGCTCTGGAGCAACGCAAAGATCAGCAGCAATTTCAGACAATCGCAGATCAACGAATCCAAGATGCTTGCCAGAGAGGCGATGAACGCTCTCGGGGACAGCGACAGACTTTCCGCGCTGAATTCTTCTCTGGAGGCAGTGGGCAATGGAGCGGAAGACAGGCCCACTGTGGACGAAGCGGTGAATGCGCTCACCGAGGCTTCCTATGCATATACGCTTCCGGGGTACTATATCGAGAACTGGCGCATCGACACCGTGAACGATATCGTGTCGTTTTGCCTGTCAGAAGACGGAAAGTATCTCACCTTGCTCGACCGCGCCGGGGCCTATCGCGTCATTGATATGGCAGAGAAGAAGGAAGTCCTTCTGTATACGGCAGACCCGGGATCCGGACGGTCTGAACCGGTCACCGGAAGAGGACACCGTTCGTATGTCTGCGCCGGTGGCACCGTCGCCGCACTGGAGGCGGACAAGGGGAAGACCCTCTGGGAACTCCCGCTCAAATACATGCTGTCCAACGCGCTTTCCGTCAGCCCGGACGGAACGAAGATCGCAGCGGCGGATTCCTACGCCGTCCAGATCATGACGGAGAACGGGGAGCCGTTCATGAGTCTTCCTCTGCCGGAAGACGAGAAGGGGTATGTCACGGATCTGTTTTACTCGAAGGACGGCTCCGAGATAGGTGTTATTCTCAGGGCTTATCCGGAGGAGCGCGTGGCGGTCTTCGACGAGGAGACCGGGAGACTGTCCGCCGTCAGTGAGTTCAGCGGAAGGATCCTTTTCGCTTCATTCCTGGATGACGGCAGGCTCTATGTGCTGAGCCTCGACGGGGCAATCCCCGCGCAGTCTTCATCAGACCTGACACGTTCTTCCTACACTCTTGACTGTGCCTTGGGCGGAGAACGCATCTGGACCGCTTCATTTGAGGCTCCTCCCGGGATCGGGTTTGGCCATGTCGATCTCATCGCTGCACAGGATGGGCAGAATGTACTGGTCTCGCTGGGGGATTCCGTTTACAGATTATCGGGAGACGGGAATATTCTCGACCGGTACGGGATCGGCACGGGAATTGCCTCTATTCCCGGTTCTTTCTCCGATCACATCGATATCCTGACGGAGAATGGTATTCTCGGTTCACTCTATCCGGAATACTCTGCATACTTTGAAACTGCTGAATTCCCTTCCGGGGTGGAAGAGGTCCGTTTTATGGGAGGAGATATCGGCGGTTCCTACGTGGTGCTCAAGTCCGGAAATCTCTCCGTTTACTCCATGCTGTATGACGAAGGAGCGTCGTACTGGCCGGGAGAGGGATTCCTTTCCACCCCGCTCTCCTGCCTTCGGGACGGGGATATCCTGCTGGCTTTCGCGGACAACGCTTTCATCTTCTATGATATAAACACGGGTGAGACGATCCGGAAGACTTCGCTTTCGCCTTGTGCCTATCATCCGCTCACTGCCCGCAACGGGACTGCCTATGCATTGCGTGTCGATCCCGATTCGGCCGCGTTCACGCTGCTCTCTTTCGATATGTTCACAGGAGAACAGCTGTCCGAAACGGCGCTCCCGGTCACGGAATTCTATACTTCTTTCGGGGTGCTCCGCGGTGTGGACGCCTACAATGCATCTGTGTTTATCGACACCGATCTCATCGCACCTTCGCCTGTCGCGGTGAGGGGCAGTCTGCTATGCATGCACGACTGGGATGCTCTCAACAGTATCCTGATCTACGATCTTTCCGATGGATCCATGCGACGGGTTGACGCGGTCCCGGAAGGGTCGGCTCTCCTTCAGGTCAGTTCGGGCAGCATCGGTCCCTCGCCGCTGCTCATCTCCGATGATCTGGAGCATGTTTTTTCGGTTTACAGCGATCCCGGAACGGAGGAACTGCGGGCAGTGCTGATCTCGCTCGCGGACGGTTCGGTAAGGGAACTGGACCGGGATATCACGGATTTCACTTCTCCGGTCTTTGCGGACGGGCTTCTGCTCTATGCCGGAAAAGACGCGCTGCATGTGCTGGACGGAAGCGGATCGTTCCTGTATGATATCCCCTTTACGGGAGACAACGCAGTTTCATTCTCTGCTCATGACGGAAAGGTATACTGCGTATTTCCGGACAGCACGCTGGAGATCTATGAAGAAGGAAAACTGCGGAGGAAAATCAGCCTCAGTTTTGGCATCGGGGAATTGATCAACGGCAAGATGTTCCGGTATGAATTCAGCGGAAACAGGCTCTACCTGTACCGCGACCGGGATCTGGACGTTATCCGGCTGGACACCGACAGTGCGACTCCGCTTTTCTCAGTTCCGCACAGGGCGATCGATGCGGTTCCGGAAACAGGGAAGATCATCTGCTACGGTCCTTCCATCCGTCAGGACGGACAGAATTTCGGCATGGTGTCCTTCACCGAGTATTCTCTGCAGGAACTGATAGCAAGAAGCAGGGAACAGATCGGCAGTTTTCTCTTAAAACAGGACTGAAAGGCTGAAATGCGCAAATAATTAACCCCGCCGCCGGCATCCCGGTGACGGGGTTTCTGATCAAGAACATAACGGAGCGGATGCCGGTCATTTCTGATCGGCGAACAGACGCAGCGCATTTCCGCTGCACATTTTTTCAAGCTCCGCGCCGGTGAGATGCTTTTCCAGCGCTTGGAGGATCTCTGGGAATCCGCTGTAGTCCCGGAATTCCAGCGTGCTCTCGATCCCGTCGAAATCGGAGCCGAACGCGAGGCTTTCCGTTCCGGCAAGGTCCCGGATGTGCAGGACGTGCCGGACGATGTCTTCCGTGGCGGTGAAACCGCCGCGGTCGTTCAGAAATGCATCGTAAAAGTTGATGCCCACGACACTGCCGGTCTCACCGATGACCCGGAGCTGATCGTCCGTCAGGTTTCTGGGGTGGTCCTTCAGAGCGCGGCAGCAGCTGTGGCTGGCAGCAAACGGTCTCTTGCTGTGTGCGGCAACATCGAAGAAACCCGCTTCCGAGAGGTGGGAAACGTCGACGATGATGCCGAGGTCGTTCATGCGCTCAACCGCTTCAAAGCCGAACGGCTTCAGCCCGCGTTTCCGGTGCTCTTCCGGATCCCTGCTGTTCGGGAAGCCGACGCAGTTCTCGTAATTCCATGTCAGTGCGATCATTCTCACGCCGTCCCGGTACACCTCTTCCAGACGATCCGGATTCCCATCGAGTTCGACGGCGTCCTCGATCGTGAGGATGGCGGAGATGAGGCCGCTTCGCCGGTTTTCCAGGATATCTTCACAGGAGTACGCAGGCCGGACCGCTTCGGATACGTCATCGAGCATACGGCGATAATGGGCGAGGATGTCCTTGTACAGGACCCACGGGTCGATCTCCCTGCCGAAGGAATGCACCGCCGCTTTATGGGTGGGCAGAAAGATGGCGAAGCACTGGGCAAGGCTTCCGCCGGTTTTCAGTTTTTCCAGATTGATGTGTCCCTCAAACGTGCGCAGGTCTTTTTTCTGTGTATAGCAGGACAGCGCGGTATCGCAATGCAGATCGATGATGGTCATAAAATCTTCTCCCGTAGTTCAGGCATCACAGGCAGGCACGGAACAGTTCCAGAACGTCCTCCTGTGTCAGGGGAACATAGGAGTTGGTGCAGCGGCCGCGCAGGTCTGCATGGACCGCCATGTCAAGGAAATGCTCCTCTCCGATTCCCAGTTCACCCAGTGTCGACGCAATGCCGATGTTCGCAAGAAAATCCGCCAGCGCTTCGATCCCTCTCCGGGCGAGATCCGCTTCATCGTCTCCGGTCATCCCCCAAACGTTCCGTGCAAAACGGGCGAACCGGGGAGTAACGGAGGGGTCTTTCTTCAGGATCAGCCGCATCCATCGCGGCTGAAGGATCGCCAGGGATTCTCCGTGGGTAACGCCATACCAGGCGGACAGTTCGTGCCCGATAGCGTGGCAGGTCTTTCCGGGATAGCGTTTTCCGTAGTCTGCCATACCGCTGCAGGCAAGCGTGGACGCCCACATGAGATTTGCGCGCGCTTCATAGTTGTCCGGCTGTTCCATTACGATGGGCAGATCGTGGATGACGGTACGGATGATGGTCTCGGCGAGGCCGTCGCTGATCTCACTGTCTTCCGTGCGGGAGAAGTAGGATTCGATGGCGTGACTCATGATATCCGCGGAGCCGCATGCGGTCTGGTAGGGAGGTACCGTGAAGGTGAACGTCGGATCGCAGAAGGACACGACGGGGAAGGAAAAGACGGAACTGTATTTCTCCTTCGTTTCAGGGTTAGTGATCACGCCCTTGTTATCGAATTCCGATCCGGTCGCGCTCAGCGTCAGGACCGCTATGACGGGAAGCGATTTTCGCCCCGCTCTGCTCTGCAGGACCATCTCCCACAGGTCCCCTTCCCAGTAGCGCCCGGTCGCGATAGCCTTACCGCAATCGATCACGCTGCCTCCGCCGACTGCCAGAACAGCGTCGATATCCTTTGTCCGGCAGAGATCCACGCCGCGGCGCACCGACGCCACTGTCGGGTTCGGCTCAACGCCGGGACAGTCTGTGACAGTAAATCCTGCGCCGGTCAGCAGGGAAACAAGCCGGTCATACAGGCCGGAACGCTTCACCGAGCCGCCTCCGTAGACCAGAAGGATATTCCTTCCGAAACGGCCGAGGACTTCCGGAAGTCCGTCGGTCACATCTTTGCCGAAGCGGATCTCTGTTGGGATCCGGTGAGTGAAATTCAGCATATCTTCCTCCTAAAACGTGGCTTTCGGTTCGCCTTCGGTGAAAACGAAAGCGTCCGCACGGTATTTGTTTCTGTCCTGTGCCCGTTCCTCTTCTCCCCGGATTTCCCGCATGATCAGGAAAGCGCCCATGGTGACAGGGACCCAGTAGAAGAGGGAGTACAGTTCCGCTGTGGTATCGAAGAACTGAGGACGGGTCTTCATGTTGCGCAGCATGCGGCTCACCGCCAGGAATTCCTTTTCGGGAAGTGCGGATTCATCCCGAGACTCCATGCGCAGACCACGTACGATATTGGAATAATTGACCATATAATAGTGGATGACATCCGTATCCGAGCTCTCCACCATGCAGATCCTGCGGTGGGGGTAGAAGACGGACGTGACGTCCGAGCAGAATGCGCAGATCGC
>OCTX011937517.1_pt1 | contig 10420 bp, 6 predicted proteins | sample 1539691 | NCBI WGS metagenome assembly OCTX01 (sample SAMN02144231, study PRJEB22623) | gut metagenome | biome: sheep rumen | host: Ovis aries | place: New Zealand | reverse complement strand
CGGCCTTCCCGAGCCGCCGGACCATGACTTCGGCGCCAACATTGACGCCCTGCTCCGGGAGCTTGAGAAGCACCCTGGCGAGAGCCGAAGCGCCCGTTTCCGCAGCGTAATCACGCTGATTGTCAACGGAGAAGAGCACTTCTTCGAAGGCACGCTCGAGGGCCGCATCGCAACTGGCCGCAGCGGCAGCGGCGGCTTCGGCTACGACCCGGTATTCATCGCCGACGAATACCCGGACTGCAGCGTGGCGGAGCTGCCGGAAGGAGTCAAGAACGCCATTTCCCACCGGGGGAAAGCCCTGAGAGAGATGGCACGGTGGTTGAAGGACAACATTGAAGTATGAAAAGAACACTTATAGCTATTGCGCTGCTGGCGGCGTGCCTGTCCGCTCCTGCGCAGACAAAAGGTTTCAAACTCGGCAAATGGACTGAAATCCACAGCTCGATACTCAAGGAACTCAATCGCTCGTACGTAGACTCCCTTCCGGTGGACCGCATCGAAAGGGCGGCCGTGGACGCCATGCTCTCCGAGCTCGACCCGTACACCGTATACATACCGGAGGAAGAGAACGAAGACCTGCGGATGATGATCAACAAGACCTACGGAGGCATAGGCGCCGTAATCTACAAGCCCGACCCCCAGGGGAACGTGATTATCAACGAGCCCTACAAGGACTCCCCCGCCGCGAAGGCGGGCCTGCAGTGCGGAGACGAGATTCTCACCATTGACGGCGAGAGCGTAGCGGGCCTGAGCAGCCAGCAGAGCAGCGAGAAGATGCGCGGCGTACCCGGCACCAAGGTCAGGTTCAGGCTCAAGAAAGTGTGGACGGGCGAGATCAAGGACATCGTGATAACCCGTCAGTCCATCCACCTCCCCGACATCGAATATTACGGGATGATAACTCCCCGCACCGGCTACATCCTCCAGACCGGATTCACCGAAGGCGTGGGCGACCAGATACGCAAGATAGTGAAGCAGATGCGCAGCGGCGCCCGGATGGATACTCTCGTCCTCGACCTTCGCGGCAACGGAGGCGGTATCCTCGGCGAGGCGGTGGACATCGTATCCGCCTTCGTGCCGAAGGGCTCTCTGGTCGTAACAGCACGGGGCCGCGAGGAGGGCTCCTCCTACGCCTACCGCACCACGAAGGACCCGGTGGACACTTCCCTGCCCCTCATAGTGATGGTCGACTCCGGAAGCGCTTCGGCGTCTGAAATCGTAGCCGGCGCCCTTCAGGACATGGACAGGGCCGTCATCATCGGCACCCGCACCTTCGGCAAGGGGCTCGTGCAGAGCATCCGCCCCATGCCCTACAACGGCCAGCTCAAGATTACGACGGCCAAATATTACACCCCCAGCGGCCGCTGCGTCCAGGCAATCGACTACTCCCACAGGAAAGAAGACGGCTCCGTGGGGCACATCCCCGACTCCCTCACCCACGAATTCAAGACGGCAATGGGGAGGTCGGTCCGTGACGGCGGAGGCATTACACCCGACATCACCGTCGAGCCTCACGAATACAGCCGGCTCACCTATTCACTCGTGATGAACGGGGTGGTGGAGCAGTACGCGCTTGAGTATGTACGCAAGCACCGCAGCATCCCCGCGACGGAAGAATTCTTCCTGTCCGACGAGGACTACGAAGACTTCATCGCCTTTGCCGAGGGCAAGACCTTCGACTACCGCAGTTCGGCCCGCACCTACTTCGACTTCGTGAAGAAGGAGCTGGAGAAGGACGGCCTGACGGAAGCCATGACTCCCGAGCTCGAAGCTCTCGGGAAGGCACTCGACATGGACAAGGCCACGTTCCTGCGCCTCAAGAAGAGCGAAATCGTACCTTTCATCGAAGAAGAGATAGTCATACGCTACTACTACCAGGCAGACGGCGTAAAAGTCCGCGTCCGCAACGACGCCCAGCTCGCCGAAGCCCTGAGAAAGGCGAAAGACTTTCAGTTTTAGCATCTCGGCATGACCACACTGACTGACAGAATATCGGAGCCCCGTCCCCTGGGGGTGCAGGGGGATGGTCCGGCGCCATTATCGCTTGAAATAATGGCACCTGCGGGGGATTTCTCCTGTTTGCAGGCAGCCATTCAGGGAGGAGCGAACTCCGTATACTTCGGCGTAGGCCGCCTGAACATGCGCTCACGCAGCGCCTCCAACTTCGCCCCGGAAGACCTTGGCGAGGTGGTGCGCATCTGCCGCGCAGCCGGCGTTCGCACGTACCTCACCCTCAACATCATACTATACCAGCAGGACCTTCCCGCCATGCGGGAGGCCCTCGATGCGGCACGCCAGGCCGGCGTCGACGCCATAATAGCGTCAGACGTCGCCGCGATGGAATACGCACGCAGCAAAGGGCTCGAAGTCCACGCCTCCACTCAGCTCAACATCTCCAACGTCGAAGCACTGCGCTTCTACGCCCGCTGGGCCGATGTCGTCGTACTCGCCAGGGAACTCACCCTCGACCAGGTGCGCGAAATACACGAAGCCATCGGGAGGGAGAACATCTGCGGTCCTTCCGGAGAGAAAGTCCGCATTGAGATGTTCGCACACGGTGCCCTGTGCATGGCAGTCAGCGGCAAATGTTACCTGAGCCTCCACGAATACGGAGCCTCCGCCAACAGGGGCGCCTGCATGCAGGTCTGCCGCCGTTCCTACGAAGTCACCGACACCGAGACGGGTTACTCGCTGAACGTCGACAACGAATACATCATGTCACCCAAAGACCTGTGTACCATCGAGTTCATGGACAAGATGGTGGAGTGCGGCGTACGGGTATTCAAGATAGAAGGACGTGCGAGAAGCGCCGAATACGTAGGCCGCTGCGCCAGCTGCTACAGACAGGCCGCGGACGCAATCTGCGACGGCACTTTCTCCGGCGAGCTTGCCTCAAGCCTCAAGAAGTCCCTCGGCGAAGTGTTCAACCGCGGATTCTGGGACGGATATTACCAGGGCGCCCGCCTTGGCGAATGGAGCTCTGTTTACGGCTCCCAGGCCACCAGGCGCAAGGTATACCTCGGGAAAATCAGCAACTGGTTCGACCGCATAGGAGTGGCCGAAATCGCAGTGGAGGCCGCCGAGCTGCACAAGGGCGACGACATAATGGTCATCGGTCCCACCAGCGGAGTGACTCAGCTTACCGTAGACGACATGCGCCTCAACCTCGAGCCATGCGACCTCGCTCCGAAGGGGTCACGCTGCTCGGTCGCCATACCGGCCGGAGAATCCGGCGAGCACGTCAGGCGAGGCGACAAGGTTTTCCTCTGGGTACCTTCCGGACAGTAAGAAACTGCCGCCAACGTGCGTTTTTTCGTCACGTTGGCGGCAGTTTAAGGCTTATTTGCTGCCAACGGGTCAAAAATCCGCACGTCGGCAGCACCCCGAAGGGAATTATTTACGTTTTTTACTGCGGGATTTGCCGAAAGGCTTGCCGTGGCTGTTCCCGCCGGTCTTCCTGTGGCCGCGGGGAAGCGGAGCGCGGTAAGGCTTCTGCGTCGCGTCCTCAAGGGCGGACTGACCGTAATCGGAGCTTGCCGTCTCGGGCTCTATCAGTTCAAAGTCCAGCAGTCTCTGCTCCAGATTGGCGGCAGCAACGCGGATGCGTACGCGGTCGCCGAGGCGGAATTCCTTGCGGGTCCTCCGGCCCACCAGACGGTAGTGTCCCTCGTCGAACTCGTAGAAATCGGACTTCATTTCCCGAAGGGCTACCATGCCCTCGATGTGGGTTTCGTCCAGCTCGACATACATGCTCCATTCGGTAATGCCCGACACTGCGCCGTCGAACTCGAGGCCCACCTTGTCCTGCATGAATTCCACGAGCTTGTATTTGACGCTGGTGCGCTCGGCATCGGCGGCAACCTGCTCGCGGGCGGACGCATGTTCGCATTCGGCCTCGTAACGGTTCTTCTCCACGGAGTCCCCGTTGGCCAGATAGCGGGTAAGCAGGCGGTGGACCATGAGGTCGGGATAACGCCTGATGGGAGAGGTGAAGTGGGTGTAGAAGCGGAACGCCAGACCGTAGTGGCCGATATTGTCGGTACTGTATACGGCCTTGGCCATGGAGCGCAGGGCGATGTTCTCAAAGGCCCCGTGTTCGGGTTTCCCAAGCGAGGCGCTGAGCAGCTCGCGCAGCGAGGAAGCCGCTCCCGGGCCGTTCTCTGCAGCCTTCATCTTGTAGCCGAATCCTGCGGCAAAGCCGCGCAGGCCCTCCAGTTTCTCATAATTTGGCTCGTCGTGGACACGGTAGACGAAGGTCTTGGCGTTCTTCATGGCGACGCCGTTGAGTTTGCCTCCCGTCGCCACGAATTCAGCCACGGTGCGGTTGGCGAGAAGCATGAACTCCTCGATGAGGTTGTTGGACTCGCGGGCAATCTTCTGGTAGACGCGCACGGGCTTGCCGGAATCATCCACCTCAACCTTCATCTCGGGGCGGTCAAAGTTGATGGCTCCCGCCTTGAAGCGGGCTGAACGCAGAATCCTGGCAAGGCGGTTGAGCGTCAGGACGGCGTCTTCAAGCGCGGTAGGCTCCGTGGGAGGATTGTCGATAATCTGCTGGGCCTGGTCGTAATCCATGCGCCGGTCGGAACGAATGACCGTACGGCCTATCCAGCGGGACTTTACTGCCCCCTTCGGGCCTATTTCGAAAACTGCGGAGAACGTGAGCTTGTCCTCGTCCTGACGAAGGGAACACAGCTTGTTGCAAAGCTTCTCGGGAAGCATGGGGACGGTGCGGTCCACAAGGTACACGGACGTTCCCCTCTCGCGGGCCTCGGCGTCCACGGCAGTGCCGGGGCGCACGTAGTACGAGACGTCGGCTATATGTACGCCGACCTCGTAGTTGCCGTTCTGCAACTTCCTGAAAGACAGGGCGTCGTCGAAATCCTTGGCGTCCGAGGGGTCTATGGTGAAGGTGAGCGTGTCGCGGAAGTCCTTACGTCCTTTGAGGTCTGCGGGAGTGATGTCGTCGGGAATCTTGTCGGCGGCATTCTCGACCTCGGAGCTGAACTTGTACGGCAGGTTGAATTCCGCAAGTATGGCGTGCATCTCCGTATCGTTGTCGCCGGGGACTCCGAGCACGTCGACCACATGTCCCTTGGGAGAGAGGTCCTTGCGCTCCCAGCGGTCCACCACTGCGGAGACTTTCATGCCGACCTGCGCTCCGATGGCGCGTGCCTGCTCGGCGTCGACCTCGATGTCGTAGGGCATGAACTTGCTCTGCATGAGCACCCAGCCCTGCGCGCCTACGAAATGCATATATCCCACGAACGGAGCCTTGCTTCGCTCGAGAATCTCGACGACCTCGCCTTCGCGGCGTTTGCCTGAAGACTGCCGGCTGACGGCAACCCTTACGATATCGCCGTTGAGGGCGTGACGGGTCTTTGCCGCCTTCACGTAGACGTCTTCGTCCTGGCCTTCAATCACGACGAATATGAATCCGTCGCGGGTCATCTGTACCTTTCCTACATACTGCTGCACCGGTTTGCGGCCGGTGTTTTTCTTTCTTCCGGAGGGCTCGCCCTTTTTGCTTCTTCGCTTCATAAATTTCAGATGTATGCAACGAGGACCTTCAGCCCTCTGTCGGGAATAAACTCTACACTACGGGCATCTGCCGGAACGAGCAGGCAGCCGTCGGAACCGAGGGTGGATGAATCGCTGCCGCAGCGGACCGTGCCGGAGCCTCCTACGTTCATGAGGACCACGAAACTGTCGAGAGAACCGAGGTCCAGGGTGAAGGGGGCGTCAAGGTCAAGGAGCGATGTGCTGAAATAATCGCAGTGAACCAGGGGAACTTCGGCGCCGGTGCGATGCTCGTACAGCGTACGGTATTCGGGATAGACGTGATAGTCTATGGCATCCTTGGCGAGCTCGGTATGCAGCTCGCGCAGACGGCCGTCGAGTCCGGGACGGTTGTAATCGTACAGACGGTATGTCATGTCCGAAGTCTGCTGTATTTCAGCGATGTAGCTCCCCGGAAGCAGGGCATGTATACGCCCTGTCGGTATAAAGAACACGTCGCCCTCGCGGATGGAATGATGCGCGATGACATCGACCAGCGTATGGTCGGACACCCTGCGGACGTATTCGTCGGGAGTGATGCTTCGGGACAGGCCAGACAGCAGTTCCGCTCCTTCGCGGGCCCGGATGACGTACCACATCTCGTTCTTGCCGTGCTGGCCGCAGCGCTTCTGGGCCAGTTCCTCGGAAGGATGGACCTGTATGCTCAGGGGCTCATGTACGTCCAGAAACTTTACAAGCAGCGGGAACTCGTCGCCGAAGCGGCGGTAGTTCTCCCGTCCGAGCAGGTGCTCCCCCTGCTGCGCTACCAATTCATTGATGCTCATGCCCTTGCAGGGACCGTCCGCGACCACCGACAGGCGCTCCGGGTAACCCGAAAGCACCCACAGTTCCGAGCCCCACACCATGGGGCGCAGGATAGGCTCCAGCCTGTACATCAGATGAGGGGCTCTGCTGTCATGGCCTCGGGCTGAGGAATTCCCATGAGTTTGAGGATGGTGGGAGCCACGTTGCAGAGGGCTCCGTCCTTCACGGTCTTGACCTCGTCACCGGCGCCTATCACGATGAACTGCACCTCGTTGAGGGAGTGTGCAGTGTTGGGGCTGCCGTCTTCGTTAACTGCATAGTCGGCGTTGCCGTGGTCTGCGGTGAGCAGTACGGTGTAACCGTGATTGAGGGCGCATGTGACCGTGGTCTCGACGCAGCCGTCGATGCATCCCACGGCGTTGCAGATTGCCTTGTAGACTCCGGTATGGCCCACCATGTCGCCGTTGGCGTAGTTGAGGATGATGAGGTCGTTGCGCTCGCTGCGTATGGCCTCGCACAGACGGTCGGTGACCTCGACGGCACTCATTTCAGGCTGGAGGTCATAAGTGGCCACTTTGGGAGAATTCACGAGGATGCGGTCTTCACCCTCGAACGGGGTCTCGCGGCCGCCGTTGAAGAAGAAGGTCACGTGTGCGTATTTTTCGGTCTCCGCTATGCGCAGCTGCCTCATACCGGCGCGGGAAACGGTCTCGCCGAGGGTGTCGGTGACTTCTTCCTTGGGGAATAGTATGTGAAGCCCCTGGAAAGAAGCGTCGTAGGGAGTGAGGGTACAATAGTACAGGGGGATGGTATGCATGCCTTCCTCGGGCATGTCATTCTGGGTGAGCACACTCGTGAGCTCGCGGGCGCGGTCGTTGCGGAAGTTGTAGAAAATCACGCAGTCGCCTTCCTCGACGGTTGCAAGGGGCTTGCCGTCCTTCTCTATCACGATGGGCTTGATGAATTCGTCGGTAACCTCAGCGTCGTAGGAAGCCTGTATGCCCTCGAGAGCGCTGGCAAAACGGGCACCCTTGCCCTCAACCAGCATGTCGTACGCCTCCTTGATGCGGTTCCAGCGCTTGTCGCGGTCCATGGCGTAGAAGCGTCCGCAGACGGTGGCGATGCGGCCGACAGTCTGCGCCATCTTCTCTTCCAGTTCCTTCACGAAGCCATAGCCGCTGCGGGGATCGGTGTCGCGGCCGTCCATGAAGCAGTGTACGAAGACGTTCTCTATGCCCTCGTTCCTGGCGTCGGCGAGGAATTCATAAAGATGATTGAGGGAGGAATGGACTCCGCCGTGCGAGCAGAGGCCGAAGAAATGGAGTTTCTTTCCGGACTGCTTGACGTAATCGTATGCGGCGCGGATCTCCTTGTTCTTGAGGAGTTCGTGCCCGCGGCATGCCATGTTGACCTTTACGAGATCCTGATACACGACGCGACCTGCACCGAGGTTCATGTGCCCCACTTCGCTGTTGCCCATCTGCCCGTCGGGAAGGCCTACGTATTCACCGCATGCCTGCAGGTGGGAGAAGGGGTATTTTGCACGGAGGCTGTCGATAAAAGGCGCGCCCTGGGTATAAATCGCGTTGCTGTGGTCGTGGCGTCCTTCGCCCCAACCGTCAAGAATCATCAGTAGTACTTTCTTTGCCATATCTATTATTGCTTGTTTCTGTAAATCTTGCAAAGATACTGATTTTTTTGATACGGCTTGGTGACGGTTGCACAGAAAATAAAGACTTGCGGTGCGGTACCGACGCCAGCCTCCTGTCCGTAGGGACCAAAGTCGGTTGGCGCCGGTACCGCACCGGCAGTCAGGGGAATTTGCGGCAGCGTGAGCCGGGCCGGACGGTGAGGGGCTTATTCCAGTCCGCGGGCGCGGAGGAGAGCTGCCGGATCGGGGTCGGCGCCTCTCCAGCTGCGGAAGAGGGTCATGGGTTCTTCGCTTCCGCCCCTCTCGAGGAAGGTCGCACGGAAACTGTCGGCCGTGGCCTTGTTGAAGATTCCGTCAGCTTCGAACTTCTCCCATGCATCGACATCGAGCACCTCGCTCCACAGGTAGCTGTAGTAGCCGGCGCTGTAACCGCTGTTGAAGATGTGGTTGAAGTAGGTGGTGCGGTAGCGCGGGATGATTTCATCGCAGAGGCCCATCTCCTTGCAGACCTTATCTTCGAAGGCGCGGATGTCGTCGGGGCCCTCGAATGCGGCAAGCTGCTGAGCGCTGAGCTCATGCCACTTCATGTCGAGGATGCTGGCGGCGCAGAGTTCGCCCGTCATGAATCCCTGGTTGAATTTGAGAGCCTTGCGGATCTTGCCGACGAGTTCGCCGGGGATGGGCTCGCCCGTGCGGCAGTCGTTGGCGTAGGCGGCAAGTATTTCGGGCACGAAGGCAAAGTTCTCGTTGAACTGGGAGAACATCTCCACGAAGTCGCGGGCCACGGAAGTGCCGCTGACGGACTTGTAGTGGCATTTGGTGAGGAAGCCGTGAAGGGCGTGGCCGAATTCGTGGAATGCTGTCTGCACATTGTCCACGGTCAGGAGTGACGGCTGTCCGTCGGCGGGTGCAGGGAAGTTGCACACGTTGACTATGACGGGACGGACGTCGGAACCGTAATTGTACTGGTCGCGGAAGTTGTTCATCCATGCGCCGCCCCTCTTTGTGGAACGGACGTAATAATCGCGGTAGAATATGCCTATCAGGCTGCCGTCGGGTTCCGAAAGCTTGTATGCCTTGACCTCGGGATTATATACCTCAACCTCGGGAGCTTCTTCCACTTTGATGCCGTAGATACGCTCCGCAGCCGTGAATACGCCCTTCATGACGCTGTCTGCCTGGAAGTAAGGCTTGGTCTGAGACTCGTCGAGGGCGTACTTCAGAGCACGGACCTTCTCGGCATAATACCCCCAGTCCCACGCCTCGATTTCGTGTCCGGCGAGGGCTTCCATGTCGGCTTTTTCCTGAGCCGCCTTACGCATTGCGGCATCCATGATCGGCTGCAGGAAATTGTCTACGGTCGCAGGGTCGCCGGCCATCTTGTCGGAAAGCTGGTAGGCGGCAAAGTTGGGATAGCCCAGCAGCTGCGCCATCTCGGCGCGGAGCTTGAGTATCTCGAGCACTATGGCGTTGTTGTCGTGCTCTCCCCCGTTGTTGCCGCGGTTGGAGTAGGCCTTGAACACCTGTTCGCGCTTGTCCCTGTCGGGGCAGGAGGACATGAAATCGTAGTACTCGCTTACAGTGATGCCGGTGGCGTCCTTGAAGGCGTTGTTCTCGGCAAGCAGGTTCTGTCCGAATTTCTGGCTCAGGCTCGCAAGGCGGGTGTTTATCTGGGCGAAACGCTCTTTGGCGTCCCCTGTGAGGCCCACGCCGTTGCGCTCGAAAGCCTGATAGAGCTTTTTCGTAACCATCTGCTGCTCACGGGTAAGCGAAGCCGAACCGTCATAGACGGCCTTCACGCGGGCGAAGAGATCGGGATTCATCAGAATCTCGTTCTCGGCGTCGGTGAGCATGGGGATCACCTCCTCCTCGATGGCCTGCATCTCGGGGGTGGAATCGCTCTCGGACAGATTGAAGAAGACTCCGCTCACACGGTCAAGTATCGGGCTCGCCTGCTCGTATGCCAGGATGGTGTTGTCGAAAGTCGGAGCCTCGGGGCACGCTATTATTGCCTCTATGTTCTTTTTCTGCTCCTCCAGACCGGCCTTGAAGGCGGGAAGATAATCGGAAGTGCTTATCTTGGAAAACGGCGCCGTGCCGTAAGGGGTGTCCCATTCATGCATGAAGGGATTGCTGTTGCAGGCTGTCATCATAGTCAAAGTTGCGATAAATATGAGTGCTCTTTTCATCTTCAGTTGATTTTAACGGAAACGGAAGGTTCGTCGACGAGGGAGAACTGGGCGGAGCCGTTGTAGATTGAGAGTATGCCGGTGATATCCACTCTGGCGCCGTCGATGATACGCTGGTCGAGCTTTTCGTCGGCAAACTTGGCATAGCCGCTGGTCCTCACCTGGATGTCGGTCTTGCCGATTGTGAAGTAGTGCGAGACGTAGTTGGCAGTGGCATAATTGACCATGATGTCCTTATAAGTGCTGTTGGCGTCGA
>OCTX014557580.1_pt1 | contig 10422 bp, 9 predicted proteins | sample 1539691 | NCBI WGS metagenome assembly OCTX01 (sample SAMN02144231, study PRJEB22623) | gut metagenome | biome: sheep rumen | host: Ovis aries | place: New Zealand | reverse complement strand
AAATGAATTACTTTGTAGTGGACGTTGGCGGAACATTCGTAAAATATGCTGTAATGAATGCAGAGGGCGAATTTATCGAGAAAGGAAAGTTTCCGAGCATCGCGGATGACCGGCAGAGATTTCTTGATTCGATCGAGACACAGTTCCATGCATGTGAGGAAAAGTACGGCCCTCTTGCAGGCATCGCAATCAGCATGGCGGGAATTCTCGATGTGGAAACAGGGTATGCCTACAGCGGCGGTGCAATATTCTGTGTCAATGATATGAATATCGCTTCGTACTTTTCGGAAAAATGCGGCGTACCGGTCACAATCGAGAATGATGCGAAGGCAGCGGCACTGGCAGAGCTGTGGAGAGGAAATCTGAGTGACGCCCGTGACGGTGTCGTCATTGTTATCGGAACAGCGATCGGCGGCGCGGTGATCATTGACCGCAAAGTCGTCCGCGGCAAGGATTTCTTTGCGGGAGAATTCAGCTACATTCTCCGCAGGGACGGTGAGAACAGAGATTTCAGTTATATCTGGGGCAGCGACGGCGGTGCACGCGGACTTATCGGCATGATTGCGGAGAAAAAGAGTATTCCTTACGAGGAGATGGACGGCTTCAAAGCTTTTGAGCTCATTAACAGCGGAGATCAGGAAGCTGTTTCCGCTCTCCATGTCTACTGCGCGGGTCTCGCCACCAGAATCTGGAACCTTCATGCGGTCCTGAATCCGGATCGCTTCCTGATCGGCGGGGGAATCAGCGAACAGCCGATCCTTCTTGAGACACTGCGCGAGGAAATCGGAAAAATCATGGCCGTTATGCCGGATAATCTGAAGGAACCGGAAGTCATGACGTGCATGTATTTTAATGATTCCAATCTGATCGGTGCTCTGTACGGACATCTTGTGAGATATCCGGCATAAAGCCCGGAATCCGGAAAGGTGACTATTCTTTACATATCGCCTAAACTGTGTTATAGTAGCGCTGAAAAATAAATATGAATACTTTCTGCGCGAATCGGAAAGCGTTCATCAATACTGTAAGGCAGAGTAGAATCTGGCGCGTTAAGTGCTGCATGTACGGGGAGTTGACATGCGGACGAAAAGCAGTAGCTTGCGGTGCCGGGTTCGCATCCCACTGCTACATAATCCGGATAATACCTCCTTATGTAGTTAGAGGATAACTGCGAAAGGAGGTTTTGTTTCATGTTCAGGGAATCAGCAAATGAGCTCCGGAAGGTTCAGGCTATCGCCGTATGCGGTATCATGGGCGCACTCGCAATTGTACTCGGATATGTTGCCACTATCAGGATCGGAGATTATATAAGAGTGGGATTCTCGTTCCTGCCGAATGTAATCATTGATTTTCTGTACGGGCCTGTAGTAGGAGGAATCTTCGGCGGAGTCATGGACGTAGTCAAGTACATCATGAATCCCACGGGACCTTTCTTCCCGGGCTTTACCATCAGTGCGATCGTCGGAGCTGTCATTTACGGCATTATACTTTACAGACAGAAAGTCACAATACTGCGTGTATTCATGGCCCAGCTCCTGGTAAAAGTTGTCGTGAATCTTATGCTGAACACGGTCTGGCTTGTGATACTTTACGGATACGGACTGGCAGCGATTCTTCCGGGAAGGATTATATCCAATGCGGTCATGCTTCCGATCGATACGGTCATCACATTTGTAGTATTGACATTTGTCCAGAGGAACATCAGGTACCTGATTCCGATGTGAATTGTCATAACAACTTGAAAATTGTTACACGACGTTTATAATTAATGGTATACTAAATAAAAATACATTGGGCAGCTATTCTGCCAGGGAGGGTATATGGATATTAATCTTCAGAGAGACGGAGGCAAGCTTACAATTGCTCTTACAGGAAGACTGGATACAATCACATCACCGAAGCTTGATGATGTTCTTCATGCTGAAATCAAAGGGGTAGACGAGCTTGTGTTTGATCTCGGTCAGCTTGAATACATATCATCTGCAGGCCTCAGAGTACTTCTCGCCGCGCAGAAAATCATGAACAAGCAGGGGACTATGGTAGTAAAGAATGTAAAACCGATGATCATGGAGATCTTTGAAGTTACCGGGTTCGACAGTATTCTGACTATAGAGTAAGCACGAGTAGGAACAGAAAATACTTTTTGTTTATGAGAAAGGATTTTCATATGGCACAAATCACTGTAACTGCCATTCTGGGAAATCTTCCTGTTGTCACGCAGTTCATCGAAGAGCAGCTGGAAATGGCAGATTGTCCGATGAAAGCAATGATGCAGATCGATACGGCAGCGGATGAAATATACAGCAATATCTCATACTATGCCTATCCGAAGGATGCCCCCGGAGAAGCGGTCATCTCTGTTGATGTGGACCTTGCTGTGCCGGAAGCGATTATTACATTTGAAGATACCGGAGTCGCCTTTGATCCGCTCAGTATAGGACAGCCGGATACGTCTCTGCCGGCAGAAGACCGGGTCGCGGGCGGTCTGGGTATATTCCTGGTGCGAAAACTGATGGACGACGTTACGTATAAGAGGGAAGATCAGAAAAACATTCTTCAGTTGAGAAAGAAATGGTGATTGACGGAATGAGAAAGGAAAGCGTAATCCTTATTCCGGCATATGATCCCCCCGATAATTTAATAATGTACGTAGCGGATTTGATGGAAGCAGGATATGAAGACATCATCGTAGTAGATGATGGAAGCCGTGATGACAAGCAGTATATTTTTGATACGCTTGAGGACGGAGGATGCCGTGTCCTGCACCATGACAAAAACAGAGGAAAGGGAGTTGCGATAAAGAGCGGCCTTTTCTATTACACAGGAAAGTATTCCGGACATGCTGACGGCGTCATAACAGTCAATTCGGACGGCGTGGATCTGGTGGAGGATATCGACCGAATTGCAGAGATACTTCACAGACAGAAGCTGGAAGGCAGAAGCAACCTCGTGAAGGGTGTCAGAGATTTTGAAAGCCCTCACATTACGGGGGCGAGCATCAGAGCGAATATTCTTATGACGATGATCTTCAGATGGATCTTCGGAGCGAGGGTGCGGGATGTTCTGTGCGGTCTGCGGGGAATTCCCGATGCTTGTGTACAGAAATGCCTTACATTTCCCGAGAAGACGTATGCTTATGACTGTGCATTGCTGATCGGGTTCATAAAAGACGGTGTCGAGGAGGTACCTGTCAGGATACCGCCACAGAATCCTGAGGCGGAGACACATTTCAGGAAAGTCGAGCATACTTTTTTGATTAATGTGGTCCTGTGGAGAAAACTGATTATTTTCGGCGGCACTTCCATCATCGCAGCAGTGGTCGACATTTTCCTCTTCTGGTATCTTACGAAATATGTTCTGACAGGCGTCAGATATCCGATTATTGTCGGTACCGTTATCGCAAGAATTATATCGGCGACGCTCAATTACAACCTGAGCCGCAAACTGGTATTCAAGACGAATGAGAGTAAACGCAAGTCATTCAGCCAGTTTTTTGCTCTGACTGCTGTTCAGTGTGCCATATCGGCGATGAGTGTCCATTTTCTGGAAATGCTGATAGACGGGGCGGCAGTGCCGATTAAGATCGTAATTGATTTGTTCCTGTTTTTTGTTGCGTACAAGATACAGGACAAGTTCATATTTGTTTCAAAAAAATAAGGATCGTCGGGCAGCGCCTGCATATGTGGCAGGAGAGCTGTGAGACGATCCTTTTTTTGTCGTATAAGAAATTCCTCGAATTTCCTATACGACAAAAGCCTCATGATTGAGGGAATGGGGGTTGAAGTCCGCTTGCGGACTTTGTTATTCTATACCGTTCCAGCAATATGTGCACAGCTTATCGACCGGAATACCTACCGATTTGAGCATGTCATCAAGACGATTATAGCGAAGGGATGTGAATCCCATCTCGTTGCAGATCCCTTCAAGCATACGTCTGTAGCGGTCCGTGTCAGGATTGGCGTAATCATCCAGGATCGTTCGATCCACATCGCCGCCCTCTTCCCGGCAAATAACTCTTCTCGCAATCAGCTCCATCTCCGAAGTCGCTCGTGAGAAACTAATATACTTACATCCGAAGAGAATCGGCGGGCAGGCCGGACGAACATGAACTTCTTTAGCGCCGCTTCGATAGAGGAATTCCGTCGTCTCTCTCAGCTGTGTTCCGCGGACGATCGAGTCGTCAATCAACAGAAGTCTCTGATTCTCGATCAGTTCGTGGACAGGGATCAGCTTCATTTTAGCGATCAGATCACGCTTTGTCTGAATAGTCGGCATGAAGGATCTGGGCCATGTAGGTGTGTACTTGATGAACGGGCGAGAGAAGGGGACGCCGGATTCATTGGCGTAACCTACCGCATGGGCAGTTCCTGAGTCCGGAACACCTGCGACAGCGTCGATCTCGTCTTTGGTCATTTTATCCCGCTTTGCAAGGTAACTGCCGCAACGCACGCGCATTCCTTCAACAGAGACTCCTTCGTAGCTGGATGCCGGGTATCCGTAGTAGACCCAGAGGAATGTGCAGATGCGCATCTCCTTTCCGGGTGATACAAGGGTGGTCACACCGTCCGGCGTCATAACGCAGATTTCACCCGGTCCGAGTTCCTTAAAGTCGCTGTAACCGAGATTCAGATAGGCAAAAGCCTCAAAGCTCGCACAGAATCCTTCCGCCTTCTTACCGATCACAAGAGGGGTCCTTCCGAGACGGTCCCTTGCACAGTATATACCTTTCGGAGTCAGGAGCAGGATCGTCATGGACCCGTCGATGGTTTCCTGGGCGAATTTGATCCCGTCTACAAAATTATCTTTCTGATTTATCAGGGTAGCTACAAGCTCAGTTGCGTTGATGATGCCGCCCCGCATCTCCTGAAACTGGGTCCCCTGCAACTGGAGAATTTTTTCTGCAAGTTTGTCGATGTTATTGATTCGACCTACGGTCGTTATGGCATACGTTCCGTGATGTGAGCGAACGACAAGCGGCTGAGGCTCATAGTCTGAAATACAGCCGATGCCCATATAGCCGTTCATCTCATTGACATCTCTCTCGAATTTGGTTCGGAACGGGCTGTTTTCGATATTATGGATGGCCCTGTTGAAGCCTTCCTTTCCGAATACGACCATGCCGGCTCTTCTGGTTCCAAGGTGTGAATGGTAATCTGTTCCGAAGAAAAGGTCAAAGACACAATCTTCTTTTAAAGCTGAAGCAAAAAAACCTCCCATACATTCTCCGTTTCCGCGCTGAAGCACTGGTGATACAATTGGCACAACAAATTCCCGATTCCTTTCTGCATCCTTGCAGTATGAAACCGGGCATTTCAAAGGTAACTATTTTTTTGCAAAACCATTATAACAAATAATGCGGGAAACTCTTGTATTTTTTTAGATACCGGACGATTTAGTCATCTTACTCAAACTTTTATTTCATTCTCAAAATATAATAGATAGATTTTTATTTTTTCATTCTAATTTGGACACAAAATAGACAAAAAACAAAGGTAAACTTGGTGCTGTTACAAAGAGCAACTTGGTAAAAACGAAGAGAAATTGCTAAAAAATAACTTGCATCTTGGTTGTAACGAGAAGCCCGCATCAGTATTCTTTTGGTATGAGGCGGGACCTGATATGAGAAAATCCGCATGGGTTCTGAAAATCCCCTAATGTTCGCCCTGCGGAAATTCCCATTGACGATGCAAGTGGTCAGAAAACAGATGGACGGTACGGAACCGGACATCACGGAGGTAGAAGATGAAGTTTACAGAAAAGTTGAAGAGTCTCAGGAACAACGTCGGACTCACCCAGGAAGCCGCAGCGGAACAGATCGGCGTATCCGTGACTTCTCTGCAGAATTGGGAGAGCGGCGTCAACAAGCCCAGCATGTCCAATGTGAGAAAAATCGCGGAAGTATATGAAACAGGCTGCGATGAGCTGGCGGTCAGCATGCTTGAGGATGAAGGAGAGAAGACAGTGGAATCCAATTTCCCGGATTTTCTTTTCCCGGATTCCTTCATGGAGAAGATCGCGGAGAAGCATTTCACAAAGGAACTTCAGGAACTCTTCGGTCTGCTTTACATCTATTCCTACGGCAGGAGATATAATTCAATCGAGAATAATGATTTTGATCTCTTCAGAATTGAGCGCCTTCCGTACGATTATGTAGGAAAGACCGGTGCGTTCGAGGTTCTTGCCATGGTCGACAAACTCAGGGAGGTCCTGAAAGGCCTCGAGATCAAAGAGGTCAAGGATGCCATCGTCAGGAATCCGAGAAAGCTGTTCGATATCAGGACACTTCCGAAGATAGACATCTGCGATTACATTAACAGGTTGAATTATGCTTCCGAGGATCTCTCCGATTACGACAGGAAGCGCAGACACTTCAATATTGACCAGACGCTCGATGTCCTTCGCACGCTTCGCGAGAACGACGGCGAGGTATATCTGCTCTGTGATGAGGAGAAGAGCGTTGCGTATGGCCTTATAAGGACTTCTGCCGGTTACGACAAAGATGTCCCGGATGAGGTCAGGGCATATCTTGGTGTGCCGTCACGGGACGGAGCTACATTCGGACGCAGTGACGCACTCGGCACGATGGTAATTGAGAAGAGAGAATTTGATGACGAGGATTACGTACAGAAGAAGGAACAGAACAGGAAAGATGTGGATGCATACAACGAGCATCCGGATCTGTACAGCAGGAAACCGGAGAGCTTCCGCGAGAAGTATCGCTACTATCTGAAGATGACAGAAAAGGGCGAGGAGCTGCTTGCCTGGGCAGGCGAGGAGATCTGACGATTTATTAGAAGAGCTCAAAATACTGCGTCCGAGGGACAAGTCTTTCGGATTGCAGTATTTTTTTATGTTATAATCAGGTATGTCCCATACTGAAGAATGCACAGCAGGTCCGGTCTGACTTGTCTGCAGCGGAAAGGAATATTCACAAAATGAAAGAACTGATAGACTTATACCTTGCTTTTTTGCGCATCGGTCTCGTTAACTTTGGCGGCGGTTACGCTATGCTGCCTCTTCTCGAGCGCGATCTCGCAGATACGCGCGGCTGGGTCACTGTTGACGAGCTGATGGATTACTTCGCCATCGGGCAGTGTACTCCCGGACTCATTGCCCTTAATGTAGCCACATTCATAGGCAACAAAAGGAAAGGAGTCGCCGGCGGTATCATTGCAACGCTCGGTTTCCTCACCTGTCCGATCGTAATCATACTGATCATCGCCATGTTCCTGACCAATTTCGCAGATCTTCCGGTCGTGAAAAATGCTTTTGCAGGTATCCGGGTCTGCGTGTGTGTGCTCATATTGCAGGCTGTACTGAAGCTTTGGAATAAGTCGGTAGTGGATGTGACGACATTGCTGCTTTATCTGATCATTTTCTCACTTATGGTCTTCTCATCTCTGCTCCCCGTCTCTATCCCGGCGTTTGCTATGGTCATCGCGGCGGGCGTGTTCGGCATTTTTTTCGGAAAAGGGGGTAAAAAATCATGATTTATCTTCAGCTTTTCTGGAACTTTTTCAAGACGGGTCTTTTTTCCGTCGGAGGAGGTCTGGCCACCCTGCCGTTCCTCTATGAAATGTCCAATAATACGCACTGGTTCACCCACGCTGATATCGCAGATATGATTGCCATCTCGGAATGCACGCCGGGCGCTATCGGAATCAATATGTCTACGTATGCGGGATATATGACCGGAGGTCTCTTCGGAGGGATATTTGCCACGATAGGGCTCGCCTGTCCCAGTGTCATTATCATTTTGCTGATATCACGTTTTCTTGAGAAATTCCGGACCAACACATATGTGGACAAGGCGTTTTACGGACTCCGTCCCGCATCGATCGCGATGATTTCGGCCGCGGGCATCAACGTGGTGAGAGTAGCTTTGATCAATATAACAGCCCTGACGGAAGAACACGACATTGCGGGATTCTTCAATGTGCCGCAGATCATTCTCGCAGTTGTCCTGTTTTTCGCTATGAAAAAGCTGAAATGGCATCCGGTGGTTTTTCTCGCGATTTCAGCGGTGCTTGGCGTGATATTCCGTTTTGCCGGAGTGTAGGAAGTGCTTTCCCGGCACTGCATTTTTTGCGGTACCTGTTGCGGAAGCAGCAGTTCCCGCCGGAGGTCAACAGCACCTTGACTTTTCGGTACCATTCCCCTAAACTTTATTTTGTACAATGATAAGGAGGAATTGACAATTCATGGACGAAGGGGGGCTTACACCCTGGCTCATATCCGCGCTCCTCATCCTGTTTGCGGATTATATTGCTGTCTGTGAGACGGCACTCGCATCGGCATCGAAAGTGAAGATGAAAACACTTGCCGAGCACGGCAATAAAAAAGCCGTGAAGGTCCTCGATGCTCTGGACCATTTTGACCGCACGATCAGTGCGATTCTGATTTTGACAAATATCGCGCATCTCGCGACTGCATCTCTCGTCACCGTTGCAGTGACCAGACGGTGGGGACTTTCCGCCGTTACGGTCAGTACGATCCTGACGTCGCTTGTGGTCTTCTTTTTTGGTGAAATGCTTCCCAAGAGTATAGCGAAAAAATATAGTAATAAACTGGCTCTATGGTGCATAGGGCCGCTTAGTGTACTTATTAAGATCCTGACACCGGGAACAGCTGTTCTGGCTGCCATCGGAAACTTTGCCAGTAAGATGACAAAAGGAGATCCTGAAATATCTGTTACGGAGGATGAAATACATGACATTATTGATGACATGACCGAATCCGGCAGTCTTGATGAAGAGCACGGCGAACTGATCTCCTCCGCGCTGGAATTTAATGATGTGACGGTGGAGAGTATCCTGACGCCGCGTGTTGATGTCATGGGAATCGATATCAACGATGATCCCGAAAAGATTCTGGAGACCGTTCGGAGCACAAATCACAGCCGGCTCCCGGTTTATGAGGGAAGCATTGATAATATTATCGGTATCCTCAGAATAAGAAGATATCTGCGTGCTTATATAGGAGCATCCGCATTCGCCAGAGAGTCTGCATCAAAGAATGCAGATGAGTGTTCGCAGAACGGCAGCGGCGACGGCCATAAAAACGGGCATAACGGTGTTTCGGAAGTCAACATATTAAAGCTTCTTGACGAACCGTTCTATGTCACGGAGAGCGCCAAGGTCGATGAGATCCTGCCGCAGATGTCCGCGCAAAAACAGAATATTGCGATAGTTTCCGATCACTTCGGCGGTACTGCCGGCATCGTCACGGTGGAAGATATCGTGGAGTCCCTGGTAGGCGAGATCTGGGATGAAGAAGATGAGGTGGAGGATCCTTACGTCTATCTGAAGAACGGAAGCTATCTTGTGGATGCGGAGGAGACGGTGGCGGATGCATTTGACACCATCGGCTTTAAAGATCCGGAAAATGACGAGAGCCTGACGAATAAGCGGCTCGGTGAGTGGGTGTATGAGCATTTTTCTATGATCCCGAGAGCAAGAGAACATTTTGAATACCATGGACTCCGTGTATATGTCGCGAGAATGGATCACAATCGCATACGCAAAGTTATGCTCACTCCCGCTCCGGATGAAGGCACACATGAGGAAAAGGATGGTCAGACGGATGCGTTTGCCGGAATTACGCATGCGGGAAAATTCGCCGAGCATATCCGGGAAAGACTTTCTCAGGACAATTCATCGGACGAAGACGGGGAATCCGAATCGGCGGAGAAGACCCATCGAAGGAGGGGAGGTGACGAGACATGATCACATATCTTGTCATAGCGGGCATTATTCTGTGTATTTACCTGTCCGGATTCTTTTCCGGTTCGGAAATGTCCTATTCCTCATGCAATACTATGAGGCTTGAAAATGAGAAGGAGGAAGGCTCAAAGAAAGCCGGCGTGGCACTCTACATTGCCGAGCACTTTGACGATGCGCTCGGGGCGATCCTGATCGGCAATAATCTGGTCAACATCGCATGCTCGTCGCTGGGGTCGGTAGCGGTCATCCTCATAGCGGGTACGGACAAGTACGCGTGGATCGCCACTGTCCTGATCACGATTTCCGTCATCATATTCGGTGAAACGATCCCGAAGATCACATCCAAAAAAGGCGCGAATATTTATGCTAAGAAGTACGCCTATCCGATCCGGTTCCTGATGATCATTCTGAGGCCGCTCGTTCTCATCGTGGTGGGGCTGGTGTACCTGATCACTCTGCCGATGAAGGGTGAGGTCGAGGAAGATCCTGAAGAGAAGAAGGAGGAACTCACCTCCATTATTGAGACAGCGGAAGATGAAAGCGTCATCGACGAGGAGGAGAGCGAGCTCGTACAGGCCGCCATTGAGTTCCACGATACGTCTGCAAGGCAGGCTATGACCGCAAGGGTGGATGTGACGGCTATCGATATTGAAGACACACAGGAGGAGATCCTTGACATCATCAGCCGATCGCATTTTAC
>OCTX012262443.1_pt1 | contig 10425 bp, 8 predicted proteins | sample 1539691 | NCBI WGS metagenome assembly OCTX01 (sample SAMN02144231, study PRJEB22623) | gut metagenome | biome: sheep rumen | host: Ovis aries | place: New Zealand | reverse complement strand
CTTATATAATTCCTTTTCAGGTCCAATAACAGAAACAATTAACAATTTAATAAGTGACAAAACATTCCGTCTTATTTCAACAAACGCTAATAAGTACTTAGAAAATGACTTGCAAACTTTTGCTCAAAAAGAAAAAATTAAATTAGAGATAGATTATTATGATGATTTAGAAATAATTGAAAAATTAAATGATAGTAGTAACAATTATGATGCTGTTTGGATTTCTAATTCTATTTGGTTATATATGTTGAATAATTCTTATTTGGTTACAAATAGTAAATCTATTGCTGTTTCTCCAGTAGTAATGGGAGTAAAAAAGAGCAAAGCAGCAGAACTAGGTTTTGTTAATAATAATATATATAATAGTGATATACTAAATGCTATAAAAAACGGAAAACTAAAATATGTTATGAACTCCGTTATGAAAACAAATACAGGAGCAACAGCTTATTTAGCTTTTCTTAATAGTTTAGCAGGAAGTCCAGAAGTATTGAAATCAGAAATGCTTGAAAATCCTACATTAATTAAAGATTTAAAAGATTTCTTTAAAGGTGTTGAAAGAGTAAGTGGAGATGAAGCATATCTTGATGAAATGTTTATTAATGGTGATTATGAAGCTATAATTAACTACGAAAGTACATTAATAGAATTAAACAATAAATTAATTGAAAATGGAAAAGAGCCACTTTATTTATTATATCCTCAAGATGGCGTAGCTATAAATGACATGCCATTTGGTTATGTTAATAGAAATCAAAATAAAGAAGAAGATTTTTACAAAATTCAAAAATTCTTAAGAAGTAATAAAACTTCAAATTTATTAGAGCAAAAAGGATTTAGAACTTGGTTTGGAGGTATAAAAGAAAACACCAATGCCAAAATATTTAATAAAGAATGGGGAATAGATACAACCAAGTATTTAATGCCATTTAAATATCCAAGTAAAACAGTTATGAACGAAGCATTTGATTTATATTTGGAAGCTATTAGAAAACCAACTCATACTGTATTTGTACTAGATACATCTGGAAGTATGAATGGTAATAATGGGTTAATAGAACTAAAAGAAGCTATGAACTATATTTTAGATAAAGAACAAGCCCGAACTGATAATATTCAATTTTCTAAAGAAGATAAAATAACTATCATAACATTTAATAGTAGAGTAAAAGAGAAAAGTGAAACAATTACTGGATTAGATACAACATACCTTTTGCAATTTGTAGAAAATCTTAGAGCTAGTGGAGATACTAATATATATGATCCTTCAATAGAAGCTCTAAAAATATTAAAAACCGAAAGCAATGATGATTATATCAAGATGGTAATACTAATGACAGACGGTCATTCTAACAATGGAAGCTTTAGCTATTTATCTAACTATTATCATGAAACCAATACGGATATTCCGATTTATAGTATTACATTTGGTAATTCGAGTGACTATCAATTATCAGAAATAGCAAGTCTTACAAATGCCAAAATCTTTGATGGCAAATCAGGATTAGTAGAAGCATTTAAAGAAGTAAGGAGCTATAGTTAATGAAACATATTCAAAAAAGATATATATACGCAGCCTTTCTAGCTTCAATATTCTTTTTGATAATATATTTATTAGTAAAAATAAACATATTAATATCTGTTTTTTTGACAATCGCTATTTATTATGGAGGAATCTTATTATTTAAAGAAGAAGACGTAAGAGAATTTAATAGTGAAAATATTAATAACTATTATTATTTAGCTTCAAAAGTTCAAAACGAAGCAGAAAAAACAAAAAATAAAGAAATTATTAGTATTTGTGAAAACATTGGAAAGAATACTGATAGTATATTGGTAAGTTTAAGTCAAAGACCAAGAAAAGTAGAACAAATATTTAGTTTCTTTGACTACTATTTAGATATTGCTTATAAAATACTCTATAAGTATAATAATATTAGTGTTAATAAAGATATAAAAGAGAGTGAAAAGAAATATAAAGAAAATACAAAAGATTACCTTCAAAAAATACTAGATGCATTTGAAAAACAATCAAAAAACATGCAAGAAGCTAAAATGCTAGATATAGATACAGAAATAAAAATATTTGAAAAAACTAGTGGTATCAACAAAGAAATAATTAAAGTAGGTGACAAAAATGAATAATGAATTTAATATTCATAAAGAAGGACAAAAAGAAAAAATAATTGGTATAGCTATTGTTGCTGGAGTAATATTATTGACAGTTATTATAAGTGTTTTACTTTCTAAACATAAAGAAAACACAGCTCTTCAAACAGTATATGTTGCAACAGGAGGAGGAAAAGAAGATTTTATCAAAGATAAAGATGTAATAAAATACATGGAAGAAAGATATAAACTAAACGTTGTCTATGATGATTGGTCAAATGGTAAAACAGTTACAGCACCATTAATTAGAGAATATGTTCATCGAGGTAATGAAAACATACCTGAAGGTGAATGGTCAGTAAACTGTTCAAATTGTTCTAAGTATAATGTATTATTTACTTCCGATGAAAGATTTTATAATTATTATAAATTATCACCTAATAAAGCTAATGGTGAAGCAGATAGATACTATGTAAAAGGTGGAAGTTTAACTCTTAATACACCAATAGTAATATATAGTTGGAAAGATGTTGCGGAAGCTTTAATAAATGAAAAAATAGTAACCAAAGAAGATAATGTTTATTATATAACTGATATGAATAAATTATTAGATAATATACTTAACGGCAAAACTTGGAAAGAAATTGGCTTGCCTTCTATTTATGGAAAAATAAATATATATTCAACAGATCCAGTTACATCTTCTCCAGGCGCAACATACTATGGTTTGCTATTATCAATAATGACAAATGGCGATATGAGTGAACAAAATATAAATAATGCTCTACCAAAACTAAACGAATTTTATAAAAAATCTGGATATATGAATAATACACCTGCTGACCTATTTGAAATGTATCTAAGACAAGGTCAAGGGGCTAAACCGATGATTGTTGATTATGAAAAGAGTATAATGGAACTAAATACATCAAATCCTGAAGGATATGAAGCTGTTAAAGACAAAATGGTAATTCTATATCCACGACCAACAATTTGGAATTCACATTGTATTGCAACATTTGATGACATAGGAAATGAATATCTAAAAACATTTAATGATAAAGACATCCAACAAATTGCATGGTCAAAGTATGGCTTTAGAGTTGGTGTAAGTGGTGGTAGCTACGATGTAACAAAAGTAAATGTTAAAGGCATACCAGCGTCAATAGATAGTGTTACAAGTGGACTAAATATGGACACTTACAATAAAATAATTGAATACTTAAAACAAAATAATTAATAAAGGGAGGATTTATTTATGGGATTTATTAAGTCAATTCAAACATCTATAGGAAGTCAATTTGATGACTCATTCAAAGAGGTCATCAAACTTGAGAACAAAGATAAGAATCTACTTATCAAAAAAGTAACTACTGAAAGAGGTATAATAACAGATAAATCAAGATTATTTGTTGAACCAGGAGAATGTGCAATATTAGTAGATAATGGAGCTATTAAAGATATAGTAACAGAACCAGGAATGTATTTTATGGATACCTCATCACCAGTACTATTTCAAACTGATATTTTTGCCGGCTTAGGTAAAACAATTCTAGAAGGAATCAAAAGAGTAGCATATAAAGGAGAAGTAATTCAAGAACAAGCAGTTTATTTCATCAGCTTAACGGAAAAAATAGGTCTTAAATTTGGAACACAAACACCTATAATATATAAAGATCCAGAATGGGGACCAATAGAAATTTTAGCAAATGGAGAATATGCATTTAAAGTTAATAATCCAGTTGCACTATTAACAAATATTACTGGAACAGTAGACGAATTCTACGTTAATGATTTAGCTAATAGCATTCTTCCATATATTCAATCTGGAATGGCATCAGAAATAGCAAATTTAAATATTAGTTTTGATGAAATAACTTCTAAGCAAGCTGATTTAGGATCAAAACTAATAGAAACTGCTTCTGAAAAATTAGAAACATTAGGAATAGAAGTAACAAAACTAGTTGTTACTGCTATAGATGTTCCTGAAGAAGTTAAAAAATCAATGCGCGAGAGAACATCTATTAAGATGAAAGCAACAAGTGTAAGCGATAAAGAAGCAGATGTATATACTAAGCTTAATCAAGCTGAAGCTGTTAAAGATCTTGCTAACAACCCAAATAATGCGGGAGCAACAATTATGGGAATGAATATGGGCCAAACATTTGCAGCTAATATGCAAGGTAATCCAAATAATAGAAATGAAGAACCTAAAAAATAGGTTCTTTTTTTAAAAGAAAGAATAGTATAGTATAATAGTATTAGGTGATATCTATGAACAAGAAAAAAAATATAACATTATATTTAAATATTCTTATAATTATATTAGAATTAATAGGTTTATTTATAACATTAAAAACAGCTCATAAAATAGAGATAAAGTATTATACTGAATGCTCAAATATAATGATGTTGATAACATCATTCTTATTAACATATTATCTTTTAAAAAAGAAAACAATTCCTAAATGGTTAAATATATTAACTCACATGTCAGTACTTGGTCTTACAGTAACATTTTTAGTTGTATTGTTTATTCTATCTCCAATGTATAACTTTAATTATGGATTATTACTATTTAGAGGTAGTATGTTATACTTCCATACGTTATGTCCAATAATTTCAATAATAACTTACTTTTTCTCATCTCAAATACATATAGCTAAAAAAGAAATAAAATATACCATGTTATTTACTATAATATATTCAATCGTAATTTTGCTATTAAATATATTCCGTATCTTAGAAGGACCATATCCTTTCTTAATGGTATACAAGCAACCAATATATATGTCAATTATATGGATAATATTATTAGAAGGTGGCGCATACCTTTTATCCATAGTTTTATATATAATAAAAAAAAGAATAAACTCATAATATTTAAAAGTACTAGAGAGGTGCATGCTATGAAAGAAAAAATATTATATGTAGTTGTTCCTTGCTATAACGAAGAAGAAGTATTGAAAGAAACGACAAAAAGATTAAAAGAAAAATTAAGTAATCTTATAAAAAGAAAAAAAATTAGTAAGAATAGTCGTGTAATGTATGTAAATGACGGATCAAGTGATAACACTTGGAATATTATAAAAGAAACTAATAACAAAGAAAAACTATTTACTGGAATATCTCTATCTAAAAATAGAGGACATCAAAATGCTTTACTAGCAGGTTTAATGACCGCTAAAAAATATTCAGATATAGTAATAAGCATGGACGCCGACTTACAAGACGATATAAATGCTATAGATGAAATGCTTGAAGAATACTATAAAGGAAACGATATAGTATATGGAGTAAGAAATAGTCGAAAAAAAGATACTTTTTTTAAAAGATTTACTGCTGAAACATTTTATAAAATAATGAGATTCATGGGATTAGAAATAGTATATAATCACGCGGATTATCGTTTGGCTAGTAAGAAAGTACTAGATGAATTAGAAAAATATGAAGAAGTAAACTTATTTTTAAGAGGTATATTTCCTTTAATAGGATATAAATCAAGTATTGTATATTATGAAAGAGCGGAAAGATTCGCAGGCAAGTCCAAATATCCTCTGAAAAAAATGATCAGCTTTGCCTGGGAAGGTGTAACATCTTTTACAATTAAACCTTTAAAAATCATTATGAATATTGGTTTAATAATTTCATTACTAAGCTTCATATTTCTAATAAAAGTAATAATAGATAAGTATACAGGTAATAATATAACAGGATGGACAACTATTATAGTTTTAATCTGTTTATTTAGTGGTATTCAAATATTCTGTATAGGTATAATAGGAGAATATATAGGAAAGATATATATTGAATCTAAAAAAAGACCTAGATATTGTATTGAAGAAGAATTACCCAACAAATAACTCTGCATAAGCAAAGAATGTAATGAATATTTTTCTATTCTTAAAAACAAATAAATTTTTATGATAAAATATAACTAAAGGAGCAAAGATATGAATACTGCAATAATAATACTAAATTATAACGATTTTACTACAACAAAAGAAATGATAGAACAAATAAAAGACTATAAGATTCTAAACCATATTATTATAGTAGATAATTGTAGTACAGATGGCTCTTATAATATATTAAAAAAAGAAGAAAAAAATAATATAGAAGTAATAAAAACTAAGAGTAATAATGGTTATGCCTCTGGAAATAACTATGGAATAAAATATGCCATAAATAAATATAAATCAGATTATATAATAATATCTAATCCCGACATTATAGTAAAAGAAAAAGATATAAAAGCTTTAATAAAAGAATTAAAATTTAATAATATTTCCTTAATAGCTCCAACAATAAATGAACATGGAATAATATCAAGGGGCTGGAAACTACCAAAATTAAGAAATGACATATTATCAAATATTAATTATTTCCATAAATATGCTGAAAAAGATTTAATGTATGATAAATCTAAATATAAGAGTAAAATAACAGAGGTAGAAGTAGTTAAAGGATGCTTTTTTATAATAAAATCTAATGTAATAAAAGATATCAATTACTTTGATGAAAATACTTTTCTTTATTATGAAGAGAACATATTAGGTAAAAAGTTAAAAGATAAAAAATATAAATCATATATTTTAAATGAAGTAGAAGTAATTCATAATTTATCTGTGAGTGTAGATAAAAGTATAAAATCTTTAAAGAAGTATAAAATACTTAAAGAATCCCAAAGATATTATGAAAAAAACTATAACAATACTAATATCTTTGGTATGTTATTGTTATATCTTACATATTATATAAGTTACTTTATATCACTTATCACATCATTATTTAGGAGGTAAAAAAATGAGAAACATAATAATAATTGGATCACGAGGATATCAATATAATTATGGCGGATGGGAAACGTTTGTTAAAGAGTTTGTTGACAACAATCATGACGATGTGAAATTTTATATTCCGCGCTTAGTTGATAAAAAGGAACTAGATAAAAAGATAGAACAAATTGGTAAAGTGGAAGTTAACAATATATACGTTCCCAAGCAAGGATTTGTCACGATGTTTACATTCACAATAAAATCGTTTGAATATTTTGTAAAATATATAGAAGAAAAAGAATTAAAGAATACCACAATAATTTCTCTTGGATGTAAAATTGGGCCATTAATGCCTAAATATTATAAAAAACTTCATAAACTAGGAGTATCTATAATAATGAATCCTGATGGTTTAGAGTGGAAAAGAGATAAGTGGAACTGGCTTATTAAACAATGCTTCAAAATATCCGAAAGATATTCTATAAAATATTGTGATGCCGTAGTATGTGATTCTAAAGCAATAAAAAAATACATAGATGATAAGTATAAAAAATATAATAAACCATCATATTTTATAGCTTATGGAGCATATCTTAAAGAAGACAAAGTGAGTCAAGAAACAAAGCAATACTTAAAAAACAATTTCAGGACAAAAGTAAATGATTATTATTTAGTAGTAGCAAGATTTGTACCAGAAAATAATTTAGAATTAATAATAAATGAATTTATTAAATCAAAAACCAAAAAAAAATTAATAATAATATCAAATGTTGAGCATAATAAGTATTATAATTACTTATTAGAAAAAACTAATTTTGATCGAGACAACCGAATATTCTTGCCAGGTCCAATATATGACCAAGAACTATTGAGAGAAATCAGAGTTGGTGCATTTGCCTACATTCATGGACATAGTGCAGGTGGAACAAATCCCTCTCTATTAGAAGCTTTATCAACTACTGACATAAACATTTTATTTAACGTAGAATATAATAAAGAAGTTGGAGAAAAATCTACACTTTATTTTTCAAATAAAGAAGGATCATTAACTAAGGTAATAAACAAATTAGAACAAAACAAGATTATAGATAGGAAAAAATACGGTAAAATGTCAAAACAAAGAATTAAAGATGAATACACTTGGGATGTAGTAGAAAGAAAATACCGAGTATTATTTAATGATTTGGGTGATATAGATGAATAAAATTAAGCTAGCTTCAGTGGTTGTTTTATATAATCCTTCCCAAGAAAATATTAATAATATAAGTCTATACAAAAAAGAAGTAGATCGAATATATATAGTTGATAATACAGATGATAATATAAAAAGAATTAATAACACACAAAAACTAAAATATATAAAACTAGGAGAAAACAAAGGAATAGCTTATGCTTTAAATATAGGAGCAAAAAAAGCAATTGAAGATGGTTATGAATGGTTATTAACAATGGATCAAGATAGTAAAATGACAGAAGATATCATTGTTAAAATGAAAGATTTTTTAATATCTACAAAAGAAGAAAATGTAGGATTAATCTCACCTTACCAAGATATAGATTCAAAAGAAGACAATATAAGTGAAGATATAGAAGATATGATAGAAGTTATGACATCAGGTAACATAATTAATCTTGATGCTTATAAAAAAATAGGAGGATTTAAAGATTGGTTATTTATTGATTGTGTAGATACTGACTATTGTATGAATCTTCATAAACATGGATATAAAGTATTAAGATTAAATAGAATAGTTATGAAACATGAACTTGGGAATCTAGTAGTACATAAACTCTTTAATAAAGAATATCCTTGTTACAATCATAATCCAATAAGAAGATATTATATAGTAAGGAATAATTTATATATTAATTCTTTGTATAAAAATCTTTACCCAGAGTATTGTAAAAGATTACTTAGGATTCAAAAAGGCCAAGTTAAAAGAATAATAGTATTTGAAAAAAACAAATTTCAAAAACTAAGGATGATGTATAAAGGATATAGAGATTATAAAAAAGGAATAAAGGGGAAACTAGAATAATTTGGAGGTAATATGGATAAAGAGTTGGAAGAAAAAATATTATCAGCAAAAGTAATATCTTTTGATTTGTTTGACACACTAGTAATACGAATATTTGATAATCCAGAAATACTATTTGATTTAATAGGAAAAAAATTCAATATTACTAACTTTAAAGAAATTAGAACGTCAATGCAAAATAAATGCGGAATAGAATTATATGAAAAATACAAATATCCCCATGCTAATATTGATGAAATATATGATTTTATAAGTAATAATACAAAAATAGAAAACGTTAATAAAATCATGACTTATGAAATAAAAGAAGAAGAAAATATTATATATCAAAACAAAAAAATGTATGAAGCATACCTGTTTGCCAAGAAACATAATAAAAGAGTAATTGTTACAAGCGATATGTATTTAAAAAAACAAACTATTAATAATATTCTACGCAAATGTGAATACAATGAGATAGATAGATTATACTTATCTAGCGAAGAAAGAAAAGCAAAATTTGATGGGACACTATATGATTTTATAATAGAAGAAGAAAAAGTATTATCCCAAGAAATATTACATATAGGTGATTCGCTTAAAGATGATTTTAATATGGCTAAATCTAAAGGACTAGAAACATATCATTACAAAGAAACTAATATAAAAAAATCTAATAGTATAGCACTTTCTTTAGCTAAAGGAATAGAAAGATTAATAAAAATTAATACTAATGATTTTTGGACATCTTTAGGAGCTAAAGCTGGACTAATGTATATGGGACTTTACGAAGAATTATTACAAAAGAAAAAGAAAAAAATAGTTTTTCTATCTAGAGATGGTTATAATTTATATCATATTTTTAAAAAGTTTAATAAGAGTGTAGAAGTTAAATACTGTTACACATCTAGAAGAGCTTTACTTCTTGCAAGTATAACGTCATTAGAAAATAATACTTTAAATATATTACCTCCATTTACTTTAGGACAAACAATTGAAGAAATATTAGATTATATATGTATGAGAGAAATATTTAATATTGACGATCTAAAACAAATTGGTTTTAAATCTTTTAAAGACAGAATTAACTCTATAGAAGATATAAATAAGTTCAAGAAGATATATAGTTTAAAAGAAAAAGAAGTGTTGAAAATTTGTGAAAAAGAAAGAAAAGAAGCCGTTTCCTATTTTAGAAGTTTAGAAATAGATGATAACGATGTGTTATTCTTTGATTGTGGTTGGAATGGAACAAGTCAATACTTGCTAGAAAAAATGATTAATTCATTTAATCCTGAACAAAACACTGAGTTTTTTTACAATGGAATAATTAACAGTGAAAAAAGTAGGAAACAATTAAAAGATAAACATTATTCCACATACTTATTTGATATAAATAAAAACAATAATATAGCAAATAGAATAAAAGACAATATAGTAATAATGGAATTGTTTTTTGGTTCTCCTGAAAACTCAGTTTTTAAATATTCAAATGGAGGATATATTTTAGATAATTATGAGAA
>OCTX012250141.1_pt1 | contig 10427 bp, 10 predicted proteins | sample 1539691 | NCBI WGS metagenome assembly OCTX01 (sample SAMN02144231, study PRJEB22623) | gut metagenome | biome: sheep rumen | host: Ovis aries | place: New Zealand | reverse complement strand
TTTTCTACGCCAAGCATTGCAAAAAACGGAATCTTGATCAAAGCGAAAAGGATAATAATGCTCGTTGCTATGACCAAAAAGCGTTTCCTGTTGATAAAAAAGCACACTGCTATCACGAGCGGCACAGTAAACATCAGCGCATTATGCCTGAAAAGCGTTGTACATACAGCCGTGACAATAAAAATGACCGTGTTAAGATTCGACTTGATCCACTCGCCTTTGCTGAAAAATATCCTTACGGAAAAAGCAGTCAGCAAAACCGCTCCTGTGGCAAAAGCATTATCTTTATAAGGAAACATCAAAGTAAGGGCAATCAAGGGATTTAGCAGCACAAAAAGAACTGAAGCAACCGTGATCTTCACATTGGAATACTTAAGCACCGTATTGAACGCATAACCCAAAGCGCCCGAAAAACAGATAATCTGAAACAAAACGATCGATCCTATCCACCCGCCGCTTATCGCCAAAGGCAATTTAAAAGCAAACAACGTCTGAAGCACAGGATGCCAGTCGTTATATTCATTCGTCATCGCCTGATTGTACTGAACCACTGAATCGACAGAAAACCCGCCCGGATAAAACGCCCAGAAATTAATGAGATAAACAACTAAGGGCGCTAAATATAGCAGGCATTTTAAGACTGTTGAGGATTTGTCTTCCGATGCGGATTTCTCTTTTATGTTAAGTTTTGAGATGAACTTGATAAGAAAATGGCTGATAACTACCGCGAGTGGAATAAAAGCCACGGTCATCAGAGGTAGAAACGAAAGCAGGTTGTCATAGAAAAACAGAGTCGTTACAAAGACGAATACAAAATATAAGACCAGTACAAGCCCGTTTGCACCATAGATATATTTCCAAAAACGATCAAAAACAGCTCTCATAAACCCTTCAAAAGCACAAGTTAAGCACGAATCATATTTCATTATATCAAAAAAATTACGCTTCCGTCGCTACTGCTCCGAATTGAGCCTGAAGTCCCTATTATCGAACTGGCAGTTCGATTTTGTCGGTTTCAATGCAAAAACCCCTAAAATCGTACTGTGAGTACAATATTAGGGGCGAAGAACAGATGATCGCACTCCCTGTAATCGAACTGTGAGTACGATATTAGGGGCTGAGCACACTATTAGAAAGTGCCGGAGTTTTTATTTCCTTCTATAAGTCTTGTTATAAGCAACCGTCATTGCAACGATGCAAACGAGTGCGATGGCTGCGATATAGATAACTGAGCTCTGCATTGTGAAGTCAAGACCGAAGGAGTGAGCATTAAAGCTGAATGTATCCTTGATAGCGCTGATGAATGCGCCGCCGTCAAGACCGTTGATGTCTGAATTGATTGCATCTGCGACGCCTGAGAGCAGGACATTTCTCATCATGGATGTGATGTGACTTGCCGGGAACAGATTGCAGAATGACTGTACGCCGTCAGAGAACTGCGAGAGCGGAATGTATGCGCCGATGACAAATCCTGCAGCTGCCGTAAGGATTCCGAAGAAGGCTGTGCTTGTTGAGGAATTCTTGAAAAGCAGCATAATGACCATAAAGAGAGCCGTGGAAGATACCGAGCCGAGAAGGACGATTCCGTATGCTGATGCGATCTGTGCGATGCCAAGATGCAAATCTCCCATGGTGTGGAGAATGACAAGGCCGACTGTAAGAATGATGCTTGTCATAATGAAAGCGCAGATCGATGAAGCTGTGAAATATGAGAGGATGATCTTCCATCTCTTCAAAGGTGTTGAGCAGATATCAGCGTCAACGCCGGCTTCTTTATCTTTGACGATCGTCTGAAGGCATGTGTAAGGGATCGTGATGAGGGCTGAGCCTAAAATGCCGGAGAGCAGGATGCCGTTTACAAACATCTCGACGTCTGCTGAAGCGACTATGTTTTCGAGGCCGCGCATCGTGCTGTTCAAAGCCTCAACGAATGTGCCCTTAAGGAACAACAGATAAAGTACGAATACGATGATAGATGTGAGCAGCGAGAAAATGATCGCAAGTACATCCTTGAAGTATATAAGCAGATTTCTTCTTGTTAATCCTAAAAAGTCCTTCATGTTAAGCGAGCTCCTTTCCTGTGAGATTGAGGAAAACATCATCCATTGTTCCCTTGATGTATTCGTAATCTCTTATCTCTTCCCTGTGTTCGTAAATGAATTCCGTCAGATTCTGATCCGTCTCGATGTTGTAGTGATCTGCGTCATAAACGAACTTGTTGCTGATCTTTGTGATAACCGTCTCTGCCCTGTCGCTTGCCGGCGTGTACCAGACGAGCTTTGAGTGAGCATATCTTGACTTGAGTTCAGCGGGTGTTCCTTTGGAAACTATGTGTCCCTTGTCGAGAATTACAACGTGGTCGGCGTCCCTGGTCTCTTCCATGTAGTGGGTCGTAAGGAAGATCGTCATCCTGTGCTCTTTTCTCAGGTAATTAATGTAATCCCACACAAGTTTTCTGGATTTTGGATCAAGGCCTGTGGTCGGCTCATCAAGGAATAAGATCTTCGGGTTGTTGATGAGGGCCCTCATGATGTCTACCCTTCTTCTCTGGCCGCCCGAGAGCTTCTCGTATTTCCTGTCCCAGATATCTTTCATCTCGAAACGCTCTGAGAAAGGTTCGAGCCTCTTGAGCACTTCTTTCTTGGACAATCCGTAATATGAACCTCTTGTGAGCAGATTGTCCTTAACGCTGAGCTTCTTATCAAGGACTGAATTCTGGAAAACGATGCCGTTGACTTTCCTGATCTCGTCGTCCTCTTTGCCGAGTTCGTGACCTGCGATGACCACCTTGCCGGATGTCTTCTCGAGGATCGTTGTCAGCATGTTGATCGTTGTTGACTTGCCTGCTCCGTTCTCCCCCAAGAAAGCGAAAAGCTCGCCCTCTTCAACTTCGAATGAGATACCATCTACTGCGGTATGCTCTTTGTACTTCTTTTTAAGATTTGTTACTTCGATGATTTTCATGTCATTATCCTCCTGACAAGGCCAAGATAACCTATCGGAATCGGCATGAAAATAGCTCTTCTACCAAGTTGCGGATTAGGGGTACTAAGTTGCGGATTTGGACGAAATATCAGCGAAACGGAACAAGATTACGCGGCTGTCAAAGACTCTGTAGATCAGTTTATACCGCGGTTCGATAAAGCACTCCCTGAAGCCCTCAAACACTCCATAAAGAGCGTGATCGCAGTACTTTTTATCCAGCTTCTCATCAGACTGGATGCGGCCGACGCATTCGTACAATTTATCGAAATTAAAATCTGTTTTGAGAGCCTTTTTCGCGTCTTCTATAAACAATTTCGAAGGAACAACTCTATACATTAAACAACACCTCGAAAATTATATCTTTTGCCGAATAGTAATGTTTATATGAATCAAGATTGCACATTATCTCCTCATATTCGGCAAGCATAATCTTCATCTCCTCATCAGGAATCCTTCTCACCTCAAAAGGAATGCCGTCATAAGCAAGCGAAGCCTTTAAAAACATTATAATTGCTGTCGAGAGATTAAGCCCCAGATCTGCATAGAGTTCTTCTGCTGCCTTTTTTAGACCTGGATCAATTCTTATCGTGATATTATGACCTGCCATATAACCTCCTTAAATAATTCCAAAATCAGAATCAATAAAATGCGCACTACAATGTATGTACAGTGTAGTGCGGAAAAATAAGAATTTGCGCGTGAAGTGCTTAGAAATGAAAAAAAGCCCTTAAAAATGAGACTATTTGAAGAAAATTGAGACTGAAAGGTCAGTCTTCGTCCCTGATATCGTCCAGAGCCTTGTTGATCTTATTGTCGTCACGCTTATGGAACCAGAGTGATACGACCCAGACAAAGATATAGACCAGGAAATAGATAATGGTCATGAAGATAAAGCCGTCGAGCTCGTTATACCAGTTGAAGATCCAGCCAAAAGCGCTTACGATCGCATAAAGGCCGATACAGTGAAGGATCAGCATGACAATGAACTTATTCTTGGGAAGTTCGGAAGCGGTAAGCCAGATAACTGTCGGAACGGAGCAGACTGCGCCTGTAAGAACGATAGACAGGAGCTGGAACCATGAAAGCTTGAACTCAGAGAGCGGATCGCCGCCAAAAACGAAGTAAACAACGCCTTCAAGGATAATGCCGACGAGGATCGCGAAAGATATCATCATTGTCTGTTCGAGCCAGAATTTCAATTTATTCATCCTATTCCGAGCCTCCTCTTAACTTCCTTTACATATCCTCTTGAAATGACGACGACTTCGTCATTAAGGAGCGTCGCATCGATCCTGCCGGAGATCTGGGACTTAACATTTCGAACCTTCTTGAGATTGATGATCATTGACTTTGAGCAGCGCATGAAATACCCGCCAAGCATGACTTCGAGCTCATAGAGCCTGTACTTGGTGTCGTAGCAGCCCTGCTTGGTGTAGACGAAGCTCTTCTTGTCGACTGATTCGATGTAGTATACGGCGGAAGCTTTGATAATATAGGTCTTCCCGTCTTTGCTGACGGCAAAGCCTTTCGCGTCGCCCTCTAAAAGCTCGATCGCGCCTGATATCTCATCAGTGATCTCGACCGCTTTTATGACGGCCTGCTCCTGATCTTTGGATTCCACTTTCTCGATCTGTACCTGCAAAACTAAATCTCCTGGTATGGAAAATCCCCATTAATTGTATCAACTAATGGGGATTATTATATCGCATTTGGTGGGGCTGGTGGGACTTGAACCCACACGATTTATGGTCGGCAGATTTTGAGTCTGCTGCGTCTGCCATTCCGCCACAACCCCGTAGCGAAGTAATTATATTAAAGCTGTTATTCTTTGTCAATTTGCTCTTTCTTGGCTTTTGCGGCAGGAAGCAGAGCTTTTTTCGCGCTCCACTTTTTCTGGAACTTGAACGTAAGGATAAGTGCATAGACAGCATAAACCAGCACCGGCAGCGCCGATAAGCCGCCGCCCAGAATTGCCACGGCCGCAAAGTTGAGCACTGCATAAACAGCAGCAACTATAGCAGCCACCCTGCTCTGGAGGAAGTTTATGAGAAGCGACAGAATGATCATTAAGAACATGTCGATAACGACCAGCTTCTCTTTATATAGAGCCATGTTCGCAACGTAAGATCCGATTCCGATAATGTAGCCCAGAGCAGCGCAAATGATGATGTTTGTGCGTATTACCTTCATCTCAGGTGAACAAAAGAACTGCCATCTTGTCATAGGCTGTATCCTCCTTTCACGCAGCTTCTTCTAAAGCCTCTGCCTTAATGATATCAGCATTTGTCAGGAACATGTTAACGTGTGATTTGTATTCGTCCTTGCCTGCGGTCTGCCTTGATCTGGCATGCGTTGCACCGGGAACGATCCAGAGCTCGGTATAAGTGTACTTCTTGGCTTCGTTATACATGTCAATGCTGTTCTCTGTATCGATCCAGTCATCATTACCGCCGTGGACGAAGAGGATCGGAACTGTCTTTCCCTTAAGAGCGTCGATTCCGCTTACCTTAGAGTCATCGATGCCGTAAAGGAGCTTAAAGCCGATGTCCGCGCAGGTTCCGAAAGGATAAAGATACATATCGTTATACATGTCATGGACCATATACTTAAGGCTCTGCATGCCGCAGTCTGCCACGATGAAGTCGATCTTATCGCTGTATCTTAAGGCATTAAGAGATGTCGATGTGCCCATAGACTCGCCCTGCAGGCCAAGGATATCGACATCCTTATAACGCTCGAAAGTATCTTCAATAAGATAATTTAAGTCTTGAGCCTCATATCCGCCCATAGAGCAGATTGCTTTTGCATTCTCGCCGTGCGCCCTTAAGTCATATGTGATAACCGTAAATCCGAGTTCGATATAGACATCAGCATACTTGGATGCCGAATACATATTGGATGTATGTCCGTGGGAATAGATCAGATACTTGCCGGTTCCAACGGTTTCAGGGGCAGATACCTTCATACAGTGGAGCTCATAGCCGTCAAGGCCTTTAACTATATAAGATTCCTTATCATATTTATCGAAATCGCCCCAGACCTGATTATCCTTCATCTCCTGTTCGACATCCGAATAAGAGTCGCGCCTGGGGTGCGTGATTGATGTTGATGTGCCTACGGCAGCGCCAATGAGATTAAGGATAATGAAGACTGCAAGAGAGATAAGGACGATCTTAAAGACCTTTTTCTTGTTGACCGGTTTTCGAGATTTAGACATAAGATCACCCCGTAAATGTTTTAATGAATTATAACAAAATTATTCTATAATCATATTAACTTTAAATAAGGAGAGCGTGCATGAGCGGTATTCTTAATATACTTAAACAGAAACCGGTCAAGATAACGGTTTTTGTATTTGCTCTTGCATTAATAGGGCTTGTCACATTTGACCTGACGTTCAGGAATCAGGGCGGGTATCTCATCCTGTTCTCAGTATTCTACGTGTTCCTGCCCGGCTTTTTCATGATCAGTGCTATCGACAGGAGCTTTCTTAAAAGGTTCCGCGCACAGACCCTTATAGCGGCTTATTATTTGGGATTTGCTCTGCTTATAGGACAATATTATCTTTTGAACCTTCTGGGAACACTGTTTCTTATAAAGTTTACTCCACTTATCATAGCTGTTGTTCTGTTTATCTTTGCATTTAAAAATCTGAAGGACCTTCCCAAACCCGCTGTTAAAGAATCATTATTAGACAAGATTCTTCCCTATACTGCTCTGATCGCTGTTACGGCAGTCGCAAGCTACGTCGTGCTGGTATCAAGCGTTCCTGATAAGAATTCCGTAATTCATGTAGATTATGCGTATCACATGGGCAATGTTAATATCCTGACGCGAGCCGGGAACATGGAAGATACCAGAGTCATGGGCATGACCTTTAAATACCACTATTTTAATGATCTCTACTATGCAATCCTGAGACTCATCTTCCCTGCAGAGATATGGAACTGTATCTTCAGATATCCAATCCTTCTTATCGCGCCCCTGGTCACTCCGGGAATCTATTCATTTGCCAAAACAAGAACAAAGAATTCTGTGATCAGTTTTATAGTTACCATTTTTATAGTCTTCTTCCCTTCGATCTATCCCTGGGCCACCAAATTCACGCCAAATATACTGAATAACTTTAATAATGTAGGCTTTGCGCTTCCGGCAGCAATTTGCATTGCGCACATCTTCGCCCAAATTACAGACAGAAAAGACTTCAGGTATAACGATCTTATCATCATATTTATGCTGAGCATTGTCTTAACAGGCACCAAGGGCCCGTTTGCCCTTATTCTCCTGGGATCAATGTTTATCTTTGTGATCTATTGCGCTATAGCCAGGCGGAAGATCCAGATCTATCAGATACTTATGCTGACAGTTGCCGCAACAGCATTTGCCCTGATCTGGTTCACTCTTTTGAATGTCGCTATTAACAAAGGAACCATTTATTCAGATAAACCCGGCATTCTCAGATATTTTGTATACGATATCCAAATGCCCGAAAATGTTGTTTTTGCCGACCGTTCAAGTGATCCTAAGTATGCTTTTGTAACGATCCCTGTAAGTCTAATATGCTGCTTTGGCGGCGCTGCCCTGCCTTTTGTGATTATGGTTTTTTATTACATAGTCAGGCTGTTCCGCAAAAACAGAGAAACGATCGATCTTAGTTCGGTCTTTACGGCCATTTGCGCCTGTGTGTGCATCGGAGGATCGTATTTACTGCCGCTTGGCAGAAACAGGGTATATTTCCTGATGTTCGCGATTCCGTTCATATACTTATGTGCGGTCAGCTTTTTCGAAATGGTCAGAAATAACAAAAAGCGAGTCATAGCAATAACTTCTGCGGTCATCTTCAGCTCGACAGTTATACTAAGCTGCGCTTCGATGGTGTGCTCGATCCTTAATCCGGAAAAGACTGCAGGATTTGAGACTTTGACACAAAGCGAGATCGACGGAATCAACTGGATCAGGGAAAATACTGACAAGAATGCTCTTTTTGCCATCAACGACCACTGTCCGGACTGGAAATTTTTCTATTATTCAGGCTTTACCGAGCGCAGATTCTACATTGAATCCTATAACTATGCCATAAACAGCGGAAAGACACAGGAAGATCTTAAACCCCAGGCAGAGGTAAATAAGCAGATCTTTACCAGCCCTGACACCAAGGCCATCGTCAGCAATCTTGGGGTTGATTACCTCATATATTTCGACAGATCGGGCGCTGCGCCTGAACTTTTAGAGGAAAATTACACCCTCTGCTTTTCAAATGAATGCCTCAGAATTTACTCCGTAACTTGAACTTGCATTTAAGTGAAAATCATTCTAACGGTAAGAATCAAGTTTTTGACATAAACCGACAATTCTCAAACAAAAGTTACGTAAAAACACGAAAAAATTCAACACTATTTCAAATCAAAAGTAATATAATTACCTTGTTAAATTTTGAAGAAAGAGGTTACCGATTATGGCAAACATTGATTTGACAAAGTACGGCATCACCGGTACTACCGAGATTGTCTACAATCCTTCTTATGAGACACTCTTTGCTGAAGAGACAAAGGAAGGTCTTACAGGTTATGAGGTAGGCAAGGTTACTGAGCTTGATACCGTTAACGTTATGACAGGTATCTTTACAGGTCGTTCCCCTAAAGATAAGTACATCGTTGTAGATGAGAACTCCAAGGACACAGTATGGTGGACATCAGACGAGTACAAAAACGACAACCACCCCATGACAGAAAAGACTTGGGAAGTTGTTAAGGATATCGCTAAGAAAGAGCTCTCCAACAAGAGACTTTTCGTAGTTGACGCATTCTGCGGTGCAAACAAGGATACAAGAATGGCTATCCGTTTCATCGTTGAGGTTGCTTGGCAGGCTCACTTCGTAAAGAACATGTTCATCGTTCCTTCTGAGGAAGAGCTCGCTTCTTTCGAACCTGACTTCGTTATCTACAACGCTTCCAAGGCTAAGGTTGACAACTTCGCAGAGCTCGGACTCAACTCAGAGACATGCGTTGCTTTCAACATCACATCCCGTGAGCAGGTTATCATCAACACATGGTACGGCGGTGAGATGAAGAAGGGTATGTTCTCCATGATGAACTACTACCTCCCTCTCAAGGGCATCGCTTCAATGCACTGCTCTGCTAACACAGACATGGAAGGTAAGCACACAGCAATCTTCTTCGGTCTTTCCGGTACAGGTAAGACAACACTTTCCACAGATCCTAAGAGACTCCTCATCGGTGACGACGAGCACGGTTGGGATGACAACGGCGTCTTCAATTTCGAGGGCGGCTGCTATGCTAAGGTTATCAACCTCTCCAAGGAGAACGAGCCTGACATCTACAATGCAATCAAGAGAAACGCTCTCCTCGAGAACGTTTCAGTTGCTGACGACGGCAAGATCGACTTCGCTGATAAGTCTGTAACAGAGAACACACGTGTTTCCTATCCTATCGACCACATCGAAAAGATCGCTAAGAACGTTAACGTTGTTTCAGCTGGTCCTGCTGCAGAGAACGTAATCTTCCTCTCTGCTGACGCTTTCGGCGTACTCCCTCCTGTTTCCATCCTCACACCTGAGCAGACAAAGTACTACTTCCTCTCAGGCTTCACAGCTAAGCTTGCTGGTACAGAGCGTGGAATCACAGAGCCTACACCTACATTCTCCGCTTGCTTCGGTCAGGCATTCCTTGAGCTCCACCCTACAAAGTATGCTGAAGAGCTCGTAAAGAAGATGGAGAAGTCCGGCGCTAAGGCTTACCTCGTAAACACAGGCTGGAACGGCACAGGCAAGAGAATTTCCATCCCTGATACACGTGGTATCATCGACGCTATCCTTGATGGTTCTATCAAGAACGCTCCTACAAAGAAGATCCCTTACTTCGATTTCGAAGTACCTACAGAGCTTCCCGGCGTATCCACAGAGATCCTCGATCCCCGTGATACATATGCTGATGCAGCTGAGTGGGATAAGAAGGCTCAGGATCTCGCTGGCAGATTCATCAAGAACTTCAAGAAGTATGAGACAAACGAAGCTGGTAAGGCTCTCGTTGCAGCTGGTCCTAAGCTCTGATACTTCTAAAGTAATCCTTAAACCAATTAAAGAGGCTGTCCGCAAAGGGCAGCCTTTTTTATGCAATGAATTAACTTTTGTTTAAACACTGCATTTCCGAATGTTTAAACATGCTTGTTATATTTGTATGAAATTTTTGCGAAAATAAGTTATTTAATCATTCTTAGTGGTATATTAGAGTTATGTAAGAATAACTAATCCCGGGTGAGAATATGAGAAATTCACGTGATATCCGAGTTGTAAGGACACAAACAGCTTTATTAGAGGCTTTGGAGCAGCTGATCAAGAAAAAGAAGCTCTCCTGTATTACAATTACCGATCTTTGCGCTCAGGCGAAGATCAACCGCAACACGTTCTATTACCACTACAACAA
>OCTX012163405.1_pt1 | contig 10427 bp, 9 predicted proteins | sample 1539691 | NCBI WGS metagenome assembly OCTX01 (sample SAMN02144231, study PRJEB22623) | gut metagenome | biome: sheep rumen | host: Ovis aries | place: New Zealand | reverse complement strand
CGACCTCACGCAGATGACCTACGGCTTCTCGCGCGACGACGCGGGCAAGTTCCTCTCGGCCTACTACGACAAGAAGATCTTCGAGAACGATCCGTTCGCGAAGCTCGACCAGGACGGCGTCGGCAAGCTCATGAAGATGGCGATTGAGCTCGGCAAGGCCGTCAGGCCCAACCTCCACTGCGGCATCTGCGGCGAGCACGGCGGCGATCCGTCGTCCGTCGAGTTCTGCCACAAGCTCGGCCTCGACTACGTGAGCTGCTCGCCTTACCGCGTGCCGATCGCGCGTCTCGCGGCCGCCCAGGCCGCGCTCAAGGGCTAAGGGCTCATGAACGTTGTCGCAACCGAGATACCAGGCGTGCTGATCGTCGAACCCCAGGTGTTCGGCGACAGCCGCGGCTGGTTCGTGGAGCAGTACAACGCAGGGCGGTACAAGGCCGCCGGAATCGAGGCCGACTTCGTGCAGGACAACGAGTCGTTCTCGTCGAAGGGCGTCGTGCGCGGCCTGCATTGGCAGGCTGCGCCGCATACCCAGGCGAAGCTCGTCAGGGTCGTGCGCGGCGCCGTGTGGGATGTCGCAGTCGACATACGCAAGGGCTCCCCGACTTTTGGTCGCCACGTCGCAGTGACGCTCTCGGCCGAAAACCGGAGGCAGTTCTACATCCCGCGCGGCTTCGCGCACGGCTTCATCGTCCTTGAAGACGACACGCTGTTCAGCTACAAGTGCGACCGCCTCTACTGCAAGGAAGCCGACAGGGGGATGCTCTTCAGCGACCCCGCCCTCGGCATAGAGTGGCCCGATGTCGGCGTTGAGCTAAAGCTTTCGGAGAAGGATTCCAGGCATCCGCTGCTGAAGGACATCGAACCGTGGGAGGAAAAGTGATGGCAAGGAAGGGAATCATACTCGCGGGCGGCGCGGGAACGCGTCTCCATCCGCTTACGCGCGTCGTGTCGAAGCAGCTTCTGCCCGTCTACGACAAGCCGATGGTCTTCTATCCGCTGTCGACCTTGATGCTCGCGGGGATTCGCGAGGTGCTGATCATTTCGACGCCGACGGATCTTCCGAACTTCGAGCGGCTTCTCGGTGACGGCTCGGACCTCGGCATGAAGTTCTCCTACAAGGTGCAGGAAGTTCCGAACGGGCTCGCGCAGGCGTTTGTCCTCGGCGCGGAGTTTCTCGGCGACGACGACGCCTGCCTCGTGCTTGGCGACAACATCTTCTACGGCGCTGATCTGCCGTGCCTTCTCAAGGTTGCCGCGGACCGCAAGGAGCCGACGGTGTTTGGCTACCGCGTTTCCGATCCCGAGCGCTACGGCGTCGTCGAGTTTGATGCCGATGGCCGCGCGGTTTCGCTTGAGGAGAAGCCGTCGAAGCCGAAGTCGAACTACGCTGTCGTCGGGCTATATTTCTATCCAAACGACGTTGTGAAGAAGGCGGCTGCTCTCAAGCCGTCCGCGCGCGGCGAATACGAGATCACGGATCTCAACCGCCAGTATCTCGAGGAAGGACGGCTTTCGGTCGAGACGATGGGGCGCGGCTTCGCATGGCTCGACACCGGCACGCACCAGTCGCTCGCGGACGCAACGAACTTCGTTCGCGCGCTCATCGAGCGCCAGGGGCTGCAGATTTCCTGCATTGAGGAAATCGCGTGGTCGCGTGGCTGGATCGACGACGCGCAGCTCAAGAAACTCGCCGACGCGTACGGGAAGTCCACCTACGGCGCGTATCTGCGCAATCTCGCAAAGTCATCTTCTGGGAACTGACACATGGAATTCGAGAACACGATAGGGCTTGAGACGCACGTCCAGCTGAAGACGCGGACGAAGATGTTCTGCGGCTGTTTGCTGAAGACTGGTTGCGACCCCAACACGAACGTGTGCCCCGTGTGCCTCGGCTATCCTGGGGCGCTTCCCGTGATGAACAAGGAGGCCGTGAAGCTTACGGTCATGAGCGGGATGATGCTCGGCTGCGAAGTGAACCGCCACGCGACTTTTGACCGCAAGAACTACTTCTATCCAGACATGGCGAAGGACTACCAGATTTCCGAGAACGGCAGTCCTCTCTGCATCGGCGGCGGCATCGAGATCACGCGCGCCGACGGCACTAAGAAATTTATCCGCATCAACCATATCCACCTCGAGGAAGACGCGGCGAAGATCAACCACTACGCAGCGACCTCCGGCGTCGACTTCAACCGCGGCGGAACTCCCTTGATGGAGATTGTCTCCGAGCCAGACATGGAGTCGGCAGACGATGCGATTGCATATTTGACAGCGCTTAAGGAGATGCTTATCTACGCGGGCGTCAGCGACTGCAACCTCGAAGAGGGCAACATGCGCTCCGACGTCAACATCTCGATCAGGCCCGTCGGCGAGAAGAAGCTCGGCACGAAGGTCGAGATTAAGAACATGAACTCCTTCAGCGGCATACACGCCGCGCTCGTCCACGAGGCGAGGCGCCAGAGGGAGTGCATGGCGCATTCTATCCCGATCGTGCAGGAGACGCGCAGGTGGGATCCCGAGGCGATGGAGACCGCTTCGATGCGCTCCAAGGAAAATGCGCACGACTACCGCTATTTCCCCGAGCCTGACCTTGTGCCCGTCGAGCTTGACGAGGCGACGATAGAGGAGTGGCGCAAGCTCCTCCCCGAGAAGCCCGAGGCGAGGCGCGCGCGCATGGTCGAGGAATACGGCATCGCGGAATACGACGCCGAGGTTCTTTCGCAGCACAAGGAAAACGCCGACTGGTACGAAGCCGCCGCGAAGGGGCTCGACAAGAAGACGGCGAAGGCGCTTTGCAATCTTTTCATGGGCGACGTCATGGCTCTCATGAACGCGAGCGGGAAGACGATCGGCGAGTGCGCGATGACGCCTGCCGCGCTCGCCGCGCTCGTGAAGCTCTCGGTCGCCGGGACGATCAACGGCCCGACCTTGAAGGAGCTTCTCCCCGAGATCTTCGAGAAGGGCGGCGATCCAGAGCAAATCGTCAAGGAGCGCGGGCTTGGCGCCGTGAGCGACACCGCGGCGCTCGAGGCGTTCGTCGACCAGGCGATAGCCGCGAATCCGGGGCCCGTGCAGGATTACAAGAACGGCAAGAAGGCGGCCGCCGGCTTTTTCGTCGGGCAGGTCATGAAGCTCTCGAAGGGCAAGGCCGACCCGAAGATCGTGGGCGGAATTGTCGCGAAGAAGCTTTCGGCGCTCGCGCTTTCGCTCGTCGCCGCGATGCTCGTGATGTTCGCCGGCTGCATCTCTTTCACGCCGCAGCAGGCATGCATGTTCACCGACCACGAGGGCAACGTCGTGTCTGTCGAGTATGGCCAGTCAAGGAAAGACCATGTCACGAAGTTCACCGCGCCGAACGGCAAGGTGATGGACATGAAGACGAAGCTTGCCGTTCGCGTGACGCTGCCTGACGGCGACGAATTCCTCGCGTGGGAATGCATGAATGCGCTTTCGGTCGGGACCATGTACCGCTCGGACAACGAGAAGTGGATGTACCACGCCAACGGCATTTCGTGCCGCGTGTTCAAGAAGGCCGTCAACCCGAGCACGGGGGAGGATGATTACCTCGAGATTTTCGAGGGCATCATCTGCGAGGGTCCGAAGAACGACGGAGAATAGTGGCGCGATGAACCCGCTCGACAACATACGCGTCGTTCTCGTCGGTACGCTCTACACCGGCAACGTCGGCTCGAGTTGCCGTGCGATGGCGAACATGGGCATCCGCCACCTTCGCCTTGCTGCGCCGAATCTCCAGAATTCTTGGGACGAGGGCGAGAGGATGGCCGTTCACGCGACCGACATAATGAACGTGCGCGAGGAGTTCGCCACGTTCGAGGAAGCGGTCGCGGATTGCGTGGCAGTCGTCGGCACGACGGCGCGCGAGGGGCTTTATCGCCAGCATGTGAAGGCGCCGCGTGATTGCGCGGCCGACATTCTCTCGATTGCCGAGACTGGGCCTGTCGCCGTCGTCTTTGGTCGCGAGGACAAGGGCCTTCTCAATGAAGAAGTTGCGCAGTGCACGCACCTTATCAGGATTCCCGTCGACGAGGGGTATACTTCGATAAATCTCTCGCAGGCGGTGCTTATCACTTGCTACGAGCTTTTCACGGCGACGGGCCGGTATGTTCCGCCGCACGAAAAGGCCCCGCCCGCGCCACAGGCGCAGAAGATGCAGCTAATGAAGAACTGGTCGGCGATGCTTCAGGAAATCGGGTTCATGAAGCCCGAGCAGGCCGACCATTTCATGCAGGGCTTCCACCGCGTGTTTTCGCGCGGAGTGGTGACGAAAGACGACGCCGCGCTTATGCTTGGCGTTGCCCGCCAGGCCATCTGGGCCAAGAAGAACAGCGCGGCAAACGCTTAACGCGACCCCATTTTTTGGTATAATTGTCGGCATGAAACGGATATTCTTGTTTCTTGTCGTCAATATCGCGGCCGTCGCGATGTTGACTATCGTGGCGACGATTGTCTGCGGGCTCTTGGGCGTTGACCTTGCTGCAGAGCTCGGAGAGGGCGGATATGCGCCGCTTTTGATATTCTCGTTCATCTTCGGCATGGCGGGCTCGATAATCTCGCTACTCATGTCGAAGACTCTCGTCAAGACGACGATGAAGTGCCGCACGATAGACGGCACCGAGGGAGAGGCCGAGCGCTGGCTCGTCACTACCGTCGAAGACCTCGCCCGCCGCGCGAACATCAAGACGCCCGAGGTTGCAATCTACCCTGGCGCTGCAAACGCGTTCGCCACCGGTGCATTCAAGAACTCCGCGCTCGTCGCCGTCTCGACCGACATCATGGGCCAGATGACGCGCGAGGAACTTCGCGGCGTCCTTGGCCACGAGATCTCGCATGTCGCAAACGGCGACATGGTGACGATGGGCATTACGCAGGGTGTCGTTAACACGTTTGTCATCTTCTTCTCGCATCTCGCCGCGCAGATAATCCAGGGCGCGCTTAGCGGCAAGGAGAGCCGCAGGAGCAGGGGAGGATACGGGCTCTACCATGTGATCGTGATGGTCATGCAGCTCGCGCTCGGATTCCTGTCGTCGATCATCGTAATGTGGTACAGCCGCCGCCGCGAATTTGCCGCGGACGCTGGGTCTGCGCGTCTCATCGGCACGCCCGCGCCGATGATTGCCGCGCTCCGTCGCCTCGGGAACCTCCAGCCAGGCGTTCTCCCCGACTCGCTCAAGGCGTTTGGCATCAGCGGCAAGCATGCCTCGCTCTTTGCGTCGCACCCGTCGCTCGACGATCGTATCAATGCGCTGATGAACCTTCCGCCCGACACTGGCGTTTAACTTAACGACGGCAATTGGGATTGTATGAGCCACAAAGAACAGGTGAAGACAGGAGAAAGCTATCTCAAATCACTGAAACCATCTTCTGTTTCTTCTGTTCTTTGTGGCTAAAAATGACGAGGGCGATATGACGAAAACATCTTCTGTTTCTCCTGTTCTTTGTGGCTAAAATGACGAGGGCGATATGACGAAAACATCTTCTGTTTCTCCTGTTCTTTGAGGCTAAAAATGACAAGGGCAGAATCAATTGAAGAATTCAGTGATAAATAAGGATGCGTAGATGAAAAAGACTGTAAGTTGTGTTACGCTTGTGTTGGTCGCAGGACTTGTTCTTGCGGGCGAAGTGTCGTCGCTTGAAGCGTCGATTGCGAAGGGTGCAAAGTACCTGCTCGCGAACCAGCAGGCGGATGGCCATTTCTCAGACGCACAGATGCCGGCCTTGACGGCGCTTCCCCTCTGGGCGCTTAGCGGCTGCGGCGATACGAGCGAGACGGTCGCCGAGGCGAAGAAGAAGGCGGCGAAGTTCGTCCTTGGCACGCAGCGCGACGACGGCGGCTTCTATGTCCCGAAACCGGGCCGCGGCGGCTCGGGGCTTGGCAACTACAATACTTCCGTGTGCCTCTCCGCGCTCTTTGACTCGAAGCTCGCGCCGACTGCGCCGCTTTTGAAGGCGCGCGAGTATGTCGCCTCGTCGCAGCTCACGGGCGACGACACGATGGCGGGCGGCTTCGGATACGACAAGATTTCGCGCCGTCGCTATGCGGACCTCTCGAACACGTCCTACGCGCTTTCTGCGATGGCAAAGACCGCTTCGCTCGAGGAATTCCGCGAAGGCGGCAAGCGCGTCGATCTCGACTGGGACAAGGCGCTTGCGTTCGTCGAGAACCTGATGAAGAAGGAAGGGCCTGATGCCGGCGGCGCGGCGTACAACGACCGCACTCCGCAGGGCGGAACCGAGACAAACGCGCAGGGCAAGGTTGCGCTCAGGGCATACGGCGCGATGACATACGCGGCAGTCCTTTCGATGTGCTCTGCGAAGCTCGACAAGGGCGATCCTCGCGTGAGACAGTCGGTCGAGTGGATGGAGAAGAACTGGTCGGTCGACGAGAATCCCGGCATGGGCAACCAGGGGCTCTACTACTTCTACGACATCATGACGCGTGCGCTCGACGCGGCGAAGATCGGGAAGGTTGGCGAGCACGACTGGAAGAAGGAGATTTCCGCGAAGATCGTCTCGCTCCAGAGGGAGGATGGCAGCTGGGCAAACGAGAACAACCGCTTCTGGGAGTCGGATCCTGTGCTTTGCACGTCGTTCGCGCTTCTCGCGCTTGAGTTGTGTCGGTAGGGATTTTTAACGCAGAGACGCAGAGGCGCAGAGATGCACAAGTTGATTGACATCTTTCTGAAGGGCGGGCCGGTCATGTGGCCGATTCTGGGGCTTTCCATCCTCGGGCTCGCGATTCTCATCTGGAAGGCGTTTGAGTTCCGCGCTGGGCGGGTCAACGCAAAGGGGCTGACGATCGTTTCGACGATCATCACCGCCGAACCGATGCTCGGCATCCTCGGCACAGTTATCGGAATCATGCAGACATTTGGTGCGCTGAACGGCACTGATGCCAATCCTCTCGCGGCGACGGCCGGCATTGGCGAGGCGCTTATCACGACTGCGGCCGGACTTATCGCGTCGCTGATTCTCCTTTTCCCCTACAATGTACTTGATTCGCGAGTAGAGGATTAGGGGTCAGTAGTCAGGGGTCAGTAGTTAGGAGTTGGAGTTCAGAGTTGGAGTTGGAGAATGGGGTCAGTAGTCAGGGGTCAGTAGTTAGGAGTTGGAGTTCAGAGTTGGAGTTGGAGAATGGATGGGTAGATTTTAGTTAGGAGTCAGTAATTAGTAAAAAGGAGAGTATGGGGAGGAAGAGAAGAAGAGGTGCGAGACTTGAAATGATGTCGCTTATGGACGTCATGTTCCTCGTGCTCGTCTTCTTCATCTACTGCATCTTCGACATGGCCGTTCACAAGGGGCTTAAGGTCGATCTCCCTGATGCCGCGGGCGCGGCGGAAAAAGGCGAGCGGATAGTCGTCACGATTCTTCCCGACGATACGATGCAGCTGAACGGCATGCCGATGGAGCGCGACGCGATAGTCTCGCGCGTGAGGGAGCTCAATGCCGTTAAGATGAATCTCCCTGTTCTTATCTCTGGCGACAGGAAGTCGTCGCTCGGCACTGGGATTGAGCTTCTTTCCGCGCTAAAGGCCGCAGGAGTGGAGAAGGCAACCTTTCAGGTTAAGGGGTCAGGGGTTAGGGGTCAGTGAGTTGGAGTTTAGAGTTGGAGTTGGAGGATTAGGGGTCAGGAGTTAGGGGTCAGTGAGTTGGAGTTCAGAGTTGGAGTTGGAGGTAGGAGTTGGAGTTTAGAGTTGGAGTTGGAGAGTGGAGTAGTTAGGAGTTGGAGTGAGGTTTAGTACGGCGATAGTTGCTTCGGTGGTGGCTCATGGCTTGATTGCCGTGGGGATCGTCGCCTATATTAAGTATGCGCCTGGCCCGACGGCTGTTGCTACCCTCGATCTCTCGAGCGTCGACCTTTCCTTTGCTGAAGACGAAGACGAGACCGCGGCAGTTTCACCGACAATGCCAGCAATGCCAGAAGTCGAGCCGCCGAAGCCGCGAGAGGAAAAGCCGCCGGAGGCCGAAAGGGCAGAAGACCCGCTGCCACCAGATCCTGCAGCGCCTAAGCTTGCGGAACCCGAGCCGGAACGCGAACAGATGGAGACGCCCAACATCCCCCCGCCTGCGCCTCCCGCTCCAGCCGTCGCGCCAAAGCAGGCGAAGATTGACGCGCCGCCAAAGCCCCACAAGACCATAAAGCCCGACTATCCGAAGGGCGCACGACAGCGTGGCGAGCAGGGCGAAGTGATTCTTGAAATCCGCGTGAATGCCGCGGGAATTGTTGATCGCGTCGACATCGTTTCGTCATGCGGATTTCCAGAGCTCGATGAAGCGGCCGTTCGCGCTGCGCGTACGGCGCGTTTCACGCCTGCGAAGTCTGGTGGCTCGCCTGTCGCCTCTACCGCCCGCCTAAAGCTCGACTTCAAGCTCAAGTGAGCTCTTCGGGCGCTGCGGTATGGTATAATATTGAGGATGACAGATTTCTCGAAATTGCTTAACCCCGAGCAGTGCGCGGCGGCTACGGCGGGCGAAGGGCCTCTCCTCGTTCTCGCGGCTGCAGGAACCGGCAAGACGCGCACGCTCGTCCACCGCGTCGCGTTTCTCATAGAGCAGGGCGTTCCCGCCGATCGCATACTTCTTCTTACCTTTACCAACCGCGCCGCGCGCGAGATGCGCGAGCGTGCCGAGAAGCTCGTTGGCGACCAGGTCGCGTCGATATGGTCCGGAACTTTCCATTCGATATGCGCGCGGCTTCTCAGGCGCTATGGCAGCTCCATCGGCTATTCGAGCGGCTTCCAGATTCTCGACGAGGACGACCAGAAGAAGCTCGTAGGTGAGATCATCAAGGCCGTCGCCAAGAACCCGAAGGACTTTCCGAAGAAGGAAGTCGTCGCGAAGATGATCTCCGAGGCGGCGAACGAGTCGAAGCCGATTGAGATGATCGCCGCGAGGTGGCAGACGAAGACCGCAGGCGTCGACCCGGAGGAAATCGCGAAGGTCGCCGAGAAGTACGCCGCGCGAAAGCTCGAGCTCAACTCGATGGACTTTGACGACCTTCTTGAGAATGGCCTCAAGCTTCTCAAGACGCAGGACAGGATACGCGAGATGCTGCAGGAGCATTTCCTCTACATTCTCGTCGACGAATACCAGGACACGAACGGACTTCAGGCGGAGTTCACCGACATTCTCGCTGAGCGCCACCGCAACATCATGGCCGTCGGTGACGACTTCCAGTGCATCTACACCTGGCGTGGTGCGCAGATCGAGAACATCATGGAGTTCCCGAAGCGCTGGGAAGGGTGCCGCGTCGTGAAGCTCGAGCGCAACTACCGTTCCGTTCCCGGCGTCCTCGATGTCGCGAACGTCGTGATGCGCGACGCGCCCAACCAGTTTGAGAAGACGCTGCGCCCCGCGAGAAGCGGGCAGGGCGAGAAGCCCTGCATCTGCAAGCTCTACGACGGTCGTGCGCAGGCGGACGAGATTCTCCGACGGGTGCGCGAGTATCACGACCTCGGCTACCGCTGGAGCGACATGGCAGTTCTCTACCGCAGCCACTTCCAGTCAATCGACGTGCAGATGTCGCTCGCCCGCGCGAAGGTTCCGTTCCGTATAACGTCGGGCGTTGGCGTCTTCGAGCAGATACACGTCAAGGACGTGCTTGCATATCTGCGTCTTCTCGTGAATCCTGGCGACGAACTTTCGTTCCTCAGGTTCGTCTCGCTTCTCCCCGGCATTGGCGAGGCGAGCGCCCGCAAGTACTGGGAGAAGCTTGCGCGTTCGTTCGACCCGAAGCGCCGCGAGGACTGCGATGCGCTTGGCGGGATGCTAGGCGCAAAGGCGAAGCCGCTTTGGCCTGCGCTTGCGAAATGTTTCTCGTACGCGGAGGGCCATCTCAAGGACGACGAGATAGGCGAGCTCATCGAGGATTTCGTCGACTTCTTCTACGAAGACCACCTTCATCTTGAATGGGAGGAACAGGAAGCGGCCGATCGTCTCGACGACATCAAGGAACTCGCGGCGCAGATCGCGGGCGGGGACTATGGCGACGACGATGACGAAGAGAACCCGGGCCGGCATCGGCTTGAGTCGTTCCTCGCGGATGTCGCGCTCTTGACGAACCTCGACGCGCGGCGAAACGAGCCCGACTCCGACAAGATGACGCTTTCGACGATTCACCAGGCGAAGGGAATGGAGTGGCCGGTCGTGTTCGTGCCGTGGTGTTCCGAGGGAATGTTCCCGAGCCCGAAGGCGAGCGAGGAAGGGCGGCTTTCCGAGGAGCGTCGTCTTTTCTATGTCGTGGTGACGCGCGCGAAGGACCGCCTGTGGCTTGGCTCGCCGATGATGCGGAAGATGCCTGACGGCGGAATGTTTCCTGTCGAACCAAGCTTGTTCATCAAGGAGATACCGACCGATCTCGTTGAGGTGCGTCGATTGATGAGCTACGACTATGGCGGCGGATATGGCTC
>OCTX014552165.1_pt1 | contig 10428 bp, 10 predicted proteins | sample 1539691 | NCBI WGS metagenome assembly OCTX01 (sample SAMN02144231, study PRJEB22623) | gut metagenome | biome: sheep rumen | host: Ovis aries | place: New Zealand | reverse complement strand
GTAACTTCGGGCTGGTGAAGAAGCCAATTGACTTTTGGCTTCGAAAGGGAAGGCTGGCGGGGAGCCTAAGCCGACCGAGAACAAATATAGGTAAGGCGGCGTCCGAAGGTACTTATATTCATGGCCCTCGAAGGTACACTTGTTTTTTATGTTTATCGCTTTTGAAGGGCTGTTTATCGCTTCGCGGTGAGGGTTCGCTCTGGCAAGCTACGGGAAGTAATCGTGCCCTTGTGGCTAAGAAGTTTACTTATCGGTAGATTGACAGGGCGGGCACTCATAGCGTTCTGAACGCTACAGCCATTCAAAAGGGTTTTATTTGTTTTTTTCTACAAATTACTATCCGCGCCGACCTGCGCGAGCCCCAAAAACAACCAAAGGCAGCCGGAAAGCTGCCTTTGATTGATTGCAGATATATGCATTATATATCAGCCTGCAATTATTTGTTTAATCTTTTCTATTAAGGCTTTTAGTGGTTTTATCAGAGGAACGATTTCTTCTTCGGTAGCATCTATAAAACAATTATAATCACCTCTTTCACGTAATCCTTCCAATTGTGAGAACAAATGCCCTTCCTCAACAGTAAAAATCCCTGTACGGACAAACTCCTTATTGAAGACTATTAGCGCTCCTTTGTGCGTATGCACGTGCATTGAACTATGAATAAGGAGTGCACTTACCGCGTGAAAAACGGCGTAATACATGCGATTAACTAATGTATCCCAGTATTTCTGCTCTACAAGTGTGGGGAACTGTAGCATTATTTTTTCAGCACGTTCTAACTCCAATTCCACCATTATGCGGCGTTCTTCATCGGACAAACTCATACTAAGACAATTTTATCGTGTTCCACATTCTTAACAAAGGGAGTAAAAGCCATTTGTTTCCATTGTTTTTTGGTATATATCTGCGGAATAATCATCTGATTATCTTCCGCGGCCATCAATGTAAATGGATAAGCGTATTTTTCGAAATCCGTGCTTTCCGGCTGATCTTCATCCAAAAGGATGAGCAAATCCCAGTCAGAGTCATCCTGTGCCGTTCCTCTTGCACGTGAGCCATATAGCCACAATGCTGCGTTGCTCGGCAGTACATCCCTACCCAGTTTCGACAAACGCCCTATGAATTGCTGTGAATTACTCATTTCCCTTTCCTTTTACCTTTTCCGCTGCAAATTTACTACAAATTTTTCAAATATCCAAATATTTTGTGTTGTTTCGTAAACTTTTTTCGGATTTTGAATATATTTATATAAATAAATGGATAAATATGATTATTTTTATATTGATTGGATTATTAGTAGTATATACCTGGAATTATTAAATTCCCCCCTATCCCATACATTTTTTATGTTTATCGCTTTTGAAGGGTTGTTTACCGCTTCGCGGTGAGGGTTCGCTCTGGCGAGCTGCGGTAAGTTCACTTACCCGTTGATTGACAGGGCCGGCACTCATGGCGTTCCAAACGCTACAGCCATTCAAAAGGGTTTTATTTGTTTTTTTCTACAAATTACTATCCGCGCCGACCTGCACGAGCCACAAAATCACCAAAGGCAGCCGGAAAGCTGCCTTTGATTGATAGAATACGCCTTGCGCGAAGAGTTAACCGCCAATAGGTGCTCCGCCACCTCCACCTGTTCCTGGATACGGGGTGGGATTAACGGAAACCGTTAGCATTAAGTTGTCTACATGCATCTCCTTGATGCTCATAGCCGGTTGATTATATACTTTCTTTTTCATATTAGTTATTCTCTTTTATGATTGGAGTAAATATTCATATCAAAACTAAGCGCATACATAACTTATATTGCGGCTTTGAATAGAGACTCTTTGTTGAAATAGATGTTACCATCCGCTGTCTGCGCAGAAATAACTGTACCTACAAACGGATTGGCTTCCACTTCAATAACCTTTCCACGTACCCACTCCTTAAGGAGGGTTACTTCAGGCGAAATCAGAACATAATCTCCAATTTTCATAATGCTATCCTTTCTATTTCGGTTGCAAAGGTACGGCAAATTTTTGACATATGCAAATCTTTGCCGTACTTTTTGCCGAATCTTATTATTTTACCAACTGGCCGTTAGCGTTGTACATCTTCTCACCGCGGAGGATGAAGAGCTGGCCGTCAATGAGCATCTTAACCGGAGTCTCGGAAGCATTCAGCTCATCCATGCCGGTAGCGGCATTCTGACCTTGAACACCCATCGAGATATAACGCTTGCCGGGTTTCGGAGCATGATTCGGAACAAAAACGCTCATATCCATCCATGCGCGGTTAGCAAGAATCTGTACACCGGTTTCTTTAGCCGACCATAATGCGTGATCACGGAAGAAATAGATGTTGTCTGCTTCACCTACATTAAAGGTAATGCCGGTGAACGTACCCTTCAGCGCTTTGCTTGCATCATTTTCAGGATCATCTACATGGGTCTCTCCATAGAAGCAGTCAATGCGATCGCCATGAGCCTCGAATATATACGGAACACCCGCTACCAATTCATCAACCTCAGCGAATACCATCTTTCCGTTAGCATCCTTACCGTCTAACTCATAGAAGGTAGCACCTGTAGCAGCACCCGCCGGCACGTTATTCCGCAAGCAGATAGTACCCAGTACGCCATTGCCCAACATCTCTGTACGACTATAGTCCGGAGTCTCCTTAACAGTATAAGTGATCTTCGAGATACGGATGTATTGATTGTCACTAGCACCTTCCATACCTACAATCTCAACCGATCCGGGTTGTACCAATACGTCGTATGTGATGTATGTGCCACTATTCGTCGTTTTTGTGCACTTCTTGTCGTTGATTCGTATAGTACGTTGGTTGTCTCCGTTGCTTGCGAAAATAACACTTACAACACCCTGCTTAGTTACATTGAATTGTACATAACGACCTGCAAGGTGCTTAACGCTGTTCGTTGTACGGCCGATATGTTGACCTTCGAACATCAGGGCTTGCGCATTGAATGTCGCATTATTGTTTACACCCTTCAGGTTAGCAAGCAACAGACGCTCATTTTGTCTGCTCGGGTCGAAATCATCTTTGAGATTTATAGCAGCGTCGGCAACATTTGCCATGTCCCAGGTAGTATTTGCAGAAACAGCCACTTGCGGGAGTTCGGTCCACTCTTCTACTCTTGCGATAGCCTCAACAGCAGAGCCGCAGTCAGAAGAAACAACTACCTTGTAGTATTTATCCATACCTGCAGTAACCTCAACTGTCAGTGAAGCTGCATCAGTCGCTCCGGCTACATCGGTATAAGTACCGTCTATTGTAGCACTTTCTTTCCATGCATAATGGAGGTTCTTACCGGAAGCCACTACAGTCAGAGTAGCCTCTTGACCCGCATCCTTACGTTGATTCTCAGGTGCAGTGGTAATCTCAGTTGCAGCGAAATGAGCGACATTGATAGTATTCGATTTAGCCTTGTTGCTTACATGACCTGCAGCAGCGTTGGTTACCTCTACATAATATTTACCATCAGCCGTCGGAGTGAACGTTGCGCTGTTAGCACCATCAATCACTACAGGGTGCTCTTCATCTGTTGCATCATACCATTGATAAGAGAGCGTTCCTTCACCAGTCTTGGTAGAAGTAGCATCAATCTCTGCATAAGATTCGCCGGAGCACAACTCTTGGTTGCTTAATGTCGGGATAACCGGTCTTGCAAGAGCTTCGGTGTAGCAGATCTTGAAGATATCTACTGTACCAGAGAAGGTAATCCAGTATTTCTTTCCTGCCTCTAACAACATGTTATCAGCAGTGAAGATATATTGCTTCGTTTGACCAGGCATGGTTGTAGAAGCCAAAGATGCAGTAACATCAGTATACGTAGGATCAGTACTAATCGTAATGTCGTCCGTTGTTACTTTAATACCATTGATTGTTCTGCCGGTACTACTTGCTGTTGCATAGAACGTGAGGGACTCAACATCCTTAGCAAACGTCATACCAATACGTGTGTATTCGATTGCGTTTACTGTATTGTCTTCAAAGTCCTTGACATTATTCTTGAACTTTTGACTATCATCAAATTTACCTTTTGTAGTAACTGCATACAAAGTCCACTCACCCGTTTGCTCATATTGATAAGGAGATGCACTCGGAATCGAAGCTAATGTGTTACATCCTTCCGGCTCAAGTTTAACAGAAACGACATTCGATACAACTGCGGCGCCGCAAGCGTTTCCTACCTCGCAGTAGTAATAGCCATTAGCGGTACATGTGAATACATAGTCCGCAGCCTCAGCACCGGAGATTGCTGCAGCACCGTGTTTTTCTGCATCATCGCAACTGTACCATTGGTAACTTGTAGCGTTGGTAGCAACGAGAGACAAGGTAACAGAAGAACCGGAAACGATTTCAGATTTGTTAGTCGGTTGCGTTGTGATAGCCGCAGCCACATTCAGCGTTACTACTGCATTATTCGATGTAACTATTGCATCAGAATAACCCTCTTTTCGGTTAGTAACTTTTACATAATACGTACCTGCACTCTCAACGGTGTATGAAGCTGCGTCCGTACCAACGGCTGCATCAGGCTCTCCGACCTTGAACCATGCATAGTGGAGCGTACCGCCATCAGAAACAGCATTAACTCCAACGGACAATGTAGGCTCATTACCTGCGCAGTATGCAGTACCTGCCGGTTGAGTATTAATAACCGGAGTCTCTGCCGGAGCGGAGAACTTAGCCGTTAACGTAACATCCTCATCACCCATCGTGTAGTCATCACCCGCATTACCGACCTTCACATCGCTGCTATTATACCAACCCTCAAATGCCTTTCCTGTAGGTATATCACTCGGATCCACAGCTGGCAATGAAACAGTTTCACCATTTGCAGCATGAATAGCCGGAATAGAACCACCATCTACAAAGGTAATGTCATGAGTTTGAACAAATACCATCTGATAGAGTTGGACATTTGCGTCATTCCACTGTGCCTCTTCTTTACCCTCTGTATCTATCTTTGCAGTAAGAGTAATCGTTCCTGCCGTAACATAAACTGGATCTTGCAAGGTATGTGAGGCAGATGTATTCGATCCTGCACCGTAGCGAACTCCGTTGACATACATATAACGCGTACGGCGACCGCTACTACTACCTGTATCTGAATATTCCATCGCCAACCTACCGTTTACTGTAGTAGTGAACTGCAAATAGAATGTACGCAACCAATTATCTGAGAACTTCTCTCCCTTACCGGCAAGGTTATCGGTAACAATCTTAGTCGGGTCGTTCTCTACATCGTAGTTTGCTAATACAGTAACCTCGCTATTGCTAATGGTTACATCGCTGGATGCAGCTTTCGAGAAATCCCAAGTGATAGAACCGGTTACATTATTAGGAGTATCCCAACCGCGTGTCGAACTATAGGTCAACGGAATAGTCAACTTAACTGTCTCGCTATAGGAAACGATCAAATTCACATTCGCCTCAGCAACATTCTCCAACGACTTATATGTAATTGTCACCTCCTGATCGGTGATCACGCCTGCGGTCGGAGTAACCTCCGTCGGAGAAACAGTCATACCTGCTACCGGGCTCTCCAGACCAATCGTTACATTGCCAGAAGTGAGGTTCATACCCGAGAACGTAAATGACTTACTATCCGTCGCATTCTTAGTCGAAGTCAACATAAAGCTTGTTGCTGCAGTCTCTAACGAAGGCTCTGTCGGTTTCGCTAAAGTTACAGTATAAGCCTGCGCATTGATAGTCTGACTTGCCGACCAAACAGTCGATGCATCGCTGGCTACAACTTCTATTTCCTCATCAACAACATCATCTGCCCAGCCGCCTTCGTAAGAAATTGTAGTACGTTTAACAAACGTTACTGTCGGAGCAGCAGCATATTCCGTAGAAATAGCTAACGTCTTATCATTCTTAATCGTCGTCAAATCAGAAGCCGAGATAGCCACATCATTAACTTTCACATTCTGCAAACTCTCTACTGTGCCGGTAACCGTCTTCTTTGCCTCCAAAGTAACCAAAGCGTTACGCCACCAGAGGCCACCCTTGTCTTGTGAAACTTCTTTTGCAGTAAAACGAATCTTAAAGTTCGCGGGGTATACTCCAGTAGGAGCATCGAACGTCCGCTTGCTTTCACTGTACTTTGCTATCGCAGTCCAGTTTGCACCATTATCCCAAGAGATTTCAGCACCTTCTGCCTCATCTAATTTTCCATAAACGCAAAGACTCTTGATTGCGAAAAGCGAATTATATGCATCCTTTACTGCGAAAGTCAGCGTCACTTCATCATTATCATGGGCAGGACGTCCCATAGCACTCATTCCTGTCATAGTCTGAGATGAAAAGTCAAGTTCCTTATATGCCGCATTAGCATTCGGATCTACATTAGCTGCTGATTCGCTGATGCACTTGTCATCACCTCCATAGCTTGTGTTTTTCTTCCAAATATATATATCGCTAATCTCGCTATCAAGAACCGTCACGGTAGCCTCTTTGCTGATCGGAGTATAATCCGCATTACCTGCTTGGTTTGCAACAATTACATATTCTCCGGCAACGGTAGCTGAGAACACACCCGCACTTGTGATTTCTGCATTAGCTGTTGCTTCTTTCAATTCATATACGACCGCACCTCCACTATTCGACGAGAACTTAGTCGACATATTCAACGTTCCCGAACCAATAATATAAGTTGCGTTTGCAAACGATGCTGTCGGATTAGTACGAACTTTGAACGACGAACCAGCTGCCGTCCAAGTACTCTTATGATCTGCGTCACAAACCGAACGAACCCATGCATAATATGTCGTACCGCTCGTTAAACCGGTAACGTCTTTCGTCTTATCGGTAGATGTATGAGTTGCCGTAGCGCTACTCTCCGGTTCAGTACTGCTTTCAGAAACATAGAACTCATAATTAAATGCGTCAGCGTCATCAATGATGGTCAAGCTTGCGCCATCAGCAGTAGTCGCACCCACTAATAATGAAGTCGGAGCGGTTACTGCGCCACAAGATGGGGCATCTGTTGCTTGTTCAAGCGCTGCGGTTACTCCACCGTCTTCGCAATAAGTCGTACCATTTCCTTTCGATTGTACTTTGTAGTAATAAGTCGTACTATTGCTCAAACCGGTAAAGGTAACGGTGTTAACGTCACCAAGATTTTTACTATCTACCTCTGATGTACAACCCTCGTTAGAGTATAACGTTGCCACATAACCCTCTGCGTGTTCAGCCTTTGTCCATCCAAACGTCAACGAATTAACTGTCTGTGCCGTACAACTCAATGACGTCGGCGCTGCAACTTCCTCACACGTCGGAAGACGAAGAGAGAAGGCCGCCAGATGATTATCAGCACTAGCAGTACAGCCTGTCACCTCAATTACATTGACTTTACTTGCATCCAATCCAAAACGACGAATTGACCAATCCGTGCTTAATGTCATAGATTGCTCTACCCCGTTGACCTTAACAACAAGGTGTTTGTTATCTGCAGCAGTCGCCTTATTGTCTTTACCCAAGAAACTAATTTGATCATATCCTTGGACTTTAATCATGACAGATTTATCTGTCGTGTTAAGTTTTACAGAATAATAACTTGAAACAGCAGGAAACTCCTCAACAGAAGAAGAAGGACCATAACTCGTTCCTCGAGAAGTTACCGAACCTTTCATCCAAGCGCCTGTAATCTTATTAGCCGCGAAATCAGTTGTGAAGCCTTCTGTAGACAAACAGTTTGCATTAGCCGGAGTCGTTGATTTAGTTCCAGCCCACCAGAAGTTAGTACTGCTAGCACTTGACATTCCGTAAATCTCATATTCTCGAGTTTTTGTTTCTACTACCTGAGTGGCTAAAGTTTGTCCCCATCCTCCAGCATCAGTTGCTTTAGTATAAACACCCGGCTCATGTTTGGTTAAATCAGAACCAAGTTCATTAACCTTCAGCGAGAAATATGGTGATTGCGCTGTTCCAGAAGCATTGGTCGCCACACAGTAGAAATAGTAGTTGTCATCCGATGCTGCTAAAGTACTCGGAGTTGTGTAAGAAGCTGCCGTTGCTCCGTCTATCTCTTCTGCGCCTGTCGTGGATTTAGAAGAATTCTTATACCATTGATAAGTTGGAGCCGGATAACCCGTAGTTGTAATAGTAAACTGCTTCGTTTCGCCTTGCGTAATAGTCTGTAAATCCGGATCACTTGCTGGAGCTGTAATTGATGGAGCAGTTGGATCAGTGGATGCAGAAGAAAGAGTAATCGAATAAAGGAAAGTTTTTCCTACATTAGAAGTCTCATGAGGTACAATATAATAATACCCCGCCGCAAGCATCAAATTATCCGATGATTCTTCCTCTGCAGCAGCTGTTCCCAAAGCAGCAAAAGATACTGAACTCGTATAAGTTGGAGTTGCCGGCAAAGTAACTGCGACAGTCGTTGAGTTTTCTGTTCCCGTTTCGAAACTCTCAAATGTTGTTGCATCGAATGTATATACATCAAATTGAACAGTAACAGCGGTATTGGTGGATTGCTTCTTCACTAATCCCGACATATTCATCGAAGAAGTAATATAGACCACAACACCATTAGTCTGGGTGCTTGTGGTCTTCATTCCAAGCCCATCTGTCCATGAGGAATTATTTCTACGATGCACATAAACACCATTGCCTAACTTATAGAACCTGTCTGAGTTTCCTGGTTTTTTCCCATTTAGTACATAGGTTCCTGCCGCAGCTGGAGTATTTGCCGCCCACACATTGCCGATGGCGAATGTAAATAAAAGAAGTAAAGTAGAGGTCATTACCTTCCATTTTCGGGGTAATCCTAGACAATAGTGCTTACTTCGTGCTTCTGTCAAGCCTCCATAAGCCTCTTGTAGAAAATTGTTTTTCATGACTTTTTTGATTTTTAGTTAAACAAAAAGATTAGATATTTATGTTGATTATTGACTTCATCTATGCTAAAGTGAGATTTCTAACTTATGCCCAATTAGATGATTATTGGCGATATATACGATGCTATATATATCATCCAATTCTTCATAAAAAGCATACCACGTAGTCCGGTTACTTTTGCGGTATTTCACCATCTTAAGCGGCTTGCCATCCACGCAATACCGATTGAAATACTCAGGAGCATCTACGCTCATAAGGTTCGGTAGATTCAACATAAAGAAACTCGCCACGTCACGGATATAGGATACCGCATAATCTTCTTCGCTGAAATAGTTTTTTTCAACGAGCTTCTTCACACTATCCTCAAGCAGGACAGCAACGGATTGTGCAAACCGAACCTGCTTCATCTGAACATTGCCCGAATTTTGGGTTCTAACTCAGCCATCAATTCATCCACAGTCAGATAGCGTTTTTCGGCGCCACCTCCTGTTGCATTCCCACGGATCGGAGCTTCTTTCTTTTGATTAATATTCATACAATATAGATTTTTTAGTTATAAAAAGATTAGTTATTTGATTTGTGTTTTTTTGATTTCAGTTATTTCTGTTCACACTGCCACACCGGTCTGCATAACGTCGTCGTACAACGGTGACGGACAATCGTCAGCCATTAATACCGGTTCTATCAAAAAACTTACACTACGAGTATCTCTCCACAAGCCTCTTGATATCTCTAATTTGCGGTCTCCATACGTCGGCACAATAACAGCTACATCTATATCGCTATCAGCAGTAGCACAACCTTTACTATAAGAACCATACATCATCACCCTCGGCTCCGTTTGGAATCGAGAAGCAATTACCTGCTTGTAACGACGTACAAGATTTAGTGCTTCATTATATTCGAGAGTTTGTCTTTTATCCATTGTTGTAATATTTTTGTATCATCTATCAGGCCTCTCAAACCTTAGGACTTAATGTTCGCGCCAGTGCAGCTTTATCTTCCGGGTAACGAGCTTCGATATTGTAGTTTGTGATTATTTCCAAAAAAGATTTTTGTTCTTCGCTCATCTGCTCATATAATTCGCATCCATCCGCCAGACGCATGTGGTTGTGAGTTTTCGGAGGTATATCATCGCGAACAAAAGACCAATAAGCTTTGAGTGTTTTCTCAATGGTTTGATGACACATAAAAGCCACATACAACCATCGTTTCGTTATATACATTGCTTCAGCCGTTTCGATATCATAATCCGCAATGTCCAACCAATATTGTACTTTCTCTTCCTTGGTCATAATAAATTTTGCTTTACAGGTATATTTTTCACGGGGCAAAGGTACGAAAAATATTTTATATACGCAAGCGCGGGAGGGCGCGCGAACGATTTTTACACAAAATAGTGCATTTTCGTCAATTTTTACACAACGGAAGGATGAGATTATGCCGTTGTGGGGCTATTGTGGAGCCGATGTCGTCCTAAGGTGATCGCGTGATGGTCGCGAGATGATCCCGTGATGGTCGCGTCGGCAACCCAAAACATCCCCACTCCTTTTCGGAGCAGGGATGTTT
>OCTX012254670.1_pt1 | contig 10430 bp, 8 predicted proteins | sample 1539691 | NCBI WGS metagenome assembly OCTX01 (sample SAMN02144231, study PRJEB22623) | gut metagenome | biome: sheep rumen | host: Ovis aries | place: New Zealand | reverse complement strand
AGAACCGTCCCCCTCTGCGGAGAACCGTCCCCCTCTGCGAAGAACCGTCCCCAAACGCGTTGATAATTTTATAGTGCAAAAACGCGCAGGCGGTGATATAATCCCCTATAGTTATCTTGATAAGCTATTATGGAGGAAGTATGGATTTACAGCAGTATCTTACGGGCAGCCCCTATGAGCTGGTCCGGCACGAGGAGATCCCCGACATCCACGCCGAAGGCTGGCTCCTCAGGCACAAAAAGAGCGGAGCACGCGTGATGCTCATCCCGAACGACGACGACAACAAGGTCTTCAACATCGCCTTCCGGACCCCGCCCGCGGACTCGACCGGCGTCGCCCACATCATCGAACACACCGTCCTCTGCGGGTCGGAGGAGTTCCCGCTCAAGGACCCGTTCGTCGAGCTCGTGAAGGGCTCCTTCAACACATTCCTGAACGCGATGACCTACCCCGACAAGACCATGTACCCGGTCGCCTCCACCAACGATGCGGATTTCCGGAACCTCATGCATGTCTATCTGGACGCGGTCTTTCATCCGAACATTTATCATGAGGAAAATATTTTCCGCCAGGAAGGATGGCACTACCACCTGACCGACAAAAATGACCCCCTGACCGTCAACGGCGTGGTCTACAACGAGATGAAGGGCGCATTTTCTTCACCGGACGAGGTCCTCGAGCGCTCGGTCATGAACTCGCTCTTCCCGGACACCCCCTACGGGGTCGAGTCCGGCGGCGACCCGGAGGTCATCCCGTCCCTCACCTACGAGAACTATCTGGATTTCCACAGGCGTTATTACCATCCGGTCAACAGCTACATCTACCTCTACGGCGACATGGACATGGCCGACACGCTGACCTTCCTCGACGAGCACTACCTCTCGAAATACGACCGCATCGACATCGACTCCACGATCCCGAAGCAGGTCCCGTTTGAGAAGCCGGTCCGCCGCGAGGATTTCTACCCGATCTCCGACGAGGAGGACGGGAAGGAGAGCACCTACCTCACCTGGAACGTGGTCTGCGGCGATCCGATGGACATCAGGGAGATGATCGCGTTCGACGTCATCGACTACGCGCTCTTCTCGGCTCCGGGCGCTCCGGTGCGCCAGGCCCTGCTCGACGCCGGCATCGGCAAGGACGTCAGCGGGTCCTACAGCGACGGGATCCTGCAGCCTTATTTCAGCGTCACGGCCAGGAATGCGGAGGCGGAGGACGAGGAGCGTTTCATTTCCGTGATCCGCACGACTCTGGAAAATGAAATAAAGAAGGGCATCGACAAGAAATCCCTCCTCGCCGGACTCAACTACCTGGAGTTCCAGTTCCGCGAGGCGGATTACGCCTCCTACCCGAAGGGACTCATGTACAGCATCGACGTCTTCGACACCTGGCTCTACGATGAAAATGCCCCGTTCAACGCCCTCCGGCAGCTGGACGCCTACGCGGATCTTCGGGAGAAGATGAACGAGGGCTATTTTGAGGAGCTCGTGAAGGAGAAGCTGCTTGACAATCCGTTTGGGTCGGTCGTCATTTTAAAACCGCAGAAGGGTCTCGCGGCGGAACGCGAGAAGGCGGCAGCGGAGCGGCTCGCCGCGGTCAAGGCCTCTCTTACGGACGCGGAACTCGACGGGATCATCGGGAAGACGGAAAATCTGCTCGCCTGGCAGGAGCAGGAGGACAGCGAGGAGGCGCTCGCCTGCCTTCCCATGCTCGCCAGGACCGATATCCGGCGCAAGATCCGTCCGGTCTCGAATATCGAGGAGACCTATCAGGCGGAGGGCGTGAAATCCTCCCAGCGCATCGTCTGGCACGACTGCGTCTCGAACGGGATCGGCTACGTGGAGCTCCTGTGGGACGCCACGCACATTCCGGAAAGGCTGGTCCCCTATCTCAGTGTCTTCCGCACCCTGCTCGGCAGTGTGGATACGGAGAATTACTCCTACCTCGCGCTCAGCAATGAAATCAACATCGAGACAGGCGGGCTCAGCGTGACGATCATGCCTTACGACGATTACAGCGGCGCGCAGCCTTACAAAGCCTACTTCTCCGTGCGGATGAAGGCGCTCTACGGGCGCATTTCCGCCGGCTTCGACCTCATTCACGAGATCATTGCAACGTCGCGCTTCACGGACGAGAAGAGGATCCGCGAGATCCTGGACAGCACGAGATCACGCCTTGAAAATGCCCTCCAGAGCGGCGGCAGCAGCACGGCAATGACCCGGGCGGGCGCGTACTATTCGGCATCTGCGGCATTTCTCGAGTGTATCTCCGGAATCAGCTTCTACCGGACCGTGAAGGACCTTTCGGAGCATTTTGAGGAGAAGAAGGCGGAGCTCATCGCGGCGATGGAGGAGCTCATGGGAATCGTGTTCGATCCCGCGAGGCTCATCGTGGGCTTCACCTCGGAGGAGGAAGGCCGCGCCTATCTTAAGGCGGCGCTTCCGAAGGTGCTGCTCGGATTTTCGGAAAATGAAGCCCCCCGGTACTTCGTATCTCCGCTCGGAGCGCTGAACGAAGCCTTCACGACCGCCGGCCAGGTGCAGTACTGCGCGATGAGCGGCGCATTTAAGCCGGCCGGCAGGGAGTTTAACGGGGCGATGGCGATCCTGCGCCACCTCCTGAGCTACGGTTATCTCTGGCAGAACGTCCGCGTGAAGGGCGGGGCCTACGGCGTGAGCGCCCAGTTCCGCCGGAACGGCGAGGGGGTTTTCACCTCCTACCGCGACCCGAACCTTGCGGCCACGTACGACGTCTTCAGGAGCGTTCCGGATTATCTTGCCGGGTTCACCGCGGACGAGAAGGAAATGACCCGCTACATCATCGGTACGATGAGCGGGATCGACACGCCGCTCACGCCCTCGCTGTTCGGGATGATCAGCATGCGGAACTACATGAACGACTACCCAGACGAGGAAGTCCAGAGATTTCGTGACGGGATTCTCGATGCGACCGACGCGGATATCAGGGAGCTCGCGGAGCGCATCCGGCAGGTGACGGAGAGCGGGTACATCTGCGTTGTCGGGTCCGAGTCGGCGGTGGAGAAGGATCGGGAGCTGTTTAAGAGTGTGGAGCCGCTGGTCTAAGAGCGGAGGTTCAGGGACGGTTCCCCAGGGACGGTTCTTGAAAGCCGATTCTCTTTGAGAATCGACTTTCTGAGAACCGTCCCCCAGGAACCGTCCCCGGACAATTAAGATAAGGAGAAGATATGTTCAGATCCGGTTATGCCGTCATGATCGGCAGGCCTAACGTCGGAAAATCGACACTCATGAACCACCTCATCGGGCAGAAGATCGCGATCACATCGAGGAAGCCGCAGACCACGCGGAACCGGATCGAGACGGTGCTCACGACGGAGGAGGGGCAGATCATCTTCCTGGACACCCCGGGGATGATCAAAAAGACCGAAAACCGGCTCGGTGAGTACCTGATGGATGTCTCCGTCCGGACGATCTCGGACGCTGACGTGGTCCTGTTTCTCGTCGAGCCATCCTCCTTCGTCGGAGAGGGCGACAAGACGATCATCAAAAAGCTGAAAGCCTCGAAGAAGCCGGTCATCCTTGTCGTGAACAAGATCGACAGGGTGAAGAAAGCCCAGCTGCCGGCGGTCATCGAGGCCTATGCGCAGCTCATGGATTTTCAGGACATCATCCCGGTCTCCGCGATGCAGGGCACGAACGTGGATACGCTCCGGGACGCGATCCTGAAGGCGCTCCCGGAAGGCCCGAAGTACTATGACGAGGAGGTCGTGACGGACCAGACCCTGCGGCAGATCGCCGGCGAGGTCATCCGCGAGAAGGCTCTCCGCGACCTCGGCGCGGAGGTTCCCCACGGCATCGCGGTCCTCATCGACGCCTACAAGGAGAAATCGGAGACGCTCACCTCCATCGAGGCGACGATCGTCTGCGAGAGGGAGAGCCACAAGAAGATCATTATCGGGAAGGACGGCGCGATGCTGAAGCGCATCGGCACGGACGCCCGGAAGGAACTCGAGGAGATCATCGGCACCCAGGTCTACCTGAAGCTCTGGGTGAAGGTGCGTAAGAACTGGCGGGATTCCGCGCGGGATCTCAAAAATTTCGGCTATGAGGCTCAGAAAGACTGATGGATAAGCTTCTTCTCGCCGGCGTCGTGCTGTACGCCCAGCCTCTCGGGGAATACGACAAGCGGCTGGTGATCCTGACCCGCGAGAGAGGCAGGATTACAGCCTTTGCCCACGGGGCGAGGCGGCAGAACAGCCCGCTGATGGCGGCCTCGAACCCCTTTGTCTTCGCGGAATTCTCCCTCTACGAGGGCAAAAATGCCTACAACCTGGTCGGCGCGGACGTCTCGGCCTATTTTACGGAGCTCGCTTATGAGCAGCCGGGGGTCTATCTGGGGTTTTATTTTCTGGAGCTGGCATCCTATTTCGGGCACGAGGGGATCGAATCCGGAGAGATGGTGAACCTCATCTTTGTCGCCCTCCGGGCGATCCTGAAGAAGAGCGTGCCGCTGACCCTCCTGAGAAGAGTTTTCGAGCTCCGCATGCTGGTCATAAACGGCGAGTATGCGCCGCCGGAGGAGCAGGGCCGGCTTGACCCCGACGCGTGGTACGCGCTCCGGTTTGCGGCGGGGGCGAAGGTCTCGCAGCTGTTTTCATTTTCCTTATCGGAGAGAGCGGAGGCGGACTTCGCCCGGGAAATCGACGCCGCGATGCGCCGCTCGGCGGACCGGCGCTTCAAAAGCCTTGAAACATTTGAAGAAATGCTGGATGTTTAACTTTACAGCTGACGCCTTTATAGGGTAAAATGGTCTGCATGATGCGGAGAGAGGGTGAGCGTGTGAAGCGGATACAACTGATACTGGCGGGGATGCTTCTTACGATCCTTCTTGCTGCCTGCGGGAGCGACAGCCGCCTTGAAAATGCCGGCGCGAGCACCATGATCCTGGACGGAAAGAAGATCACGGTCCTCACGGTCACGGATTTCGATGCGGACGTCTACAGCGAAAGCGGTCTCCGCAGGATGGCGAACGACGAGGTCAAAGCCTACAACGACGCGGTGGGGGAGAAGCGGGTGACATTTCAGGACCTGAAGGTCCGGGACGGCATGGCCTTCCTCACGATGACCTACAAATCGGCGGAGGATTACGCCTCGTTCAACAACGTGACGTTCCGGAACGGGCTCCTGTCCGACGCAGGCCTGCCGGCAGAGACCCGGGTCCTGAGCACGGACGGGAAGCTGCTCACCACGGTCGGTACGCTCCTTGAAGATCCTGAAAATGAATGGAAATTCGTCGCCCTGGAAGAGCCCATGGAGGTCTACACGGATGGTACGGCCGCCTATCTCGCCGGCGAGGCGGAATTTCAGGAGGATCACGTGGCCGTAGGAGCGGGCCTTGATCCCGACGGGTTCCTCGCGGAGCCATGTTATATTGTGTACAATTGATATTATTATAAGAGAGGACATCTGTTATGGAAAAGACAATGGATAAGATCGTTGCGCTGGCGAAGTCGAGGGGGTTCATTTTCCCGGGCTCCGAGATCTACGGCGGTCTCGCGAACACATGGGACTACGGCAGCCTGGGCGTCGAGCTCAAGAATAACGTCAAGAAAGCCTGGTGGCAGAAGTTCATCCAGGAAAATCCCTACAACGTCGGTCTTGACAGCGCGATCCTGATGAATCCGCAGACATGGGTCGCTTCCGGCCATCTCGGCTCCTTCTCGGACCCGCTGATGGACTGCAAGGAGTGCCACGAGCGTTTCCGCGCGGACAAGCTGATCGAGGATTACTGCCATGAGAACAGGATCCCGCTGAACGAGAAGGACAAGGAAGAGTACGGCTCGGACCTTGCGCCGCTCGGTTCCGTCGACGGCTGGACCAACGAGCAGATGGAGAATTTCGTCGAAGAGAAGCACATCTGCTGCCCGTCCTGCGGCAAGCACAATTTCACGCAGATCCGCCAGTTCAACCTGATGTTCAAGACTTTCCAGGGCGTCACCGAGGATGCGAAGAACACGGTTTACCTGAGACCGGAGACGGCGCAGGGCATTTTCGTCAATTTCAAAAATGTACAGCGCACGACCCGCAGAAAGCTTCCGTTCGGCATCGGCCAGATCGGCAAGTCCTTCAGAAATGAGATCACCCCGGGCAATTTCACCTTCCGCACCCGCGAGTTCGAGCAGATGGAGCTCGAGTTCTTCTGCAAGCCGGACACCGACCTTGAGTGGTTCGAGTACTGGAAGGCATTTGCGAAGAAGTGGCTGTTCTCCCTGGGTCTCAAGGAGGACGAGCTCCGCTTCCGCGACCACGATCCGGAAGAGCTGTCCTTCTACTCCAAGGGCACGACGGACGTCGAGTTCCTCTTCCCGTTCGGCTGGGGCGAGCTCTGGGGCATCGCCGACCGCACGAACTACGACCTGGGCCGCCATCAGGAGGTCTCCGGTGAGGATATGTCCTACTTTGACGACGAGACAAACGAGCGCTACATCCCCTACGTCGTCGAGCCGTCGCTCGGCGTCGACCGCATGACGCTGGCCTTCCTGTGCGCCGCCTACGACGAGGAAGTCATCGACGAGGCGAAGAATGACGTCCGCACGGTCCTGCATTTCCATCCGGCGCTGGCTCCGGTCAAGATCGCGGTGCTGCCGCTCTCCAAGAAGCTGACGCCGAAGGCGGAGCAGATCTATTTTGACCTGATCAAGAAGTACAACTGCGAGTACGACGACCGCGGCAACATCGGCAAGCGCTACAGACGCCAGGACGAGATCGGCACGCCGTTCTGCGTGACCTACGATTTCGATTCCGAAAATGACGGCGCCGTGACGGTCCGCGACCGCGACACGATGGCGCAGGTGCGCATCCCGATTGCTGAGCTGGACGCTTACTTTGCGGATAAGTTCACCTTCTGATCGGCTGACTGAAGAATGATGAACCGGAGCGGGGGGCCGCTCCGGTTTTTTGAGCAGGGACGGTTCCCAGGGACGGTTCTCAGAAAATTGATTCTTGAAAAAGAATCAATTTTTTAAGAACCGTCCCCCAGGAACCGTCCCCCAGGAACCGTCCCCAGTATCATGTGTAAGGAGACATTATGAAAAAGACAGAACAGATCCCGCCCGCCCTCGGCACCGTGCTCATTCTGCTCGCCGGGTGCTCGTGGGGCAGCATCGGGATCTTTGTCCGGAATTTCAACAAGGCGGCGCTCGGATCGATGGAGATCGTCGCGCTGCGCTCGGTCTTCACCGTGATCTTCATGGGGCTCTTTCTCCTGGTCCGCGACCGGAGCCTCTTCAAGGTGAAGCTGAAGGACCTCTGGTGCTTTGTGGGCACAGGGGTCGTGAGCATGGCATTTTTCAACTTCTGCTACTTCAGGCTGATCACGGTCTCATCGCTCTCGATCGCCGCGGTTATGCTCTACACGGCTCCGGTCTTTGTGATGCTGCTCTCGGCGGTCCTCTTCAGAGAGAAGATCACAGGCGTGAAGATCGCCGCCGTGATCCTGACTGTCGTCGGCTGCACCTTCGTGACGGGCATCGTGGGCAGCCCGGTGCACCTGACCCTGTCCGCCCTGCTTCTCGGGATCGGCGCGGGCCTCGGCTACGCGCTCTACTCGATCTTCGGGCGCTATGCGATCATGAAGGGCTATCACAACTTTACGATCGTGTTCTACACCTTCGTCTTCACGTCGATCGCGGTGATCCCGCTCTCCGACATGGGCAGGCTCGCCTCGGTTGTCACATCAGGTGCGGGGATGGCGGCATTTTCGGCGCTCTGCGGCATCGTGACCACGGTCTTTCCCTACATCGTGTACAATTTCGGGCTCACGGCCGTGGAGAACGGCAGGGCTGCGATCATCGCCTCGGTGGAGCCGGTCGTGGCGACGCTGATCGGGGTTTTCATTTTCAGGGAGACCATGACGGCGGGGAATCTCATCGGTATCGCGATGGTGCTCTCGGCGATCGTGCTCACGAACGTCCGGCTCGGGAAGGAAGCGCCTGCCGGCAGGGAGGAATAGGGCATTGACAAAACCCGAACTTATGTTAGACTTAATAAGTATAATTGCCGTAAAATGCAAACATGCGAGGATGCGATGGGCTGGTTTGGTGATTTAAAGGAAACTTACGAGGTATACAAGGAGAGAGACCCGGCGATCCGGACCTGCTGGGACGTCCTGCTCTATCCCTGCTACAAGGCGATGCGGATGTACCGGAAGGCACATAAACTGTGGCTTTCCGGCCACACCTGGTCTGCGCGCTGGCTTTCGCAGCGGGCTGCCAGGAAGACCGGCATCGAGATCCATCCCGGCGCGACGATCGGGAAGGGCTTCTTCATCGACCACGGGACCGGCGTTGTGATCGGCGAGACCTGCGAGATCGGCGACAATGTGACCCTCTACCAGGGCGTGACCCTGGGCGGCACCGGCAAGGAGCAGGGCAAGCGCCACCCGACGCTCGAGGACGGCGTGATGGTCTCCGCCGGCGCGAAGGTGCTGGGCTCCATCACGATCGGCCGGAATTCCAAGATCGGAGCGGGGGCTGTCGTGATCAAGCCCGTTCCGCCCAACTGTACGGTCGTGGGCGTCCCGGGGCGCATCGTGCGCATGAAGAACCAGGTCGTCCCGCGCGAGGAGATCGACCAGACCAACCTGCCTGACCCGATCCTGCAGGATATGAAGGTGCTCGAGCGGGCCAACAACGAGCTCATCAACCGTGTGCTCGCGCTGGAGGAGGAGATGAAGGCGTTGAAGGGTCGCGCGAAGGAGGAGGCGAAGGCCGCTCCGGAGCATGAACCCATGCGCCTTGCGCCCGAGGAGCGCGACTATGAGGAGATCGAGGACTGCATTTTTGCGGATCACATATAAGGAGGACTTCTGAAAAATGAAGATATTCAACACGCTCACCATGAGAAAAGAGGAATTTGTTCCGATCGAGCCGGGCAAGGTCCGCATGTATGTCTGCGGCCCGACCGTCTACAACCTGATCCATATCGGAAATGCGCGCCCGATGATCGTCTTCGACACCGTCCGCCGCTACCTGACCCACAAGGGCTACGAGGTCAACTATGTCTCCAACTTCACGGACGTGGACGACAAGATCATCAAGGCGGCCAACGAGGAAGGCGTGAGCTCCGACGTGATCTCCAAACGCTACATCGAGGAGTGCAAGAAGGACATGGCGGGCATGAACGTCCTGCCGGCCACGAAGCATCCGCTCGCGACCGAGGAGATCGACGGGATGATCGACATGATCGGGACCCTGATCAAGAAGGATCACGCGTACAAGAAGAACGGGACGGTCTATTTCCGGACCCGCAGCTTTCCCGGCTACGGAAAGCTCTCCGGCAAGAACCTGGACGACCTCCGCTCTGGCTTCCGCGACCTCAAGGTCTCCGGCGAGGAGGAGAAGGAGGATCCGCTCGATTTCGTGCTCTGGAAGCCGAAGAAGGAAGGCGAGCCGAGCTGGGAGTCGCCGTGGAGCGACGGCCGTCCGGGCTGGCACATCGAGTGCTCGGTGATGTCCAAAAAGTACCTCGGCGAGCAGATCGATATTCACGCGGGCGGCGAGGACCTTGTGTTCCCGCACCATGAAAATGAAATCGCCCAGTCCGAATGCTGCTCCGGCAAGACATTTGCGAACTACTGGATGCACAACGCGTTCCTGAACATCGACAATAAGAAAATGTCCAAGTCCCTCGGCAACTTCTTCACGGTGCGCGACATCGCGGCGAAGTATGACCTCCAGGTGCTGCGTCTCTTCATGCTCTCAGCCCACTACAGGAGCCCGCTGAATTTCAGCGAGGAGCTCATGGAGGCGGCCGCGAACAGCCTGCAGAGGATCCGCCGCGCGGCGGAGCGCCTGAAGGACCTTGAGGCAGCTGCCGGAACGGCGGAGCTGCTTCCGGAGGAGGCTGCGAAGGCGGAGGAGATCAGGGGGTTCATTTCCCGCTTTGACGAGAAGATGGATGACGACGCGAACACTGCGGATGCGATCTCGGTCGTTTTCGACCTTGTAAAATACGCGAACGTCGAGGTCACGGAGGCCTCCTCGAAGGCGCTTGTGACCCTTGCCGCCCAGACCCTGCACGAGCTGTGCGACATCCTGGGGATCATCGAGCTCCCGAAGCAGGAAGTGCTCGATTCCGATATCGAGGCGCTGATTGAGGAGCGGCAGGCGGCCAGGAAGGCGAAGAATTTCAGGCGCGCCGACGAGATCCGCGACATGCTGAAGGGGATGGGCATCGAGCTCATGGACACAAAAGAGGGCGTCAAGTGGACCAGAAAATGACAGGAAACACTCGAGAGGAAACAAAAGCCGGGGCAGCAGCGCCGGCTTTTATGAACGGCCTTGAACCGCACATGACGGAGGCGGAGGCGAGACAGGTTGCGCCGCTCTCGCTGGCATTTCTCGGGGACGCGGTCTACGAGCTGCACATCCGGACGATGGCGGTGCAGACGCA
>OCTX012287946.1_pt1 | contig 10433 bp, 10 predicted proteins | sample 1539691 | NCBI WGS metagenome assembly OCTX01 (sample SAMN02144231, study PRJEB22623) | gut metagenome | biome: sheep rumen | host: Ovis aries | place: New Zealand | reverse complement strand
AGGCTCCAGCCCGCGCAGTAGCCGGTCAGCATGGACAGATCGTGCAGGTGGATGGCCGCGCTGCGGTGGGCCTTGGCCACCTCGTCGTCATACACTTCGCTCAGCCAGTAGTTGGCCGTGATGGCACCGGAGTTGGAAAGGATCAGGCCGCCCACGGAATAGGTGACGGTGGAGTTCTCCTTCACGCGCCAGTCGTTGATCTTGAGGTAATTGTCTACCAGGTCCTTGTAGTTGAGCAGGGCGGAGCCGACGTTGCGGACCTTCTCGCGCTGTCTGCGGTAGAGGATGTATGCCTTGGCGACATCCGCGTAACCGGACTCGGAGAGAACCTTCTCGACGCTGTCCTGGATATCTTCGACCGCGATCACGCCGTCCCTGATCTTGGGCTCAAAGTCCGATGTGACATGAAGCGCGATCAGATCGATGATCGTGGGATGATACTGTTTTTCGATAGCCACGAAAGCCTTGGTAATGGCGTCACTGATCTTGCTGATCTCAAAATCGACAACCTGTCCGTCTCGTTTGGTAACCTGGTACATAATAAAACCCCCCTCGTGTGGTGCTGTATTTCCTTGCTGATTCATCGGATTCTCCGCGGCCTCATATCCGCGAACACAAATACAGTACCACGAAGGGGCCACCTCGTCAATATCTTGTGTTCATTTAAATTTTCTGTCTATATATAGTGTTACATGAAAATTACAACATCTTTTCAGTCCACACCCCTGATCTGCACATCTCCGACATACCTGGCGGCAGCCGCAGCGCACGCTTCCAGTTTCTCTTTAGAAGGTGCGCTGAGCCCCCCGTAGGGCACTGTATCTCTGTCCGTAAAGCACTGCAGGAAATACTTTCCTGCGCCCTCGATCCACTTTCCTATGGCCTCGAAATCCTCCGCCTCGTGCAGTTCGTCCACCACCGTCGTCCTGAACTCATAATCGATCCCCGACGATTTCAAAAGCTCAATACTCTCCGAAATGGGAGCAAGGTCCAGAGTCCGCACACCTGCAGTAAGAGCATATTTTGACGGGCTGTTCTTGACATCCATCGCCACATACTCCACAAGACCCTGCTCCAATACTTCCCTGAGCACCGCCGGGTGCGTGCCGTTCGTGTCCAGCTTCACCGGGAATCCCAGCTCGCAGATCTTCGCGATGAACTCCGGAAGGTCCCTGTGCAGACAGGGCTCACCGCCCGTGATCGCAACGCCGTCCAGAAGTCCCTTCCTCTTTGCCAGAAAAGCGAACAGCTCCTCCTCATCCATAACCGCCGGCGCCTGTCCCGTCGCCAGCTCATAATTGTGGCAGTAAGGGCAGCGCAGGTCACACCCGCCCAGGAAAACCGTGCAGGCCACATGACCGGGAAAGTCAAGCAGTGTCATCTTCTGAAGTCCGTGTATTTTCATAAAACTCTCCAATCCCGCGCCCTTTAAACCGCCGCCAGCACGTGCATACTGCGGATCTGCGCGTCGCCGATCCTGTCGTTAACCAAATAGGCGTATTTCTCCAAATCCCCGCCGACTGCCCCGGTCAGTCTCCGGTCCCGCGGCTCTCCGGTCAGTCCCTGCTCCCGCAGTTCTTCTGTGATATCCGCCGCGATGCCTTCCATCACGTTATATTTTTCCTCCGCGGTATCCGCCTCGTTGTCCGTTGTCAGCAGATACTCCAGCAGTTCCGCCGTGAGCGACAGCCTGGGCAGCGCCCGCATCGCCCGGAAACTCCACTTATAGTAGGGCTGGTACACTCCGTTCAGCAGAAAGACTGCGGCCATCGAGCTTTTGGCAAATTCCACTGCGGCCAGCTGCGCCGCTCCGGTCTCCCCGTGACTGAGGCATCTTCGGTAATTATACTGCCCCGACTGCCCCATGAGAAGGAGCTGTCCGGCCAGTTTCTTGAGCCGCACGTCCTCCGGCCGGTGCATCAGCCGCTCCCGGATCGCAGTCACTTCGCCGTAACCGTCCGTAAAGATCTCCCCGTTCACAGCCTCTGCCAAAACATAGTCAGGCATGTACAGCCACTCCATGAGGCTCAGATTGCCGTCCGCTTTGCCGATTTTGTCCTTCATGAACTCAGCCGTTCTCAGAACGCCGTGCCGCGCGCCTCCCACAGGAGAGACCAGAGACCGGCGCAGCCCCATAAACTCTTTGGGCAATGCCGCGTAGGCCCTCTCCAGCGCGAAAGCAGTCTTCCTGTCCACCACATCTTCTCCCGGCAGGAACAGACAGAAGCCCGGTTCAAAATCGTGATCCCTCGATACCTCATCGTCAAAGCCCCAGCACTCCGATCCGCTGCCGGTAAGCCCCGCCGCGATCAGGGGCAGCAGCCCCGGAAACTTCTCCCGGAGCATCGGCTCCCCGTATTCTTCATAATAAGCCCTGGCGATCTTCAGTCCCTTCATCTTCCGCAAAACCCTTTCCGGCGTCATTCCGGCTTTTCACATCCGGCAAACAGCCTTCCGCAGTCATTCCTCCGCGTATATTTTCTCCGCCGTCTCCCTGAGCCGGTCCGCCGTCAGGAAATAGCCGTAATACTCAAAAACAGGCGCGCACTTCTCGCACACAAAAGCATAGTAGCCGATCCGCGCTTTCTCCTCAGCCGGAAGCGCCTTCAGTGCTCCGGGCGTTTCCAAAACCGATGTCTCGCCGTCCGGGCGCCGCAGCAGCTCTCTGCCCTTGTCATCCAACAGTTCCTCCGCGCGATCCGCCAGTTCAAAGATCCGGCTCTCGCCCTCTTCCATACCGAGCCACGCTTCCACCGTGTCAGCCATGTTGAGGCAGGTGATCGCCTGCTCCAGCCCGCCGTCCGGCACTTTCGCCATGACAGAGACCGCCTTCTCGTAGAGGGCCAGGGCTTCATCATATTTTGACAAGGCCGTGCATGTCAACGCCATATTGTTGTAAAGGCCGCCCAAAAGCCGGGGCTCCACGAAACTGCTGTTCTCGTAGACCGCCCTCGCCTTCCCGAACAGCTCCAGCGACCGCTCATACTCGCCGAAAGCATTGCACGCCGTCGCCACATTGACATAAGTCGTCCCCGCCGAGATCGAGTTCTCCATCCCGAGCTCTGCCAGCAGCTCCAGCGCTTTCCCTGCGCTCTCCATGGCCTTCTCTCGCTGCGCGGTCTTGCGGTAGTGCCCCACCATCTCATTTTGCAGCATCAGCTGCCCCTGCAGGTCCCGCCCAAGCTCCGCCTCCGCCAGCCAGTAGAGCAGATGCCGCTCCGCCCCCGCGTAGTCCCGCCGGCTCATGTACTCGTTCATTTTATCCGCTATGCGCCTCTGCGGCACCGGTTTGATCTTCTCCATGGACTCCTCGTTCAGCATCCTTTCCTCCTTCCCGGCCAAAATATCGCATCCCCCGCTGTCCGGTTGACCTCACGCCCTCCGCGGGCTTACAATTCTCCCAACAAGCACTTAAGGAGACTCCCCAAAATGACAATTCCCGCCATTTTATTCACGACAATCGGAATGCTCTGCATCCTGTACGGCATCGCGGTCTTTCTGATCCGCAGCGGCACCATGTTCTACGCCGTCTGGCTCGCCCTGGGCGCCTGCTTTCTTCTGCTGGGCTTCCTCATCCGGATCCGCTTTTTCGACAGATTGCCTAAGATTGTGAAAGCCCTTCTCCTCATGGCCGCAGCCGCAGGTGTCCTCCTCTTTCTCATCTGTGAGGGATTTGTGCTGCGCGGCTTCGGCAGCAGCGCTCCGGAAGGTCTCGACTACCTGATCGTCCTCGGCGCTCAGATCCGCGAAGACGGCCCCAGCGCTGTTCTCAAATACCGCCTGGACGCGGCCGTCGATTACCTCACAGAAAACGAATCCACCCTCTGCATCGTCACCGGCGGCAAAGGGGAAAACGAGCCCCTCTCCGAGGGCGAGGGGATGAAACAGTATCTCGTCAGACAGGGCATCGATCCCGCGCGCATCATCGTCGAAGGCCGGGCCCTCAACACTGTTCAGAACATTCAGTTCAGCAAACAGCTCATGGCCTCGCCGGACGCCCCTGCTGCTCTTGTGACCAACAACTTCCACGTCACCCGGGCGGCAGCCCTCGCCCGCAAACAGGGCCTCACCAATGTCTATGCGATCGCGGCTCCTTCGGATCCCGCCTACCTCCCCAACAACATGTTCCGGGAGTTCTTCGGGCTGACCAAAGATTTCCTGGCAGGCAACCTGTAGCTGACAGCGCATCCATATGGTAACATTATACGAAAAATACCGCCCCGCCACAAACAGGAGAACAACATGAATCGCAGAAGATATCTCTTTTTTGACATCGACGGAACGCTGCTCGCCGGCGGATATCACAACACCTACATCCCCGACTCCACAGTCCTGGCCCTGGAAAAATGCCGCGCGGCAGGCCATTTCCTCTGTATCGCCACCGGCCGCCTCCAGGCAATGGCTGTCGACTGCATGCACGAGCTCGGCTTCACGAACATGGTCAGCGACGGCGGATACGGCATTACTATTGATGACAAATTCTACGGCGCCGTTCCGCTTCCCAAAGAACTTGTTGTCCGGCTCATCGACGAGTGTGACGCCCACGGCATGCCCTGGGCCCTCCAGACCGACAACACCGTCTTCCGCACCGCTCCCGACAGCCGCTTCGAGGACTTCACTCACGACGTCTACATGAAGACCCGCGTCGTTCCGGGCCTTGACCCGCGCTCCTTTGACAAAATATACAAGGCCTACATCGCCTGCCTCCCCGGCGAAGAAAAGAAGCTCCGGACGCTCAGCGAACTCCCTTGGTGCCGCTACCACAATGAATACTTCTTCGTCGAGCCCACCGATAAAGCTGTCGGCATCAGGCAGATGCTGGACAGGCTCGGCGCAGACTACAGCGACGCCGTCGTATTCGGCGATGCCCTCAATGACATGTCTATGTTCATCGACGGCTGGACCAAAGTCGCCATGGGAAACGCCTGCCCCGAGCTCAAAGCCAAAGCCGATCTCATCACCACCAATGTCGAAGACGACGGCATCTACAACGCCTGCGTCAGCCTGGGCCTCTTCTGAGGCCCTTTTTTCATGCGGCGGATACCGCCGGCTTCCGGCAAAAAAGTGAAAAAAATCTGAATGACCGCTCGCCCGAAGGTGCTGTCATTCAGATCTTTATGATGAAATTCCACCCTTTAATTCACATCTGAAGTCCGGCGCTCTTTTAACCGCATTGCCAGTCCGGCGATCAATACGCCCGCAAGTACTCCGCAGCTGTCAATTCCCATATCCCTCAGTTCGCAGCTTCTTCCCGGCACGAAATACTGATGGATCTCATCCGTCACAGCGTACAGAGTTCCCGTCAGCCACGAGATAAGATGTGTTCTCCCGGCGATATCCGGCATTTGCGCCTGATCCGCGGACATCCACTCCTTCACCGCAGGAACCAGGAAAAATCCGAGGATCGTATACTCCGTAAAATGAGCCCCCTTGCGCACTATGAAAACCAGCTTCTCTCTGTCGATCGGCAGAACGCCCTGAAACAGCCGGACGATGAAACTGACGATCTTCCCGCTTTCCTCTTTGGAAAGATCCGCCGGCAGCGCCGACTGAAAAAAGATGAACGCCATAATGGCAATGACGATAATTGTAAACTTTTTACTTCTCAAAATAGACAAATCTCACACTTTCCGAGTCAATCATATTCCGCACAAAGGACTGGTCATCAGCTCCCACTGCCGCAAACCCCGCGACCTTGCATCCCGCCTCTTCGACCACTGTCGCGCAGGCCTGCATTGTTGCCGCGGTGCTCATCCAGTCATCCGCCAGCAGAACCCTGCTGCCCGCGGGAAGAAGCTTTCTCTCTGTGACAAGAACGGTGACCTTATCCCTGTGATTGATATAAGAGGCAGTTACCTGCTCTTCGGGATCGATCCAGAACTGCTGGTTCCTGCGGATCACCACAAGGCCGACTCCCAGTTCCCGCGCGAGCATGCTGCCGACGATAAAGCCCAGAGGTTCAGGGGAGCAGACATAATCCACTTTTCCTTGAAAAGGTTCCGCAAGATATTTGATCAGCGCGTCAACTGCCCCGCTGTCTGCATACAGAGGGAGCAGGTCCCTTTTCCCGCCCTGTCCTTCGATGGGCAGATTGCGGATCTGTTCTTCAAGTCTCTTAATCTCCATTCCCATGGTAAATCCTCCGTAGTCGAACTATCAGTCAGGTAACGCCGCCCCCAAAATCCCGTCAGGGACGTTGGGGGCAAACGCCGTCATCTCCGTTTGAATGCCGCACCGTCCGGGTCATAGCGGTCAGGCGCCGTCATCTCAGCTTGAATACAACGCCCTCGGCAACCGGAGCCAGCTCCATCAGAAGGCCATAGCTCTCATAGCCGGCAGTATTCTCACTTGCGCGCTCGTGCACGCTGCTGCTTGACAGGCTCAGAACATACTTCTGGTCCTTGGTAACATAGTTATAATAGTCGTCCGGCACGTAGTTCGTGATCTCGGCAGTGGTCAGATAGCAGAGCGCGTGCTCAAGTTTGCTTCTGTACTCAGCATCTGTCAGCGCCTCGTAGTAGTAGCCGTAGCTGAAAGGATCCGAATCCTTGATGCTGTTGACGGCCTCATCCAGAGTGCCGGCGTCATCCCAAGTGGAGTCAACTTCATACCAGTCTCCGCCGAGGTTGACTACGCTCCATGCATGTCCGCCCGCGTCTGCCTCGGTGTTGCCCGCGACGCCGACAATGACAGCCGCGTCGATGCCGGCCTGCTGAAGCAGGTAGACATACGCCTGGGAATAGCCGTCGCATACCGCGTAGTGAGGAGTTCCGTTGTTGTCCTCTACCAGCGCGCCGTATGCTGTGTGAGCGAGGTTGCTGTAACCGTTCTCTGTCGTGTCTTCCATGACAGGCGTGTTGTATGTGACTTCGTTGATCAGCTTATCATGGATATCCTTGGCGACCACTTCCTCGCTCTTGCTCAGGTCGATGTCTGCCAGGAACTCGTCTGCCGCGTCATTGAATTTGGTCATCATCTCTTCGAAGTCGTCAAAAGGCTCCTCGAAGTAGCAGTAAACCATATAAGTGCCGTTTCCGGGCTGCTGGTAAGGCGCGCCGAAGGACATATCCGCCTCAATGCCGTTATAGAGCCAGAACAGTTCCGGATGGTCATACAGAAGTCCCCAATAGGAGACGAGGAGCACCTCGGCGAAATCAGCCGATGTCGGATCCACCGAGATGTTGGCCACCGTGACATTGTCCGGGTTGGTCGGATCTGACGCGCACATGTACATAGCGTCGTACATCGCCTGCTGGTCCCTGCTCATCTCACTGTAGTAGTGATAGTTCTTGGCCTTGTTGATCAAAAGAGAGTCTGCCGGCGGTGTATAAGCGCGCATCGCTCTGTCCATCTTGTCCGTATCTTCCGCGGTCAGCTCATTCGTCTCATCCATCTCTTCCATAGGTCTCAAACCGTTGAGTCCGGAAAGATTGAACCCTGCCAGAGGCTGAAGCTCGCCCTCGCTTGCGGACGCTACTGTCTGGGACTCCTCTTTGGCTTCTGCGTCCGCAGCAGCCGGCTCCGCTGACTCGGTTCCTGCCGGCTCTGCCTCAGCGGTCTCCTCTGCCTTATCCTCCTTGGCCTCAGTCTCCTGTGCGGCTCCGGTCTGAGAAGCGCCGGTCGATCCGCCGCATCCTGCCAGCATCGATACTGCAAGCGTCATCGAAAGAAAAACTCCTAAAAACTTTCTCATTGTGTCCTCCCTTCAGGTTTCGTTTCAGTTTCCTAAACAGTAAAAAACATATTATTAATCATTGTATCACGAAAACGATTCCCCCGTATATATCTAGGGCACAAATTCGTTCGCGCCTGATATCCCTGCCGCCGTCACTCCCCGACGATCATCCGGAATCTCTGCAGGTCCGCGGGATGAGTGATCTTGAAATTCATGGGATCCCCGGGGATCATGCAGATCTTCATCCCCGCCACCTGCGCGATCTCTGTCGTCCCTCTCATGGACATCAGAAACTCATGGCTCTTTCCCTCGTGGATCCTGTAATACTGATGCAGCCAGAAAGTCTCCGGCGACTGTCCCATGAACAGCTTGGATCTGTCCAGCAGTTTGTCGACGCCCTTCCCGTCCTCACTGTAATAGATCGTATCCGTCGCGGGGATCACCGGCAGGCACGCCTCATACTCCCCGATCGCGTCAAAACATTTATCGATCAGTTCGCAGCTCACCAGGGGCCTTACTCCGTCATGGATGATCACCTTATCCGTCTCCGACTCCGACCTCTCCATACACACCTTAAGTCCGCTCAGGATCGACTCCTGCCGTATGGAGCCCGTTACTGTTATATTACCGTTTTCAGTCCGTATTCTCAACCAAAAGACAATCACAGACCGGCAATTGCAAAAAAAAGCCTGCCGCACCATCCGGTGCGGCAGACCGATTAACAAACAGTATTACTCCACAGTCACACTCTTTGCCAGGTTTCTCGGCTTATCAACATCCAGGCCCTTAGCCACCGCCACATAGTAGCCCAGCAGCTGCAGCGGGATGATCGCAAGGCTTGCCACAAAGTGCGGATCTACCTTGGGAACGTAGATAACGAAGTCAGCCGTCTCCTCGATCTCATAGTGTCCGTAAGTCGTAAGGCCCATCAGATACGCGCCGCGGCTCTTGCACTCGACCATATTGCTGATGGTCTTCTCGAAGAGCTCGTTCTGGGTCAGGACGCCGACCACAAGGATGCCGTCCTCGATGAGGCTGATGGTGCCGTGCTTGAGCTCACCGCCCGCGTAGGCTTCGGAGTGCACGTAAGAGATCTCCTTCATCTTCAGGCTGCCTTCCTGGCAGATCGCGAAGTCGAGGCCGCGCCCGATGTAGAAGGAATCGTGCATGTTCGAGTACTTGGACGCGAACCACTGCAGTCTCTCTTTCTCCTCAAGGATCCTCGAGATACCCGCAGGGATCTTCTGGATCTCCTTGATGTAGTCAAAATACTGCTGCTCGTCAATTCTGCCTCTTACAAGCGCGAATTGCAGAGCCAGCAGATAGGTGACGATCAGCTGAGCCGAATAGCCCTTGGAAGTAGCTACCGCGATCTCGATGCCGGCCTTGGTGTAGAACACGAAATCCGCCTCGCGCGCGATGCTGCTGCCCTCGACGTTGACGACAGCGAGAGTCCTGATGCCTCTCTCCTTCGCCTCGCGAAGAGCCGCCAGACTGTCCGCCGTCTCGCCGCTCTGGCTGATGATGACGACCAGATCGTTGGGATTCAGGATCGGATTTCTGTAGCGGAACTCGGAAGCGAGCTCAACGCGCACAGGGATCCTCGCAAGGTCTTCGATGACATACTGCGCAGCTGTTCCGACATGCCATGCGGAACCGCACGCCACGATGTGGATCTGCGTGATCTCTTTGATGATCTCGTCGGTGATCCCTATTTTGCCAAGGTCGATGCGGCCGTTCTCAAGGGCATAATCCAGAGTATCCTGTACGGCTCTGGGCTGCTCGTTGATCTCCTTCATCATGAAGTGCTCGTAGCCGCCCTTGTCAGCTGCCTCTGCGGAGAAAGTGATCTCAACCTTCTCCTTCTCGATCACATCGCCGTTGAGGTCGTAGAAAACCGCTTTGCCGGGAGAGAGTCTGCCCATCTCCAGGTTGCCGATATAGTAGACCTGATTCGTGTACTCGAGGATCGCGGGGACATCGGATGCCACATAAGTGTCATCATCCGCGATACCGATGATCATCGGGCTGTCTTTACGGGCGACCCAGATCTCACCGGGATAATCCTTGAACATCAGTTCCAGCGCGTAAGATCCGCGGATACGCACCATGGTCTTGGCGATTGCGTCGATGGGGCCGATCTTGTACTTCTTGTAATAATAATCCACCAGCTTGATGGCCACTTCCGTGTCCGTCTGGCTGTAGAACTGATAGCCGTGCTTGAGCAGTTTGTCCTTCAGTTCCTGGTAGTTCTCGATGATACCGTTATGCACGCCCACAACAAGGGACTCCACCGGTCCGGATCCGGATCCCGTGCAGTTTCCCGATACATGGGGATGCGCGTTTGTCTGCGTCGGGTCGCCGTGGGTCGCCCAGCGCGTATGGCCGATACCGCAGGTACCCTTGAGGGAGTTGCCGCCGTCTGTCTTCTCGGCCAGATTCTTGAGCTTGCCGGTAGCCTTGACCACCTGCGCCAGCTCTTCGCCGTCTCTCACTGCGATGCCCGCGGAGTCATAACCTCTGTATTCCAGTTTCTTCAGTCCTGCGAGCAGTATGGGAGCCGCCTGCTTATGACCTGTAAAACCAACAATTCCACACATATAAATAGTCTCCTTATAAGACCGGGCTCTCTGCCAAAATACTGACAAAGAGCCCGTTTATCAGCCTGAAATCAAAGTCTTTCGTCCTTCTCGATATCAAGATAGAACTTGTAGGTGCCGACCTTCAGCTCGTCGCAAGCGGGCTCGTCGCAAGCGAT
>OCTX012257315.1_pt1 | contig 10433 bp, 8 predicted proteins | sample 1539691 | NCBI WGS metagenome assembly OCTX01 (sample SAMN02144231, study PRJEB22623) | gut metagenome | biome: sheep rumen | host: Ovis aries | place: New Zealand | reverse complement strand
ATCGAGGAGGACTGGATCCAGCCTCTTGACTGGACAAAGCTTCCTGCTGTCCAGCAGTACATGGATCCCATGTTCCGCTCAGTTACTTACACAGATAATGCTGAGGTCTCAAACCAGGTGCTGGATTATGCCGTACCTTATCTGTACTGCACAGTAGGCCTGGTCTATGATGCCAACAAGATCACTCTTCCTGAAGATACAACAGATCCTAAGGTGATCTGGGATGTTCTTTTCGACACCGAGAGCGGCAACAGCATCGGCATGTACGATTCAATGCGTGAGTCGATCGGCACGGCTCTTAACTATCTCGGTTACTCCATCAACTCCATGGACGAGGCTCAGCTCAAGGAAGCCCTTGACCTCCTCATCAAGCAGAAGAGCGCTCTCCGCCCCGCATACGGCGTAGACAACCTCAAGGACAAGATGGCATCAGGTGAGCTTGCCGCATCCATCGCATGGTCCGGCGACCATATCGTCATGCTCGAGAGACTAGAAGAACTCGGCAAGACAGACATCGACCTGCAGTTCGTCCTTCCTGAAGGCTCCAACTGGTCAGTAGACATGATGTGCGTTCCTACAAACTGCAAGAACTACGATGGCGCCATGGACTTCATCAACTTCATGTACGATCCTGAGATCGCTCTTGAGAACTGCGAATTTGTCGGCTATTCCACACCGAATACCGCAGCAAAGGCAATGCTCGATCCTGAAGTATCCGGCAACATCTATTACTATCCTGACGAAGCCGTCTTCAGCACACTTGAAGTTTACTTCACATCAGATGCTCTCGAAGAAAAGTACACAGAGATCTGGAATACAGTAAAGGCAAGCGCTTAAAAAGCGTTAACCATATCCTTATCAGGGCGGGCTGCACTTTATCCGGAAGTGCAGCCCGTTTTATTTGTTTCAGTGGTTGGGTGAACTGGATCGTTCAACCCCAGGTGTATAATTATTGCTTCAAAAACAGGCCAATAATTATACAAAAACGCCTTTTTGTGTAATTATTGGTGTTTTTTTTGCTCAATAATTATACAGTTCGAAAAAAGAGAACAGTCTCAATTTTCCTCAAATAGTCTCATTTTCGAGCCCTTATTTTTAATTTGCAGCAATTTACCCCCACAAGAGTGATCTACCGCTTTACACTGCAGTTATTACATGAACAGCGGGGTAATTATTTATGGCTATTGATTTTAGAAAAGAATTGAACGCTCGATTAGACCTGCTTACTAAAAGCATTGAGGATATAGAGAAGAAGAGCAAGTCGTTCCCTGAAGGATGGATAAATATCAGATGTCGCAATGGCAGATTTTATTACTATTTTGCAGACGCCGTATAAGCGGAAACCTTTTAAGAAGGGCGCGCCTGTTTTTACGACCATAAAAGGGGAGCGCGTCAGGTCGAAGTCGGAGGCCATGATCGCTGACAGGCTTTTCGCAAGGGGGATCCCTTACCGGTATGAATGCCCGCTTAAGGTCGGGAAAAAGGTCATTCACCCGGATTTTACGGTTCTGCGGATGAGTGACAGGAAGATCCTTTATCATGAGCACTGCGGCAAGATGGATGACGAAGAGTATAAAGAGGACATGGTCGAAAGGGCCAATAGCTACAGTGAGGCGGGCATTATTCTTGGGGACAGGCTGTTTTATACCTTTGAGTCGGAAAAGACCCCGCTGGATATGATGACGTTTGACCGGATCATTGACACGCACTTCAGGTAGGTCAGGCCGGACCGGAGCTGCGATACACTTCAGGCAGGTCAGGCCTGAACAGATCATCGGCACGCATTCAGGCCTGGCGAGCTCCTGCAGCATGCGAAAAATACACGCCACGCCACATAAAATGCCCTGTCCCTGCAGATTTCGAAATAGACACGCCGGGCAATAAAAAACCCGTCTGTTGACGGGTTTAACAATGTTAAATTGGCTTAAATCTTACTGCGCTGCGAAGAATGTTCCGACGTCATCCTGGTCGACGATCTTCTCCAAGGTCTGGACAGCGGAGCCGTCAGCGATGACGCCCATGATGCCGTTTTCAGTAACCTTGCTCATGGCGGTGATCTTTGTGGCCATGCCGCCGGTGCCGAGCCAGGAGCCCTTGCCAGCTGTGAAGTCGAGCATTTCAGGTGTGACCTTGTCTACGTAAGAGATGCGTTCAGCGTTGGGGTTCTCGCGGGGGTTGGCGTCGTAAAGGCCGTCAACGTCGGAGAGGATTACGAGCAGGTCGGCATTTGCAAGGACTGCAACGTCAGCGGAGAGTGTGTCGTTGTCGCCGAAAGTGCCGTTGTGCATGATCTCTGTTGTGGATACGGAGTCATTCTCGTTGATGACCGGGATTATGCGCATTTCGAGCAATGTCTCGATAGTGTTTGTAACGTTGGCTCTTGTGAGCTTGTCTGTGATGCCGTCCTTGGTGAGGAGGATCTGGCCGCAGCGGTAGGAATATTCGGAAAAGCTTCTTGCGTAAGCGTTCATGAGTTCGCACTGGCCGACGGAAGCGATTGCCTGCTTTTCACGTGTTGTGGTGGGGCGCTCCTTGAGGTCAAGGTAGCCGATGCCGACACCGATGGCGCCGGAGCTTACAAGAAGGACTTCCTTGCCGCGGTTCATGAGATCGGAGATAGAACGACAGAGCCTGTCGATATTTCCCAGGTTCATTTTGCCATTGTCGTATGTGAGGGTCGAAGTGCCGACCTTGACGACTATTCTTTTCGCAAAGTTAACAGGAGTGCGTGATCCGGAATATTTGCTCAAAGTATATCTCCTATCTGTTTTTATTCAAACTAACAAAGAATAAACTCTCGCGCCTTAAATTGCAAGGAATAAACGGCTTTTTTAGACATTTATCCGTTCTGGTTCTGATTGTCCTGGCCGTTGTTTGGTCCGGGCGGCAGGGGTGCGGGTGTCGGGGTGGCAATGTGTACAGTGCACGGATTGCCTTCCTTAGGGCACAGGAAGCTGCCGGATACGAAGTAGTCCGTATAGATCTTTGCTTTAGCCTGCTTGCATGCATCCGTAGGATAGTAACCGGATTCGCAGACCGATACCCTTACGATTGACTTCGGCTTGCTGAATGTCGCACCTGGGAGATCTGCGTGGAGTTTTTTCATTACCCACATCCAGATCCTTACAGCGCCGGAATAGTCGTAAGAAGGAATCTTGGTCTGTCTTAGCCTGTTATCGTAGCCGTACCAGGTTGCCGCCGTATAGTAAGGAGTGAAACCGCAGAACCACTTATCGATATCGTCTGAAGTCGTACCTGTCTTGCCGGCTGTATCGATTGCTTTGCCGTTTTTACCCTTGAGCTGGCCACCGTAGTTGGAAGGCGTACCTGTCGTAACGACGCCCTTAAGGATATCGCCGATGAAAAAGCACGTCTCTGCCGAGTAAACCCTGTAGCTGATAGGGTCGGACTTGATGATGACGTTGCCGTCGGAATCAAGCACCTGTGTGTAAGCGTAAGGCTCGACGTAGGTTCCGCCTGAAGCGAATGTGTGGTAAGCGCCGGCCATTTCGAGCGTTGACATACCATGAGTGAAGCCACCGACGGCCTGTGACGGGTATGCACCTTCAGAGGTCCTGTCGATACCTACCTGCTTTAAGTACCAGAGGGCTGTCTCACCGCCGACTTCGGACCAGACTTCTGCAGCGATGGTGTTGAGAGAGCGGACGAGAGCGCTTCTGATAGTTGTTTTTCCTGAATAATAACGCGTGTAGTTAACCGGCCATGCAGTCTTGGGGTGTGAAGGGTCAAGGTGCTTGGGCGCGTCGTTTACTACTGTAGCGGGTGCTATTATGCCAAGCTCGAAAGCCGGGCCGTATGCGATCAGAGGCTTGATGGAGGAGCCAGGGTTACGGTGTGTGGAGACCGCTCTGTTGTGCGAGAGGTTCATGGTCTTTTCGCCATAGCCGCCGGCCATCGCAGCGATAGCTCCGGTACTGTTATTGATGATTACCATTGAGCCGTTTGGCTTCTCTGGGTAATCGGAGATCTTGTCCGGCTTGGTCTGGAAAAGATCCTGTTTTGTAAATGCCTCGTCGAGGATTGCCTGGGTGGCAGGCTCTAATGTGGTATAGATGTGGTAGCCCCTGTTGTAGACAAGGGTTGAAGCAAATTCTCTCTTGATGCCTCTTGCCTTTGCGAGATCGCCGATGACCTCAGAGATGGCATATTCGCAGAAATATGAGTTGACCTTGGTGCTCCTGTCAGTATTTCTCTGACGGAACTTAAGCTCGCTGTTGAGAGCTTCGTCGTACTCTTCCTTGGTGATCATCTCGAGTTCATACATCTTTCCGAGGATCGTTCTCATACGTCTCTGGGCATTTCTTCTGCCTGTCTCTCTCAAAGGATTGTAGAAAGAAGGGCTCTTAGGAAGACCTGCGATGAGTGCGCACTCGGGAAGTGTAAGTTCGGATGCATTCTTGCCGAAATAGTTCATTGCGGCAGCCTGAACGCCTACATAGTTGTTGCCCATCGGGGCAAGGTTGATATAGAGCTCTAAGATCTCATCCTTACTTAAGTTTTGCTCGAGCTGCATAGCGGAGAACCACTCCTGTACCTTACGGGACGTGGAGTGCTCGTCCTGACCGCTTATGAGCTTTACTGTCTGCTGTGTGATGGTGGAACCGCCGTGGGTAGCTGAACCGCCGTTGGCGATGGCTGAGATGAGGGCGGAACCGATACGCTTGATATCGATACCGTTGTGCTCACGGAAACGCTCATCCTCGATGGCAATGATCGCGTCATCCAGGTAAGTATCCTTGATATCGCTGTAGGAAACGTAGATTCTGTCGACGTTCTCTGATCCGGTGAGCTTTGCGATAACGTTGTTCTCACTGTCATATACGAATGAAGTCTGGGAGGCTTCTGAAGTTGAAGTAAGGTCGCCGATGGACAGAGGCTTTGTCGTTGAAGCATAGCCAAGGAGCATTCCGGCGCCGAAGCCGCCGAAAACGAAAGATACACATAAAATGCCGACGACACCTATCTTAACGATGTCCCCTACGAAGCTTAAGACTTCGTGTGACCAGCTGCGGTTGAAGCCGCACTTTGTCGGCTTACCCTTAAGCTGGCTTCTGAGTTCATCAGCAAGAGCGCTGTTCTCGGGCGCTACGGGTCTGGTTGATCTTTGTTTTTTGTTTTCACTGCTTTGAGGCAATTTAAACTTCTCCTTAAAACAAAATTCAGCATATTTTACTACGATTTTGCATATAATTATATTACTAATATGAGGCAAAGGCTAAGTCAGGAGGTCCTTGGTGGGGCTTATACAGGTTAAAATATCGGCTTTGGGCAGTGAAGGACAGGGCATTGGGGCCTTGCCTTCCGGCAAGACATGCTTCGTTCCGGGGGTGTTTCCCGGTGAGGTCTGCCTTTGTGAGATCGAAAATGAGACCTCCAAGTATGCCGTCTGCAATGCTTTAGAGGTCATAGAGAAGTCTCCTGACAGGATCTCGCCTTTCAGGCCGGCTGATGAAGTCTGCGGAGGACTTCCTTTCGCGGCCTTGTCATATGAAGCACAGCTTAAGTTCAAGCAGACCCGTGTAAGAGATTGTCTTACAAGGATCGGAGGGTTCGGCGAGGCCCTGATAGATGAAGTCTTTAAGCCCATAAAAGGCGCGGATGACCCCACAAGATACAGAAATCACATGCAGTATGCGGTAAGGGATAACAATGTCGGGCTTCTCTGCGCCAAGTCCGATAAGCTTGGTGATTACGACGGAGAACTCATTGAATATGAGATTTTCAGCAGGATAAAAGACTCTGTGGAACAGGTTTTCGGGCGCGCACCGACGAGGCTTTTCGACGGGCTCGTTCTGAGAGGTTCTTTAAGGACAAAAGAGATCCTTGCAGAGTTTGTGAGCTCAGATGACGGCCCTCACGAAGTCGTCATAAGGGATGCAAGGAATTACATGGATTCGACGGGACTTTACGGCGTGATAAAGAGCGTTTGTGAGAGTGACGGCTTTAAGCTTAACGGGCTTCTATTCAGGATAAGTCCGTCCAAGACGTCGAAAAGGACCCGTTCAGGTTTAAGAACGGTCATCGAAGGCATGGATTATTTCGACGAGATATTCTGTGGAAAGAAGTTCAGGATCAAGGCAGGATCGTTCTTCCAGGTGAATACCGAGCAGGCTGAAAAGCTTGCAAATAAAGCCGCCGAAGCATGCAGCGGCGCAGAGGTTATCTACGACCTTTACTGCGGCTGCGGAACACTTGGTCTTGCGGTAAAGCAAAAAGGCCAAAGGCTCCTGGGCATCGAAGTAGTACCGGAAGCGGTCCAGTCAGCAAAGATCAACCGTTCACTGGCGCTCGATGAAAAGGAAGCAGAAGAGTGCGAATTCATCTGCAAGGACGTGCTGAAGGCTGATTTCGCGCAGCACATAAAGAGCGGGAAGATGCCTGCTCCGGACTGCATTATCGTGGACCCTCCGAGAAAGGGCCTTGATATCGGTGTGGTAAAGAAGATCATGGAACTTAATGCGCCTAAGATATGCTATATCTCATGCGATCCTGCGACGCTCGCAAGGGACCTTAAGATGATAGCCGGTGAGTATAAGATCGGGGAAGTAACGCCTGTCGATCTTTTCCCGAACGCAAGCCATGTGGAGACGGTATGTTTATTGTCCAAACTTCATGAAGCGGAGCCTCCTGAGAGTGTGAAGCTGAGGTGATTTTTGCAAAGACCAAAATGGTGTATTGTTCAACTTTTGAGACAGCACCTTGAGACAAAGCAAACTGAATTAGGGAAGATATAATATACATCAGATTACCTTTAAGGGAGGTTAAGAAAATGAAGAGATCAGCTTATGCAGCACTGGCCATGGCCATGGCTATTTCACTCAGTGGATGTTCCGGCCAGACGTCAGCTGCAACGGAACCTGAGCAGACAAGCGTGGTGCAGCAGACAGAGACAGAAACTGAAACAAGCGAAGAAACTACGGAGTCCACGATAGCCGAACCCACTGCACCGGAACAGGATTGGATGATTCCAAGCACAGCACACGAGCCGGTTGGATTTGAAAATATCGATATAACTGTTAATGGCGAGATCAGACAGATATACGTAAGTTATTACATGAATCCGGCAGTTATTGGTGCTGATAATTGCTATTGCTATTACCAGGTTTCGGTGTCGTCTAACAGATCTGAAAACAATTTTACGGGTATTGTTGCCGGAGGAAAATACTTCTTTTCTGATGAACATAAAAAGATCTTAAAGGAATTCCGGGATGCTGACAGGCTGTCAGAAGTCGCTCTGAAGCCTTTTGGAGAAGATTTCAAGGCCATTGTTTATAAAGGTGAAGACACAGAACAGATCGTTATTTCCATCCCTGCAGGCACAGAGAATGAGAATATGGCCACCCTGATGATCGTAAGATATAACGGCCGGCTGATGGCTGATATGATAACAAAAACGGCAAAGATCAAGTTAAGCGGTGACAATGCCGGAAAGTATTTTGATACAAAAGGCAACTGCCGGTTTTTCGCCTTTGACGAGAACACGGTTACTTACCTGAAAGTATCTAAAATTGAAGACGGGATTACATACTTTACTGAATATGAGGCAATAGTCGGATACCATGAGATCACTACGAAAGAAACCGGAAGAGTTTATCAGACCGGTGATCCGGTGCCTGAAATGAGTGCTTTCACTATTAATGAAGGCTACCTGCCGTTGGAGTAACACATGGAAAGAAGACGCAATATCTATTTTATTATCATCATTACATGTCTGATCTACGCAGTTGCAGACAGCTTTATTGCCGTGCGCCAGTCTTACGACAAGTATCTGTCAGGCGAGTATTTTTTCAGGCAGAAAGCACGTACCGTAGACACTCACGGTGAAAACTGGTGGGCTACGGCGGAAGCGCAGAACATGGATTATTCCGATCCGAAGAATGTCCTGCTGACGTCCGACAATATGAGCGTCTATGCAGTCGGTCCGCATGACGGTGTCTGCACTGTGTGTTATGGCGAGACTGTTATTGAGGATTTTCCTATAAAGAATCTGAAATTCGAGAATGATGAAGAAGAGTTTTTCTATGGCTCGAAAATGTATTCTTACGAAGAATATGTCGACATAGTCAGCAATATGGACGAGAGCCAGCTTAAGAGCCTTCGAGTAAGCGACAAGGGCATGGCAAACTTCATGGAGATCAGAAAGCTCATGTTCATTCTCGCCGGAGTTGATGCGGCGCTTGCCCTGATCCTCTTTTTCCTCTACAGGGCTGAACTCGATGGTGCGTTTAATATCGTCATGCTGCTGGGTGCTATTTATAGTATCTTTTTCGAAGTGGTCTCATTCTTTGCCTTTGGTTTTGGTTGATAAAACAGTAGTTAAAGATTGTTCTTTGATAGTTCAAAGTTCCTTGATTTTTCGACGTTACAATAAAAGTAATTAACAGAAAGTGAGGTCAAAAATATGAAAAGAACAACATTTACGGCATTAGCACTGGTTCTTGCCATGATACTTTCCGGCTGTTCAGGCCTGCCTTCCGGTAATACATCATCTGATAAAAAACGTGTAAAAGACACGGAGGAGGAAGTCTCCGAAGAAATAGAAACCTCGGTTTCTGAGGAAATGCAGGAAGTACTGGGACAGGATCCTGAACAGGAGTCCGCACAGACACAGCATACTGAAACGTACCAGTCTACTCTGCTTGATAAGATCCCGCTGGCAGCTACCGCTTTACTTGGTTCTGAGGATTGCGATGTGGTTGTTAACGGCCACCAAGTAAGATTACAGGCTATATACGAATTTGATCCAGCAGACTTTGAATCAGACAAAGGTTTTACTTATTATCGCGTTCAGCTGCTTGCTGAAGGTGTTTTGTCGTCAACAGTGGATGTAGGCAGAGTATTCTTTGATGAAGAATGGACGAGATTTGTTCGTGAGGAAGCAAACGGAGAAGAAGAGGCACTTACAGATATCTTCTGGCGTGATTTCAGAGCTGCGGCCTTTAAGGGAAAGGATAAGGAATATGTCGTATTTTCTGTTCCTGCAGGCTGGGAAGAAAACTCATCTACTATGGGTATTATTACAGACGACGGAATACTGCTTGCAAATCTGACAACAAATAAATCCTACAAGGTAACATTGACCGGAGATGACATTGACAAATATAAAGATGATTCCGGCAACTGCAATTTCTTCAGTTTTAACGGCGATGCCATAACTTATCTGAAAGTATCCGAGGTTGTTGACGGTGTTACTTATCTGAAAGAATATTCTGTCAGTATCGACAACAATAAGGTTACTGTTTCTGAGACCGGCAAGACTTACCAGACAAACGATAAAGTGCCTGAACTTAAAGATATTGTGGTATATTGAGATACTTCACGAATACTCGACAGGAGTTCAGGATTAAGACATGAGAAAGATTTTGGAAACGGAGAGATTATTTTTGCGCGAGATGAGCATGGATGATTTCGATGCTCTCTATGCCGTTCTGGCTGATCCTGACATTATGCAGCACTATCCTTATACCTTTGACGAGGAGAGGGTAAGATCCTGGATCGAACGCAACATGAACCGCTATAAGGACAACGGCTTTGGCCTCTGGGCTGTATGCCTTAAAGAGACCGGCGAGATGATCGGCGACTGTGGTCTTACCTTGCAGAATATCGAAGGCGAGATGCTGCCTGAGATCGGTTATCACATCCGCAGGGAACAGCAGCGCAAAGGCTATGCAAAGGAAGCAGCTGCTGCGGTCCGCGACTGGGCATTCTCGAATACTGAATACCCGGCGATCTATTCATACTGCAAATACACTAACGAAGGTTCTTTTAAGACTGCAGAATCCATTGGCATGCATTTTTGCAAGGAATATCCTGACGAGGCAAACGGCATAACGCATGTATCGGTAATAAGGCGGGAAGACCTGTGAGCAATCCGTGGGAAGACATATCTTTAAGTGATTACGAGAATCACATGAGCCTGGAGTCTGTTAAGCAGCTCCAGGCCATGAATTCCATCATGAAGAAGCAGTTCGGTGACTATCCGGTCAGAACCGCGACGGTGCTTGGCATTGCAGGCGGCAACGGCCTTGAACATGTAAGTCCCGACAAGTTCGAAAAAGTCTACGGCGTCGATATCAATGAAGAATATCTGAAGACCGTAAAAGAGCGCTACAAGGATCTTGCAGGCATATTGGAGTGCCTTCATATTGACCTTATCTCAGAGTGCGGAAAGCTCCCGCATTCAGAGCTCGTTATCGCAAATCTCCTGATCGAATATATCGGATATGAGGCTTTCCAAAAAGCTGTAAAAAGAATCGATCCCAAGTATGTCTCCTGTGTTATCCAGATCAATACAGGTGACGCGCAGTGGGTGTCGGATTCACCTTATCTGCATGCTTTTGACAGGCTTGATGAAGTTCACTGCCAGATGGAGGAAAATGCGCTCATCACTTCTATGAAAGATACAGGTTATC
>OCTX012285094.1_pt1 | contig 10435 bp, 7 predicted proteins | sample 1539691 | NCBI WGS metagenome assembly OCTX01 (sample SAMN02144231, study PRJEB22623) | gut metagenome | biome: sheep rumen | host: Ovis aries | place: New Zealand | reverse complement strand
AAGTCAATAATGTGACCATTATTTGCTTATCTGATAACAAATGACTATCTTTGCACCTGATTATTGACCATCTGGCAATAGTTTAAATGTGATTTTGGCGTTGTTGGGCGTGATGTCTGGCAACGTCTTTTTGTATGCAGTCCGTTCAAGGCGTTCAGTCCGTTCAAGGCGTTCAGTCCGTTCAAGCCGTTCAAGGTGTTCAAGGTGTACAAATACGTTCAAGCCGTTCAAGGTGTATATATATTATTTTCTTGAACAGTTGAACATTGACAATGAGAGTAAAGTTGTAGGTTGTATGTTGTATGTGACAGAAACGCCGTGTGTATGGGAGTTTGAGACCGCTACAACCTACAACCATACAACCGACCATCATTTTTTACGTATCTTCAAAATTGTAAAGTCTGGATAGCAATTAGGGAGCAAATACCGCAAAAAATGGGTTCAGGACAAATAAGTCACCAAAAAGTCACCAAAAACAAAAATTAAAAAACGTCAACTAATTGAATATCAACTAATTGACGTTTGAGTACGTACCCAGAGCCGGGATCGAACCGGCACGCCTTGCGGCATTGGTGTTTGAGACCAACGCGTCTACCAATTCCGCCATCTGGGCATGCGTTACGCGATTGCGTTTGCAAAGTTACACATATTTTCAGAAACAGCAAAACAAAACGACGTTTTTTTTAGTTTTATGCCCTATGTTTTAGTTTTTAGAGAATTATGGGTCGACTTTGAGTCCGAGAATGCTATGGATGTGCGTGTCGAGAATGTGGAAAGCGGGGTCGACCATGGTGCCGTGGCCGTGTCCACCAAGCTCGTAGAGGAAGGTCTGCTTGTGACCCACCAGTTTCATCATCCGAGCCAGGTACTGGTTCTCGTCGTACCGGCCATAAAGTTCCAGCTCCCGGTCGCCACAGATAAGCACGAGGGGCGGACAGTCGGGCCGGACCCAATAGATGGGGGCGAACTCGTCGATGGTGGCCCTAAGCGGTGGGATTCCCTGCATCTTACGTACGTTGTAGTGGGTGACGGCCTGTCCACTGAAAGGGGCATACAGCATCACGTCGTCCGCATCGACACCGTAGGCCGCAAGCCACGCCTTGTTCAGGCAAAGCATCATGGCAATATATCCGCCAGCCGAATGGCCCGTGACCACGATTTTCTTCGGGTCGCCACCATATTCACTGCAATGGGCAAACACCCACGCCACAGCCTCCGCCGCGTCGTCCAGAGTCTTGTCGACTGTCACACGCGGCAAGAGGCGGTAGTTCACGTCCACCACCACGTAGCCCTTATTGCGAAGCCTGCGCGGAATCTCCTTGTTGCCCCCTTCGAGCCCACCTCCATGAAACCACACCACGACCGGACAAGCTGTCTTACCCTCCGGATGATAGACGTCGAGCTTGAGCCGCTCGACGGCATAAGCGTCGGTCTTGGCTGTGTAGCTGATGTCGTTCTGCTGGCTGTAGGACTGTGCCCGCATGCCTGCAGACCACAAGCATACGAGCAAGAGTAACATAAACATTCTCATATTCATTCAGGCTTGACGGGTTCAGAACTCCGGGGACTCCAACTGTTCCACCTTGGAGGCTGAGATATAGCCGCGGAGCTTGCCCTGCTGGGTGTAGACCTGATACCAGGAACCGTTGAAATCAGTATGGTAAAGGATGAAGCTGCCGTCCTTCACCTTTCCGACAACGGGATAGTTCGTGCCTGGCCCCTTGCGGATGTTGGTGTAGCCGCCCTCGTCCTTCACGAACCCTACATATTTCGTCACGCCACTTCTTGGAGGGACTACAATCTTACTGGAGGCCATATAGCCAACGAGGTCCTGCTCCGAGCCGTCGGTATAGCAAGTGTACACCTCAGCCCACCCGTTGCCCAGATGGCGGAAATTGATGAAACTGCCGTCGGGAGCTGTCTCCACAACAGGATAGGACGTGCCGGGCCCCTTACGGATGTTGGTCTCACCGCCCTGGTCCTTGACCAGACCGAAACGATAGTTTTGTGCTGTAGCCGAAACTGCGGCTGCAACACAAAGAAACATGATGATGATTTTTTTCATTGTGAGAGTTTTTAGAGTTTTTTTTAGAGTTGAGAGTTGAGAGGGAAGTTACTTTTTGAGTTGAAGGTGGGGCCGTGCTTCGCCGGCCAATTGTGCGGACGGGGACATCCACTACCCCAGTAGGGGTGGAGGATACGGTCTCCACTCGAGAGGGAAAGAAAGGCGGCTGTTTATACGAATATGATGGTGAGTCCCGCCATGACGATGGAGACCATGGACATGAGCTTGATGAGGATGTTGAGCGATGGTCCGCTGGTGTCCTTGAAGGGGTCGCCCACGGTGTCGCCCACGATGGTGGCCTTATGGCAGTCGGAGCCCTTGCCGCCGAAATTACCTTCTTCCACCATTTTCTTCGCGTTGTCCCATGCTCCTCCGGCATTGGCCATAAAGACGGCAAGCGTGAATCCTGCAGTGAGTCCTCCCACAAGGAGCCCCATCACACCCGCCACGCCAAGCACGAGCCCAACGACAATCGGAATGATGATGGCCAGCAACGACGGGAAAATCATCTCCCTCTGAGCCGAGCGGGTGGATATCTCCACGCATCGTCCGTAGTCAGGGGTCGCCTTGCCCTCGAGAATACCCTTGATGGTGCGGAACTGGCGTCTCACCTCCTCCACCATCGACTGGGCCGCCCTTCCCACGGCACCCATCGTGAGTCCACAGAAGAGGAAAGCCGCCATGCCGCCGATAAACGCGCCTACGAGTACTTTCGGGTTCATCAGGTTCACCTGGAAGAAGTCCATGAACTGCCCCATGTCAGCCGTCTTGGGGTCGAAGGCCTGTCCGAGCGCGTCGACATACTGAGTCCCCTGCTCCACTGCCCTCTGCATGGCGATTTTGATTTCCTCCACGTAAGAGGCCAACAGTGCGAGAGCTGTGAGTGCCGCCGATCCGATGGCGAATCCCTTGCCCGTGGCTGCTGTCGTGTTGCCGAGCGCGTCGAGCGCGTCGGTGCGCTGACGTACCTCAGGCGGCAGCTCACTCATCTCCGCATTGCCACCCGCATTGTCAGCAATCGGTCCATAAGCGTCGGTGGCAAGCGTGATGCCGAGCGTGGAGAGCATTCCCACGGCGGCGATGCCGATACCGTAAAGACCCGTGGACAGGCACTTGGCCGACATCGAGAGGTCGAATCCGTTGGCACAAAGGAAGCTGAGCATGATGGCCACCGAGATAGTGACCACAGGAATCATCGTGGATATCATGCCTGTGCCCACCCCCTTGATGATGACGGTGGCAGAGCCTGTCTGGGAGGACTCGGCAATTTTCTGGGTTGGCTTATAGGAATGAGACGTGTAGTATTCCGTACCTTGCCCGATGATGACTCCAGCGACAAGCCCCGTGATGACAGAGAAAGATACTCCCACCCAGTTCTCTATCTGCAGTAGATAGAGGATGGCAAAAGTGGCTATTGCGATGAGAACCGCGCTCATGTTGGTACCTACAGAGAGCGATGTGAGCAGGTTCTTCATCGTGGCTCCCTCCTTTGTCTTGACCATGAAAATGCCGATAAGGGAGAGGAAGATTCCCACCGCCGCGATAATCATCGGCGCGATGACCGCCTTGAGCTGCATGTCGGGGTTGAGCGCAAATGCTGTGGCCCCGAGAGCCGCCGTGCTGAGGATGCTTCCGCAGTAGCTCTCGTAGAGGTCTGCCCCCATGCCGGCTACGTCGCCCACGTTGTCGCCCACGTTGTCGGCGATGGTGGCGGGGTTGCGTGGGTCATCCTCCGGGATGTCCTGCTCCACCTTTCCCACGAGGTCAGCACCCACGTCGGCCGCCTTCGTGTAGATGCCGCCTCCCACACGGGCAAACAGCGCCTGGCAGGACGCCCCCATACCGAAGGTGAGCATGGTGGTGGTGATGATGACGAGCGCATGCTCACCCTGATAAAAATAGCTGAGGATCAAGAACCAGATGGCGATGTCGAGCAGCCCGAGTCCCACGACCGTGAGTCCCATGACGGCCCCGCTTCGGAAAGCCACACGAAGCCCCTTGTTGAGCCCCTGCCTGCATGCGTTGGCCGTACGTCCACTGGCATACGTGGCGGTCTTCATGCCGAAGAAGCCAGCCAAGCCAGAGAAGAGGCCACCAGTCAGGAAGGCAAACGGAACCCAGGGGTTCTGCACCTTCAGCCCATACGCCATGACAGCAAAGATGACAGCTAAAATGATAAAGACGATGGTGACGACCTTATACTGCTGGCGCAGATAAGCCATCGCCCCGCGTCTTACGTGACCTGCGATTTCTCGCATCCTGGGCGTGCCCTCGTCTTCCTTCATCATCTGACGGAAGAAGAACCACGCCATGGCCAGCGCAACTACCGATGCGACCGGCACAATCCAAAATACAGACGGAATGTTCATGATAGTATTTATTTAGTTAGTTGAGTGTTTAGAGTTTAGAGTTTAGAGGAAAGTTACTATAGTTAGTTGAGTGTTTAAAGTTTAAAGGGGTGTACGGAGGAAGAGGTTTGTAGAGTGGGATTACAAGGGGAGAGGTTTTCCGGAGATTCCGGGATTTTCAGAGGTTCCTGGGATTCCGGAAAGTCCGGAATCCCAGGAAGAGAGCGGTTGCTACTTTCTCCTGCGTCTGAGCGCAGGCATGATGTCCTTCATCACAATGAGCGCAGCGAAAAGGAGGATAAGCAGCGTGTTGACAGCGATGCGCATGAACGGGCTCCACTCCTTGGGGAGCAATGTCATGGCCACGAAGAGAGCAGCGGCAAAGAGCGTGTAGAGCGCGATGTCCTTGAGAGGATATTTCACAGGGTTGTACTTCTGCCCAAGGAAATAGCTGAGCAGCATGGTTGTGGCATATCCCGCGAATCCTCCCCACGCACATGCCATATAGCTGAACTTGGGAATAAAGACAAGGTTGACGATGAACAGGACGATACATCCGGAGATGGATATGACAGCGCCCCAGAGCGTCTTGTCCACGAGCTTGTACCAGAAAGAGAGGTTGAACGTGACACCCATCATAATCTCAGCCGCCATGACGATAGGCACCACCTTCAGGCCCTCTCGGTAGCCCGGTCCGATGATGCGCTGGAGGATGTCCATATATCCGATGACGGCGAGGAAGGCAAGCAGCGTGAACACGATGAAGTACTTCATTGCCAAAGCATAGGACTCCTTGGAGTTCTTGTCTTTGTCGTTTCCGAAGACGAACGGCTCGTAGGCATATCGGAAGGCCTGTGTGATCATGGCCATGATCATGGCGATTTTCACGCATGCCCCGTAGATTCCGAGCTGCTGCTGAGCCTGGTCCTCATCAGGATAGACAAGCGGGAAGATAATCTTGTCGGCAGCCTGATTGAGTATTCCCGCGATGCCGAGTACGAGAATCGGCCATGAATAAGAGAACATCTGACGCAGCAGCTGCTTGTCGAACACGAACTTGATGTCGCGGAACTCCTTCACGAAGAAGAATGTGATGAACGACGTGCATATAAAGTTGAGGATGAACACATAGCCAGCACCGACATTCGGGTCGTAGATGGCCGATACAGCCTCGGGGTTCTTGGCATAGATATTGGGCAGAACGATAAAATAAAGTAGATTGAGCCCGATATTGAGGAAAATGAATAGCAACTTGAGCGACGCAAACTTGATGGGACGCTTCTTATAGCGCAGGTAGCTGAAGGGGATGGCCTGTATGGCGTCGAGGACAACACAGCTGGCCATAAGCAGCACATACTCATGATGCTGGGTGTAGATTTTTCCGAGCGTGTTGCAGATGGGCGTGATAAAGCCGAAAATGGCAGCCAGGAACACGAGGGAGAGCGCCGTGACGACGAACAGCGAGGATGAGAACACTTTTCGTGCGTCTGCCCCCTCCTTGTTGGCGAAGCGGAAGAAGGTGGTCTCCATTCCGAAAGTGAGAATGACGAGAATAAGCGCTGTGTAGGCGTAGAGATTGGTGACCACGCCGTAGCCACCACTCTCGGCAGATATTTTGAAAGTGTAGAGCGGAACGAGCAGATAGTTGAGGAAACGCCCCACGATACTGCTCACTCCATAGATGACAGTGTCTTTGAGTAATGCCTTGAGATTAGCCATTATTTTTTTTGAGATTTGAAATTTGAGATTTATTGAAATGATTTTCGGCGGCGCTCAACAAAGCTCAAGCAAGCTTGGCTTTGTATTCGCTTGCACGAAAATTGAAATTTAGCCATGCGGACGGAAGCGTGCGGGGGATAAAGTTTGAAGACGCGCCACGGCGCGTCTCTACTATTCATCGAAGAGGGAGCCCATCATGATGTTTCCGTTGTTTATGGTTCTTCCCAGGTGCTTGTATGCCAGGGGTGTGGCTTCCCTTCCTCTTGGCGTGCGCTTGATGAATCCCTCCTTGATGAGGAATGGCTCGTAGACTTCCTCCACTGTGCCCGCGTCCTCACCGATGGCGGTTGCGATGGTGCCGATGCCCACGGGTCCTCCGTTGAACTTGTCGATGATGGTGGCGAGAATCTTGATGTCAATCTCGTCGAGACCGTACTCCGTGATGTTCAGCGAGTCGAGTGCATGGTGTGCGATGGCCAGGTCGATGGCTCCGTTGCCTTTCACTTGTGCGAAATCACGCACGCGCCTGAGCAATGCGTTGGCTATACGTGGGGTTCCGCGGCTTCTTCCGGCAATCTCCGCAGCCGCATCGTCGGCGCATGGAACAGACAAGAGTCGCGCAGAACGCAGGATGATTTTCTTGAGCACGCTGGCGTCATAGTACTCCAGATGGAGATTGATGCCGAAACGGGCCCTTAGAGGAGCAGTCAGCAGTCCGCTGCGTGTGGTGGCACCGACGAGCGTGAAGGGACTGAGGTCAATCTGTATGGACCTCGCAGAAGGCCCCTTGTCTATCATGATGTCGATGCGGTAGTCCTCCATGGCAGAATAGAGATACTCCTCCACCACAGGCGATAGCCTGTGGATCTCGTCGATGAAGAGCACGTCGTTCTCCTCGAGTGAGGTGAGGATTCCAGCGAGGTCTCCCGGCTTGTCGAGCACCGGCCCGGAAGTGACTTTGAACCCTACTCCCAGCTCGTTGGCGATGATATTGGAGAGGGTGGTCTTTCCCAGTCCTGGCGGCCCGTGCAGCAGCGTATGGTCGAGGGGTTCACCGCGGAACTTTGCCGCCTCCACGAAGACAGAGAGGTTCTGCACCACCTTAGACTGACCAGAGAAGTCGTCGAAGCGTAGAGGCCTGAGTGCGTTCTCGAAGTCCTTTTCCTTGGAGCTCTGTTGTTGTCGTATGTCGAAATTATCGTCAGACATGATAAGAGTTGAGAGTTTAGAGTTGAGAGTTTAGAGGGAAGTTACTCTTTGAGTTGAGAGTTTAAATGGGACTCATGGGCTGGACTGGGAGGAGCCCTAAGGATTGAGTACCTGTTGATTTTGGTTGGCAGCAGCCTGATGCAGGTTGTTGTCGATCTGCTGGTTGATTGCTGTGCTGAATCCGAAGGGGTTTCGGATGTAGTTGTAGTTGTTCGTGGCCTCGCCCGTGGTGACGATGACGGTTCCGTAGTTGAGCAGTCGTCCCATGATGGACTGTTCGACCATCACACCCTCGCATTTGGGCAGCATGAGGTCGAATGAAGAGCGCTTGATGAATCCCTTCTTGAAAATCACACGTTTGTTCGTGACGACATAGCGCTTGCCTCCATTGATTTCCAGGCACCAGAAGAAGATGATAAGGAGGAATACTCCAAGCCCGATGAGTCCGGCAGTCGTGTAGTCCATATAGATGGCGAATCCGCACAGAGCGAACGCCACGATGGTGAGGAAAATCGGCCAGAAATAGACCAGCCAGTGCAGGTTGGCCTCAAACTTGATTTCCTCTCCCTGAAGCAGGTTCTTTTCAATGTATCCCATATCTCTGAATTTTTATAAGTAAAAGCACATTCATTGCAAAGTTACGACTTTTTTCTGAAAAATTGTTATTTACAGAAAATATTGTTTGTCTTGCTGGTATGTTTTCCATTTCATTGGGGTGTTCAGATCCCTATCCGAAAAAACAAACAGTTTTACGCAGGAATCCACGTAAAACTGTCAGATTTTCCATATTCTGCTGATTGTCTGCATCTTGAGTACTCCCGACGAGAATCGAACTCGTATCTAATCTTTAGGAGAGACTTGTTCTATCCATTGAACTACAGGAGCAGGTTCGGCGCTTATTGCCCTAAACCGAGTGCAAAGTTAAGAAATAAAATTCAAATACGAAAATAGTTTCGTGATTTTCATAAGGATAAATTTTGTTTAATGTTTAAAGTATAAAGTTTAAAGTGCCATGCAGACGGATTTTTAGTTTGAGCTAAAAACCAGTCGCTTTCTTTTCCTTGATTCCTGAAGCTTCGATGACGTTGATGATGTAGTCGCCAAGCTTCTCACATTCAGAGATGAGGTCCATATAGTAGACGCCCATCTGATAGTCGTAGAGCTGGTTGTTGATGTCGATGATATTCTGGTTCTTGAGCTGAGTGCGGTAGTTGTTGATCTCATGCTCCATGTTGTATGACTTGTTGACATCCACATATCGCTGCTCTCCGTACTTGATGATGACCGCCATCTGGCTGAGTGCGTCCTCGTCGAGATTGAACATATTGCCTATATGTTCGTACTGCTTCTCCGTGAAGTCCTTGTTTGTGTGGTTTCGCTTTCGGCTGATGGTGCGCGCGAGGTTGTAGCATGAGTCTCCAATGGACTCCATCTCCGACACCACCCTTAACATTCTCTGAATTTCCGTCTTGGACTCGATGCTGAGATGTCCGTCGATGACCTTGTTGATGTATGCTGCGATTTCCACCTCCATGTTGTCGGTGATGCTCTCATACTTCTCGATTCTGGAGAACAGTTTGTTGAATTCATCCCCCTTCTCAGTCTGTAGCAAATCGCGCACGAATCCGAACATACGTATACATCTGTCGGCGAATACTCCAATCTCTTTCTTGGCATTGAGAATGGAGAGCTCCGGCGTCTGCATGAGACCAGCCGATATGAAGTTGAGCCGGGCATCCTCATCTTCCGCCTCATCCTTCGGCTTGATGATCTTGCATACGATTTTCTCAATCTGCGGCACGAACCAAATCATGATGAAGGTGTTCGCGATGTTGAATGCCGAGTGGAAGGTAGGCAGCACAAGCAGTGCGTCGTCTTTGGTGAGGTTATGAGGGTCAGCGCCGACAACTGCGCTCACCATGGCAATGAATGGCGTGAGGAGACAGAGCACCCAGCACACTCCTACGGTGTTGATGAGGAAGTGTGAGAATGCCGTTCGTCTGGCCGACACATTCGCCCCGAGCGCAGCGATGTTGGATGTGATTGTTGTTCCGATATTCTCACCCAACACGATGATGATACCCAGTTCAACCGGCATAGCCCCCGTGGCGCATATCGTCATCGTGATAGCCATGATGGCGGCAGATGACTGTACGCACAAGGTCAGCACGGTACCGATCAACAGGAAAATCAGAATGGTGAGCGCATGAGGAATGCTTCCGTCGGTGAACTGCTGGAAGAAGTTCATGACCGCCTGGCTTTCTTCCAGATGCATGTCCATGCCCGTCTGCTTCAACGTGCCGAGGCCGAGGAACAGGAATCCGACACCGAACAGGAAATCCCCGAAATTCTTGTGCTTCTTCATGTATATGAGGATGATACCGATGAAGAATGCAATATAGACATATTGTGTGATCGCAGCTCCCGCAGGTCCTCCTCCTGCAAATCCCGCACTCATGATCCATGCTGTGAGCGTGGTTCCGATATGTGCTCCGAGAATGACGGAAATGGCCTGTCCGAGCGTGAGCAGTCCTGCGTTGACGAATGATACGGTCATAAGAGTAGTGGCCGTAGAAGACTGAATAGCCGCCGTGACAATCATTCCCATGAGCATTCCCATAAAGCGGTTTGATGTCATACGCTGCAGCCAGAGCCTCATCTGAGGTCCAGCCATCTTCTGCAGTCCGTCGCTGAGCGCCTTCATACCGAACATGAGGAGAGCCAGCGAGCCTAAAAGTTTAAGAATGGTGGTGATATCCATAATTGACAATGATTGATATGGATGAATAAAAAGTGTGGCTTTACGTTCAAGGGGTAAAACGTTTTGCGAAGATAACGATTTTTAACAAATGTTACAAATTTATTTCATATTTCTTTGAATAAAATTGTGTTTTTCAAAAATAAAAGCCCGTAATGCGGTGCATAACGGGCAATTCATTATTAAATTTCAAATGCAAATATCGTTGCTTAGTAGCCGTTGAAAAAGTCGAGATTCGACTTTAAGCTATTCTCAGAGTGCCAGTCGGAATCCCAGCGTGCTGTAGCTGTATCCCGGCACGTCGGCATTGCGGTTGGACACACGGCAGTACCACTC
>OCTX012261364.1_pt1 | contig 10435 bp, 9 predicted proteins | sample 1539691 | NCBI WGS metagenome assembly OCTX01 (sample SAMN02144231, study PRJEB22623) | gut metagenome | biome: sheep rumen | host: Ovis aries | place: New Zealand | reverse complement strand
ACAAAAGAGGAGTGTTTGTGGGAAGATGTTTTCAAATCATAAATATTGGCGAGAAATACCATATGCTAGACAAAACCCTTCTATTTATCGTTTGCGTTGTCCTAAATGTGGGAAAATATTTATAATGCCTCGACAGTGGGGAGTATGGAAAGGTTGTCCCGTATGTTGGATAAGATTAGATTATAAGAAAGGGGAGAACAAATGATTATACTAATAGCAATTGTATTTGCTTTTGGCGCGATTGTATGTTATAGTTCTTGCGTAGCAGGCGCCCGCGCGGATAGACGAAGTGAAGAGTATTTTAGATTAAAGGAGATGGAGAATTATCATGGAAAACATTTCAGAGACGAATAAGTTTTATAATTATGGTTGGATATGTCCGGTTTGTGGTAGAGGTAATTCACCTTTTACAAATACTTGCCCTTGCAAGCCACTTGATTATAGAATAACCTGTAGCCCTGCTTATAAATACACTTGGACTACTAATACAACTGGAGGCACAGCTAATGAAACATATTGAGTTAACTCAAGATGAAATTAAACAGCTAATTGCAGAAAAATACGAAGTTAATGGACACATAATTCTGAACTCGCGCAATGTAGAATATCATAAAAAAGATAGTCCTAAAGCCAAATATAAAACTGAAGTCTATGCTTCATTTTGGGTAGATGAAGAATAATAAAAGCCACTAGGTAAATCCTAGTGGCTTTCTTTTTATTTCTTAACTTTTGCCATTTCAGCAAGCATGTTCTTTCCAACAACTCCATCAACCTTAATTTTACGTGCTGTTTGGAAAGCTTTAACATATTTAAGAGTTCCGTCTCCGAAGATTCCATCAGGAGTACATACCTCTTTTTCAAAATACCAATTGAGATATTGTTGTAAGTATTTAACTCTATAGCTTACTTCACCATGACGAATGTCTCTACTAGCTACATCAACTTTTCCTACGTAACGATATACGCGTGGGAATTTTTTATAATTAGCATCAGTTAGAGTGCATACTCTAATTGAGTTATTCCACTTTGCACTATTACGTACATTGTCGTCTCCGGCGCCGGCTTCAACAATTTTACCATCACCTGCATAAACTGCTACGTGAGTGTTGCGACAAAGTACATCACCAAGTTGAAGCTTGCTTTTAGCTGGGTGGCCAAGTTTCTTAAAGAGCTTACTTGAATCGTAGCCTTTCTTTTTATGATAATCCCAACTTGAGCCTTTTTGACAAAGAGCTAATGCAGTGGCATCTCCACCACCATGAGCCCAACCAGCTCCTGCAAATGGGTTGCAGCAATAAGTTTTTTTGTAATCTACAATTCCTTTCTTTGAACGACCACCAGAAGTTGTATTAGTGTTGCAGAAATAACAACCATTGTGATGTGCATTGATTGTTTTCTTTGAATTAGTATAACCATAGTGGAAGGAATTATCACCTGCAATCCATTTCATCCAAGTTACTGCATCAGCTATTACTTGAGCAGTTGATTTTTTAAGAGCAAGAGTAGGCATTGTACCAGTATAAGCTTTTGCAACTGGAGTTGTAGTTGTTGTAGTTGATTCAGTTGGAGTAACTGGAGTTGTTTCAACTTTAGTTTCAGTTTTAGTTTCAACTTTAGTCTCGGTCTTTACCGGAGTTGTAGTTGTAGTTTTAGTTTCTTCTTTTTTCTCTTCAAGTTGAGAATTGAGGAATTTTTGTAATGCCTTCATTGAGCCAGCACCGAAAATTCCATCTGCAGTAACTCCAAGTTTTTTCTGTAATTTTTTAGAAGTTCCTTCTCCCCAAACTCCATCAACAGTCGCGCCAACCCATTTTTGAAGTGCTTTTACTGTAGCTGAACCACCGGTGCCATATGATACACTCTTAAGTGCTGGATAGTATTTACTAAGTTCTTTATTCTGACCAGTAATTTTACCATCTTGAGTTACTTTAAGATATTTCTGAAGAGCTTTAACTGTACCAGCGCCGCCGATTCCATCAACTGTTAATTTGTTACTTGTAGTTGCAGTTGCTGCAGCAACTTTTGCGGTTGTAGTTTTAGTAGCTTTAATTGCAGAGCCACTTGGAATTTGTCCAACCCAAACCTGTCTTACATCTCCTCTCATCGACTTCTCATATGAGTACCAACCATCATGTCTGCGGCCGCCTGAGTCTTTAAGATAAAGTTGATGTTGTCCATTTTTAACTCTATAGTTAGTAAATGCAATATAATGGCCACCAGTTGTCCAAACTGTTCCATCTGGGCCTTTTGTATCTCCGAAAAGTAGAACACCTACATAGTTACCCTTTTCAAGAATTTTCCATAGCTTAGCCATTGTTGGAACATTGGCTACATTTTTTAAACCATAGTGTTCAAGTGATTTTTGGATGCCTGCCCATTTTGTTCCATTACCACGAATTGCGAATTGCTTCATGTAAGGTTGAACGTTAGCCGGTGTCCAATTTTTATATTTATCCATTTCAATAATGCAGTGAGTTACGGCGCAACATCCGCAACCACTTCCGTTGAGGTAGTAGCCTCCACTTGGATATGGAAGCCAACGCCAACGATTGTCATATTGTCGATAGATGTGTGAATTCATTTGTTTCCTCCTTTTTATGCAGTACGTTTCCACATGTAAACTGCGAGATATGGTGGCATATTACCTGCTTGACCAGAAGTCTGATTATGATTTGAAGTGGTAGTATTACTAGCTGCGCCCGTATTGGTTGCACTTGAATCACCAGTGTTTTGAGGATGACCCCAATACGTATCATTACTTGTATCCGACTGCCAAAAATAATGTCGCCCTGTACCAGTCATTTTTCCCATATCTCCTGGAGAACCAGTTGTGGAAGTTACTAAGAAATATTTAGCTGTAGATATGCCAGTACCATGAGTATGGGACATGGTGTGAGTATGGGACAATGTATGGGTGTGCTCTTGTAAGTATGGGCTACCACCTGAACTTCCTGCTGTATAAGTTGAATTAGCACCTAATAAGAATTGACCTTCAATTGGGTCCCAAGTACCAAATCCAAATAATGTTTTTGGATTAGTATTTACAGTTGAAATATAAATTGCTCCAACCGGATATACAGCTTGTAAGGTTGTAAAACTACTAGGATTTGTTGAGTTATAAGGTGTATAACCAAGTGCAGTAGTAACCATTGAACTTGTAATAGTTTGGTGTGCAGTTAAAACTTTGGAACCACCACTATAAAGACAATTGTCCGTACCTATATAACAATTTGAATTTGAATAAGTTGTTATATTACTTGATTGTGAAGTAGCAGCTACTAAATACATTTTAGTACCAGTTTTATTTGATGAACCAGCAGTATCTTTTGTATCATTATCAGTAGGAAAAGCGGCCCAAGTTGGTGCTCCAGACCCATTGGATTTTAAATAATATCCACTTGTTCCTGCACTAGTTGGCGCATAGAATGAAGCTGTTGAAGCTCCTTTATCACTTCCATTTAAAGTAACAGCAGTACCACCCGCATAAGTGGAGCAAGTATTCGGCCATCCATTAGATAAATAAATAGGCACAGTAGAGCCTCCTACTGTAGAAGTCCCTAATTTACTAGCAGTAGTAGCACTAGTAGCACTAGTAGCATTACCATCAAAAGTAACAGCATATAATTTTTTCCATCTATAAGAACTACTTCCTAAATCATATGTATCATCTTTCCAAGGATTTAAATTAGCATTTGCCATAATGCCACTAGTAGGCATTTCAGTCCAATGCCCTGAAGTCCATGCTTCTGCAGTTGTAATAGCTGTAGTACATCTATAATATGCTCTATTATACCAAACAATATTACCAACAGAATACGTTTTAGTAGCATCATAAACACTATAAGCACTATCTGTGTTTAAAACAATAGAGCTACCTCTAATTGCCATATGGTCATCTTTATATTCAGTCATAGTAACATAATTACCATCACCTAAATTTAATTGAGTAATCCATGGATTAGAACCGGCTTGATTATTATCATTATTTTCATTTCTAATTCTAAAAGTATTAGATTGGAATGTTTTATCGCCTTTAAAACTTTGCGTACCAGTAGTAACAACACCTTTGGCAGAAGTGCTTGCTTCAGCTACACTACCACTAATACTTACTGTAGTTCCAGATTTACTAGCAGACAAGGTTAAAGGCGCGGTACCACTTGCATTAACCGTACCCACACCACCTAATCCAGATAGTGTATAAGTAGTATTATCATCTTTCTGTTCTACATACAAGTTACCACTCGAATCAGCTTGTACAGCCCGTTTATTGCCAGAAGTAGTATAACCAAGTTTTACACTAAAAGTAGTTCCACTTAATGATAAACCGGTACCAGCAGAATAAGTAGTATTTGTATCAGTATCTGTCCAAGGAACATTTACATACATTTTTTTACTACTAGAATCTAGTACAACTGGATAATTTTTTCCTGATGCAGTATATCCTAAATGATGAGTTCCTAATAATTCTGCAGATTCTGCCCAAGAAGTACGAGCAGCCGCACTTCTCATAATATATGCACCAAGCGATTGTCTATTTACACCTAAAGCTACTCCTCCACCTACATCAGTACCGCTATAACAATCCATAATAATCCAATCTTTATATTGTGAATTGCCATTAACAGTAGTATTCATCATTAAAAATCCAACTTTATTCGTACCAAAATAATTTGGATTTTGTTGACCGCCATTTGCGGTATAAGCACCTTTTACTGTATTTGCTGGACCTCCAGCACTATCTGAACCAGCATAATTATGAGTATGATTTCCTGCAGCAACTTGATTTGCTCCAGTACCAACAGAAATACTACCAGTAATAGATACTGTTGTTCCAGATTTGCTAGCTGATAAAGTAAGAGGAGCAGTACCACTAGCAGAAACACTTCCTACACCACCAAGTCCGGATAGCGTATAAGTGGTATTATCATCTTTTTGTTCTACATATAAATTTCCATTTGAATCAGCTTGTACAGCCCGCTTATTTCCAGAAGTAGTATAACCCAACTTTACATTAAAAGTTGTATCACTTAAACTTAAACCAGTACCTGCACTATAAGTTGTATTATTATCAGCAGGCATTGTAAATACATAAGATGTACCACCCGCAGTAATTGCATATTTAGTACCATGTGCGAGTGTGATTTGGTTAGTAGCACTTGAGGTTGCTATTGAGGTTGTATGTGTATGTCCACTTGCCGCTGCACCGACGTCACTATAAGTTAAACTAACCGCTCCTGTTTTTGAATTAACTGAAGTAACTGGATATGAAACTGTTGGAATTTCGCTTTTTAAAGCATAACTACTTAAATTAGGTCCATTAATAGTAACTGTTCCACTAGAATTAGAAAGGGATATATTTGTACCAGCTTTCAAATTGAGTTTATTAGTATTTGTTCCACCAGTAAGTATATCACTTCCATTTACTTGAATCGTACGCCATGTATTTGTATCATCTGCTGATGGCATTGTAAATATATATGAAGTACCACCCGCAGTTAAAGAATATTTTTTGCCATAGCCAAGAGTTATTTGATTTGTCCCTGTCGATTCTGCAATTGAAGTAGTATATGTATGATTTGATGGTAATGCCCCTACCTCACTAGCAGTATAAGTTGGTTTAGATACCCAAGTTGGCGCGCCAGTTCCATTTGATTTTAAAAAATATCCCGATGTACCAGCACTTGTCGGCGCGTAAAATGATGGGGACGTCGTTGAACTACCATTCAATGTAATAGTAGGAACTGTAATTGCATTACCAGAATCGGTTATATGCCCTTGTGCGTCAAAAGTAATTGGATAAAGTGCTAATGCACTCTTCGCACTAACTGAATTACTATGACTTAAATTGATTATACCCGATGTACCTCCACCACTCAATCCATCACCAGCAGTAATTTGAGTAATTGATGCATCAGGAGTCAAATAAATTTGGTCAGCCTCTTTCGTAGTAAGTGCATCAAATTGCGCCTGAGTTAAATAATTTATATAAAAATCTGTCTTAATTGAATCGGTCTTTGCCATTTTAATCTCCTTTTTAAACTTAAATGGCAATCACGCCTAAAGTTCTATAATTCTATAATCAGACCCTGCAGGTAAAACTGTATCCCAACTAGAACTACTTTGCTCTACCCAAGAGCCATTAACTTTCTTATAAATTTTACTACATTGTACCCAACTTCCATTTTGTTTTATAAAAACTTTTGTTGAGCTTGTAGAACCTATTGTTACTGCAATGGTTGAATTACCACTAACAGTATAAGTATATGTATAATGGTCTATACCAGAACCTGTTGAATATGTTACAACAAATGAAATACCAGTAACAAGACCACCATAATAACCAACATAATGTCTTACAACCACATCATCAAGTTGCGCTCTTGTTGGCATTGTTGTCGGAGTAAGGGTAATAATTGAGCTTGAAGTACTTGGGAAATCAACTTCATCACTTATTGCCGTACTTCCTCGATAAAGTACACATTGTGATACATGAGTTGAATCTATATTGCTATTCTCTCTATGTCCATGGCATCTAACTTCAATCTCTTCAATCGTTGCATTACTTGGTATAGAACTAAAATCAAAACTATATGCTGCATAGCCAGTTGAACTTTGTGAAGCATACATATTGTTTGAACTTGAATATGGGCTTTCTGCCGTATGGTCTATACAATATTGTGCATATGAGGAACCGCTTTGTATGCCACTTGTACTTACATCATTCGGCGCGCGAGTGATAGTATCTCCGGCGCCATGTGCGACTAATTGCGACGTTATATTAACACCATCTTGAGTTGCAGTAACTGTATCTGATTTATTAGTTGGAGTTATAGTAAGTACAAACTCTTCTCCATCATAAGTAGTAGTTGCACCAGAAGGCTCAATTGTACCATTACCACTTAAAGTTGTTGTAACTGTGCGTGGATTTGGAACCGTATATTCTACTTCAATTTCTGCTCCATAAAGATAAACATAGCCAGCTGTATTACGCGATGCGCGCCGGCAATTTAATCTGATTCCAAAATTATCTCCATAACCTTTAATGGTTTCCCAATCAGCTGTTACTCCACTAAAAGTTCTTGTTGTAGTACTTGTAGTAAATGGAGAGCAAGAACCATTAATTGCAGAAGTTCCATTTGCCAAATACGGCTGATATGAAGTTGACGTACTAATACCAGATTCATATCCCTTCATTTTAATAGTAAATGAAGTTACCACTGCCGCATTTGGTACATCATCAAAATTAAAGCCCCTTATATATACATATCTACTCGAAGTGGATGAGTTTCTATTATAAAGTGTTGCATAAGTGGTACTATCTGTGTTTGTGTATGCATTACTTTCATTAGTAATCTGAACATATGAAGTACCCGCTGCATTGTAAATTGTGCTAGGGACTAGTCTAATTGTTGCCATATCCTACCCCCTATTTCTGAATATATATGTCGCCATTACTACCAGTTGACGAACTCGGCGCGCTTGTGCTTACATAAACTGTAGTTAAATCCACTGTTCCCGCAACTCCGAAAATTGATACACCAGAAAGTATATTACTTCCCTTTAAGTCTGCATCTCCTGCAATTGTCTGTGTGCCAGTTAAATAAGTACCAGCTGCAATTGTCTGATTTGAAGTTCCCGGTGTAATTGTCGCGGCCGCCTTAGTTGTAACAGAAGCAGTAAGTGAAACCGAAGAGTTTCCCGCAGTTCCTGCACTTACATATCCTGCTGTAGTAACGCGCGGAGTCACAGAAATTGTTTTCGTCAAAGTAAGTGTATTTGTTCCTGTACTAACTGTTGCACTTGTTCCGCTAATTGAAGTCGGCGCAGTAGTCGTACCGGTTGTCATTGCATTAACAGTTACAGTACCCAAGCCGGTATATCCACTATCCGCAGTTATTGTTTGTTTTGAAGTAGATGGAGTAACAGTTTTATCTTGATTATTAATAGTTGTTCCACCACTAGACACGTTAACACTAACACTAGCATAGTTTGTTACATCTTTTGTACCATTGCTAGTAATAGAAAGTGTACCACTAGGTATAATATAACTTGCTGGGATAGCATTAACAGTTACCGTACTCAAACCAGTATATCCACTATCAGCAGACACATATTGAGTTGATTTAGTAGGTGTTACAGTCTTATCTTGATTATTAATTGTACTACCCGTTGGTATATTAACATTAATACTTGCATATGAGGTTACATCTTTAGTACCATTAGAAGTAACTGAAAGCGTACCGCTTGGTATTATATAATTTGTAGGAATTCTATTTACTGTAACCGTTCCAAGTCCAGTATAACCACTATCTGCAGTTACAATTTGCTGTGAAGTAGTTGGCGTAATTGTTTTATTTTGGTTGTTAACGGAGGTACCATCAGTATTGAAGGTACCTCCTTTTAATGAAACTCTTTGTGAACCTAAATATACTGCCATATTACCACCTCACTAAATGAATTTTAGAAATAGTGGTATTAGCTGGTAAAGCACCAACATCATCAGCATCTAAAATAACATCTCCAGTTTTTCCATTTACTGAGTTAACTGGTATACTTGAAGCAGTTATATATCCACTAATATTATCTTTTAAATTATAAGTAACTCCATTAGGTAATTTAATAGCACTTAAATTATTAGCCATTTAAATCACCTCCTATTGAACTGTAACTGTTCCTTCTTTACCTGTAAATACCGGTTTTCCTACTGTACCTGCCGCAGTTGTAGTACCACTAATTTGTGTTTTAGTACCAGTAAATGTACCCTGATTACTAATTGAACCAGTAGTTGTACCGCTAACGCTGACATTTCCTTCAATACCTTCAAATGATGCACTATCTGCTGTAGAAATATTACCTGTTACTAATCTGACTCCAGTACCAGTAAATGATGGTTTAGAAACTGTACCCGCTGGAGTGTATGTACCACTTGAATCAATTGTAGCTTCTATGCCACTAAAACTTGCACTATCTGCAGTTGAAATGTTGCCAGTTACTAAACGAACTCCTGTGCCAGTCCAAGTTGGTTGACTTGATTTATATGTAGCATCGCCATTTTTAACATCTACTTCAGTTGTGGAAATAGAAGCTCCACGAGTTTCAACAATTTGTTTAAGGGTTAATGTTTCTCCACTAACAGAATAATAAGCTAACGCTCCACTTGCTGCAGTAGATGAAGGCTCAGCAACTGACATATCTGTAACAACTGTTTGAGAAGTTGGATTATTAATTTTAGTTGTACTTCCCGCAGTTTGTATTGAAATTGTTGGTGTGCCAACTGTACCACCAGGAGTATATGTTGCTGTTCCAGATGAAGCTGGTGCAACAGTTGCGGTCTTATTTGATTTAGTTAGACTTACATTACCTGTTGGTGTATAGGTAGCACTTGCATTAATCGCACCCGCAGTACCTGTAAAAGTAGGCTGTCCAACCTCACCACCTGGTGTATAGGTAGCGGTACCAGAAGTTGCAGGACTAACTGTAGCGGTTTTATTTGTTTTAGTAAGCTCAATATTTCCTGCTGGTGTAAACTTACCAGTCGCAGTCATACTAGCGCCAGTCCATGTGATTCCGCTAATTGTACCCTTTGGCTGATAATTTCCACTAGTATTATCTGCTGTAGTAATAGTCACACTTGAGCTACTACCAGTAAAGCTTGGTGCCGATACGTCACCTTGTGGAGTAAAATTGCCTGTAGCATTATCTTTATAGGCAAGACTACCTAAACCACTTAGGTCTCCAAGTTCAACCCAAGAAGTTCCACTCCAAATAAATTCTCCATTTTTATATACTACAATATCACCCGCATGTGGATTTATCTCTTCTCCACCAACCGTAGGCTTTTGTTTTCCACCGTCAGTGACGAGTGTTGTAGATTCTCCCAAGAAATGGGTTGGATTACCGAGACCCTCTATTGCTTGTCGCGCCCAAGAGTCTTTAATATTATATTCACTACCAGAAGGTAGTTTAATTACACTAATATCTGCCATTTAAATCTCTCCTATTGTGTAGTAAATACAACCGTTTCATCTTCTACTAAAGAATAATAACATCTAACTTTATTATTCCAAAAGTTACGCTCTCCCGCGGTTATATGTATATCACTGTCATTAACGTGTTCATAATAAATTGTATCAAGAAAAGGAACATCAATTAAATATGCTTTACCATCACCAATTTTTATGCCAGCAATTTGATTTCCATTTTCATCTTCTTGATAATCTGTATATATATAAATTGTATTTGCTTGACCAACTAGTCCTGCTTGAGAAGCCCAACCAGCCACAGTATTAAATAAAACTTCTGGTCGATGTAATTCTAGACTCTCTACAGCAGAAGCTATTGCAGCATGAATTGCCCTATTCTCTAACGGATTGGTTGAAGTATCGGATATTTCAGTATCAATCGCATGAGTATGTGAGGACTGGGCAAATTCATC